>Ga0098067_1000413_pt1 | contig 16286 bp, 12 predicted proteins | sample 26_taG_FD_92578 | JGI IMG/M metagenome (GOLD analysis project Ga0098067, IMG submission 92578) | Marine viral communities from Cariaco Basin, Caribbean Sea - 26_WHOI_OMZ | ecosystem: Environmental > Aquatic > Marine > Oceanic | place: Caribbean Sea: Cariaco Basin | collected 2014-11-09
AACAGGTGGTTGTGGAGGAAGTTCCCTTTTCTTATGCTCTTCTTTCTCTTTTCGTTTCTTCTCTTTTAGCGCATTTTCTTTTTTCATGGCTTCTCCAATTTGATTGGAAGCAGTGAAGGAGGCAATCATGTTGTTAAGCATATCGCTTCCGGCTTGTGGGGAATTTGGCAGGAGGATAAGGTTACTCTGGGTTTCTTCCCCTAAAGACTGGAGTGTGTCGTAATGCTGTGTAACCACAATAAGGGCCGATGCTTCCTGGGAGTTGATACCCACGTTATTTAATACATCTACACTTTCTTCAAGACCGCGGGCAATTTCACGTCGCTGGTCAGCTATTCCCTGTCCCTGTAGGCGTTTACTTTCGGCTTCGGCACGGGCCTTGGCCACAATTTTGATCCTTTCGGCTTCAGCTTCATATTCCGCAGCAACTTTTTCCCTTTCCGAAGCATTGATACGGTTCATAGCAGCTTTTACCTGTATATCGGGATCAATATCTGTCACTAATGTTTTAATGATGTCATAGCCATATTCTTCCATAGCCTCGTTAAGCTCCCGTTTTACAGCAATAGCGATATCATCTTTGCGCTCAAATACGTCATCTAGCTTCATTTTTGGCACTTCTGCACGCACCACATCAAACACATAAGAAGTGATTTGTTCATGTGAATTTTCAAGTTTGTAAAAAGCATCATAAATACGGGAAATCATTACCTGGAACTGTACAGATATTTTAAGTTTTACAAAAACATCATCTTTGGTTTTGGTCTCTACAAGAACATCAAGTTGCTGCACTTTTAGATTGATTCGGCCAGCAATCTGGTCAATTACCGGAACTTTAAAATGGAGTCCGCTGCTGCTTACCCGCTGAAATTTTCCGAAGCGTTCAATGGCAGCAGCAGTCTGTTGTTTAACGGTAAATATTCCCGAAAAAAGAATGATTAATGCGAAGACAATAAAGACTGCAGATAAGATGGTGGATATCATGGCTGTAAGATTATTTTAACGAAAGATATAAAAATATTCTCCTACATTAGCCGTTCATTTCTCAAATCATACCTATGGATCTTAAAAAAGTTATTCTTTTAATGGGAATCTTATGTTTTACCCTAAGTAGCCAGGCACAGCGAAAGCTTTGGGATGGCGAGTACAACAGGTTGGGCCTGCAGGGCGGTGTAAATCATTTTAATATCATGACCGATGAGCTGGGGGTGACTTCAAAGACCAGTTGGACAGCAGGTTTTACAACCCGTGCTTCCTTTTATAACAACTGGCAATTCGTTTATGGAATAAATTTTTATGATTTTAGAGTAGATATTGATGGGAGGGAAAAAATTGAAACAACCTCTCAAGCATCTCCTATAGAATATAATATGATTGGGGTGCAGGGGAATTTCTTTGCAAGTTACAAGTTGATTGACCACTATTTAAGTTTTGAAGCCGGGCCGGTAGTGCAGGTGAACGGCAAAATGGAGGCCAGGCAGGACAAGGAACTATATTATGTAGGTGATTATGATATCACTGCCACCGACATTGAAGATGTATCTACTTTCAATTTTAACCTGGCAGTAGGATTAAGTGGGGGATGGGAATCTCTTAAGTTGTGGGCGCAATATCAATACGGTATCAACAACTTCCTGAAAGGTCTTAACGATGAGAACCTGCAGGAGACAGATCCTTCGGTTCCTTCTTTTAAAGGAAATATGAGCATAATTGCAGGAGGCGTTACTTTCTATCTCTAGATAAAAAATATAACTCATTAAAAAAGCCATTTTTGAGACCTCTCAAAAATGGCTTTTTTGTGAGATAATTTTGAAACTAGAACTGTTGCTTTGCCTTTTGTAAGCGGGCAACTGTTTCTTCTTTTCCAATGGCAGCTGCGATATCAAAAACATCTGGTCCCTGCATGGCGCCTACCAGAGAGATCCTGAAGGGCTGCATTACTTTTCCGAAGCCAATTCCTTCGGAAGTGATCCAGGATTTTACCCTGTCCTGCACATTTCCGGCTGAAAAATCTTCAGTATTTTCCAATATTTCTATGACCTGCTGAAGGATTTGTGGTGTATCTTCTTTCCAGGCCTTTTTTACCGCCTTCTCATCATAGTTCTCAGGCGCAGTGAAGAAGTAGCTGCCCTGGTTCCAGAAATCGCTTAAAAAGGTGGTTCTTTCCTTTAAAAGTGCCACAATGTGCTCTGCATATTCGGGAGTCGTGGAGATATCTTTTGTTTTCAGAAGATCCACAAGTTCGGCTGCGATTTGTTCATTTCCGGTTTCCTGCATATAGTGATGTTGAAACCACTTGGTTTTTTCGGGATCAAACTTAGAGCCTCCTTTAGAAACATGCTCCAGGCTAAAGGCCTGTATCAATTCTTCAAGGCTGTAGATCTCTTTTTCTGTTCCGCCACCGGCATTCCAGCCTAAAAGGGCCAGCATATTTATAACAGCGTCTGGATAATATCCTTCTTCGCGGTACCCGCTCGAGATATCGCCCGATTTTGGATCTTTCCACTCCAGCGGAAATACCGGGAAGCCTAATTTATCCCCGTCTCGCTTGCTCAATTTCCCTTTGCCCTGTGGCTTTAAAATAAGCGGCAGGTGGGCAAATTTTGGAGCCGTCCACCCAAATGCGTGATAAAGTAACACGTGCAGGGCCAGAGAGGGCAACCATTCTTCTCCCCGAATTACGTGCGTGATCTTCATTAAATGATCATCAACAATATTGGCGAGGTGATACGTAGGCATCCCGTCGGTCTTAAAAAGAACCTTGTCGTCCAGGATTTTGGTTTCAATAGTCATTTCTCCCCGAATCTCATCCTTTAGCTGCAAGGTTTCATTCTCGGGAGATTTAAAGCGAATCACGTATGGTTCCCCGGCTTCAATTTTTTGTTTTACTTCAGCTTCAGGCAGGGCGAGAGAATTTTTCAGTTTTTCCCTGTTATGCCAGTTGTAGATAAAAGTTTTTCCCTGGGCTTCGTGATCTTCCCTGTGTTTATCAAGTTCTTCCGCAGTATCAAAAGCGTAATATGCATTTCCCGAAGCTAAAAGCTTTTCAGCATATTCGCGGTAGAGGTGTTTTCGGTCACTTTGGCGGTAGGGTCCGGCATCTTTTTCCTTTCCCGGGCCTTCATCAAAGGGAATGTTGCACCAGTTGAGGGATTCTATGATGTAATCTTCGGCGCCTTCAACATACCTGGCCTGGTCTGTATCTTCAATACGAAGAATGAAATCTCCGCCGTGTTTTTTAGCAAACAGGTAGTTGAAAAGTGCAGTTCTTACTCCTCCTATGTGTAGCGGCCCCGTGGGGCTTGGTGCAAAACGCACTCTTACTTTTTCTGTAGACATAAAGCTTATTTTATTGCACAAAGATAAAGGATTCTTTAGGTTCTCGAAATGGCACTGTAAATGTGAGAGTTTGTTTTAATTATTGAATTAATTGTAATTTTAGAAGATTCAAAAAAGGGGAGGAGCATGGACAATTTTGAGATCTTAAGACAAAAGCTGGAGGCCTTTATAAGGAAGTTCTATCTCAACGAACTTTTAAAGGGTTTCATCTTTTTTGTTGCCATTGGCCTGCTCTACTTTTTGGCCACCCTTTTTATAGAACACCTGTTTTGGTTAAATCCTACAGGCCGCAGTGTGTTGTTCTGGAGTTTTATTGGTGTAGAAATCTTTCTCTTCGGAAGGTTTATCGTTTATCCATTACTAAAGCTCTTCAGAATTTCTCGCGGAATTGGTTATACTGAAGCTTCGAGCATAATTGGGAAATATTTTCCTGAAGTGAATGACAAGCTGCTCAACCTTCTTCAGCTTAGTAAAAATGACCAGAAGAGCGATCTCATAATGGCATCTATAGATCAAAAGGCGCGGCAGTTAAAGCCGGTTCCTTTCACCATGGCGATCAATTTTAAGAAGAACCTGCCGTATTTAAAATTCGCTGCAATTCCGTTTATCATTATTCTTTTGGTCGTGCTTTCGGGGAGGACTGAAGTTTTCTCAGGGAGTTACGAAAGGGTGGTACATTACAAAACTGCCTACCAGCCACCGGCGCCATTTTCTTTTCAGCTTCACAATGAACAATTACAAATTCGGGAGAATGAACCACTCACCATCAGGGTAAGTACAAGTGGCAGGATGGTGCCGCAAGATGTTTCTGTCAATTATGATGGGCAAAACTATTTTATGAAACGTGTTTCCCCCGGCACTTTTGAATACACTTTTGAGCCTGCGCAAAAATCCTTCAGTTTCAATTTGTCGGCAAATGAAGTGATGTCGTCGAATTATAAAGTCGGAGTTGTAGAGGTGCCAAAAATGCGGAATTTGAAGATGATTCTTAAATATCCTTCACATACCGGGCTGGGGGAGGAGGTGGTTGAGGGAACCGGAAATGCCACCGTTCCCGAAGGTACTTTGGTGAATTGGGAGGTGGAGACTTCGGCTACCAGGGTGGTAGAAATGGCATTTCAGGATAGTCTTTACAAGTTTAAAAAGAACGGACAGGTTTTTCAAATGCAAAAGCAAATCAGAAATTCTGTTGACTACAATATAAGTACATCAAACGAGCAGGTCCAGAATTTTGAGAAACTTGCTTACGAGATTGAAAGTATAAAGGATGAATATCCTCAACTTCAGCTGGAACATCAAATTGATTCTTTAAATCCCGATCTACAATATTTCTTCGGAAAGTTCTCTGATGATTATGGTATTTCCGAAGTGAACATGGTTATTCAGGAAACAGAGGTGCCAAAAATGGCAAAAAAGCTGCGGCTTCCTCACGGTAAGGGAAATGTGGGAGAGTTTGTTAGTGTATTTCCTGATACTCTGGATCTTGAAGAGGGTAAATCTTATCAATTTTACTTCGAAGTAGTTGATAATGATGTACTTAATGGCTATAAAAGCACAAAAAGCCGACTTTTTAGCTATCGTAAGAAAACTGACAGTGAAGAAAAGCAGGAAAGACTTCAGGAACAACGAGAGGCTATAGAGGGAATAGATGGTTCGCTTGAGAAGATGAAGCTTTCAGAAAAAGAATTGAATGAGTTGTCGCGGCTTGAAAAAGAAAAGCAGGAGCTAAATTACAATGACCGGCAAAAGCTCGAAAATTTCCTGGAAAGGCAAAAACAACAGAACCGCCTCATGGAAAATTTTACTGAAAAACTTAAAAAAAATCTTCAGGAGGAAGTTGCTCCGCAAAATGAGAACCTTAAAGAAGAACTTGAGGAACGGCTCTCAAACCGCAAGGACGAGCTTGAAAAGAATGAGGAATTGCTGGAAGAACTGGAGAAGTATTCAGAAAAGATCCAGAAGGAAGGTTTACAGGAGAAACTGGAGGAGCTGTCAAAAAATTCCCGGAACCAGGAACGCAGTCTTGAACAGTTACTTGAACTAACGAAGAAATATTACGTACAGGAAAAATCGGCACGTATCGCCGAGGAGTTAGATGAACTGGCTACAGAGCAGGAGGAGTTGTCGCAAAAGGAGAACGGGAATAATAAAGCTGCACAAGATTCGCTCTCAAAAGAAACACAAGAACTGTTTGAGGAAATGTCGCAGTTACAAAAGGAGAACCAGGATTTGAAAAAGCCGCTGAAATTACCCGAGAATAAGGAGGAGCAGGAGGATGTAAAAGAGACCCAGAAAAAGGCGGAAGAGGCACTTGAAAAGCAGGATAAGGGAGAGGCCAGGAAAGAACAGAAAAAGGCTGCAGGGAAACTACAGGAAATGAGCCGGCAGATGCTGCAACAAATGCAACAGGGACAGATGCAGCAAATGCAGGAAGATGTTGCCATGCTAAGGCAAATCCTCGATAACCTTGTTACTTTTTCTTTTGGACAGGAAGACCTTATGGAAGGTTTTAAAAGATCAGGGATGGACAATGCTTCTTTTCCCGGCAGGATTCGGCGGCAGGATTTGCTTAGAGAGAACTTTAGTCATGTTGATGACAGCTTGTATGCTCTGGCTTTGCGAAATGAAATGATTAGCGAACCCATTACCAAAAAACTCATTGATGTAGATTACAGTCTTGATCAAACTCTGGACAGGCTTTCTCAAAATGATATAAGAAGAGGATTGAGTAGTCAGCAGTACGTGGTAACCGGGGCTAACGATCTGGCCTATCTATTAAGTGATATTTTGGGGAATATGGAAGATATGCTACAGTCTTCGCCCTCAAGTGGAGAAGGGCAGGGTGAGCAACTTCAGGATATTATTGAGAAGCAGAAACAACTCAATGGCGAAATGGGTGAGCAGCTTGAGAAAGGGAAAGAGAAGAAAACCGGGAAGCAAGGGGAAGGTGGTGAAGAAGAAAGCGGAGAATTGTTCAGGATCTTTAAGGAGCAGCAAATGCTTAGAAAGGCACTGGAAGAACAGTTGAGAAAAGAAGGAAATAAGGGAGTCGGAAACTCAGTAAAGAAAGATATGGAGCAAATTGAGAAGCAGCTTTTGGAAAAAGGTTTTAGTGAAGATATTTTACAAAGAATGCAGCAATTGGAACATAAATTGCTGGAATTGGAACGTGCAAAACTTCAGCAGAATAAGAAACCCGAAAGGGAATCTACCACTGGTAAGGATGAGCTTATTAATGAGACTAAAGCGCTAAGGGAACGGGCCAAAGAATATTTTAATGCGACTGAAATTTTAAACAGACAAAGCTTACCTTTGCGCCCCGTTTATAAACTGAAAGTAAAAGAATATTTTGAACGACGAGATAATTAATTTTTATTCTGAAAACACCTTTGAACTGAAGGAGGCTTCAAACCACGAGAATTGGATTAAAAGGGTGATTGCATCTGAAGGGAAGAAAACTGGAGAGATCAGTTTTATTTTTTGTGATGATGATTACCTGCTTGACATTAACCAGCAGTATCTCGATCATGATACTTTCACCGACATTATCAGTTTTGATACTTCTGTGGGAAACATTCTCAATGGTGATATTTTTATAAGCACTCAAAGGGTAGAGGAGAATGCAGCAGAATATAATGTTGCTTTCAACGAGGAGCTTCAAAGAGTAATTATTCACGGTATACTGCACCTGTGCGGATACAAGGATAAATCTCAAGATGAAGCGCAGTTAATGCGACGAAAAGAAGAGGAAAAAATGCAAATGTTCCACGTGGAACAATAGAGAAGAATTTATGTTTCAGGAAAGATATGATGTTATTGTTGTAGGAGCCGGTCATGCCGGAAGTGAGGCCGCAGCGGCCGCAGCCAATATGGGTTGCAGTACACTTTTGGTGACCATGAACCTGCAAAACATCGCACAAATGAGTTGTAATCCGGCAATGGGCGGGATCGCAAAAGGTCAAATTGTTCGGGAAATAGATGCGCTTGGAGGCTATAGCGGATTGGTGAGTGATACCAGTGCCATTCAGTTTAAGATGCTCAATAAATCTAAAGGACCTGCCATGTGGAGTCCGCGGGTGCAAAGTGACCGGATGATGTTTGCCGAACATTGGCGACTTAGGCTGGAAGCAACAGCTAATCTCGATTTCTATCAGGAAATGGTTTCTGGGCTTATCATTGAAGGTGATAAAGTAGTGGGTGTAAAAACCTCTTTAGGAATAGAGATTAAAGCGAAGAGCGTTATCCTTACCAACGGTACTTTTTTAAACGGTCTTATTCATATAGGTGAAAAACAATTTGGAGGAGGAAGAGCAGGGGAAAGAGCTGCTACCGGAATTACCGAAGAATTGGTTCAGTTGGGTTTTGAGGCTGGAAGAATGAAAACCGGAACGCCCCCACGTGTTGATGGAAGATCTTTAGATTATTCAAAAATGACTGAGCAGCCTGGCGATGATGTGCCGGCTAAATTCTCATATCTTGACGAAACAAAACCTCTTACAAAACAGAGGTCTTGTTATATGTCTTACACCTCGCCCGAGGTGCATAATCTTTTAAAGGAAGGTTTTGATCGCTCCCCAATGTTTAACGGTCGAATTAAAAGTATTGGTCCGCGATACTGTCCTTCAATTGAAGATAAGATCAATCGTTTTGCAGATAAAGACAGGCATCAGCTTTTTATAGAACCTGAAGGTTGGAATACGGTGGAAATGTATATCAACGGATTTTCAACTTCGCTGCCCGAAGATGTTCAGTTTAAAGCTTTGCGTTCGGTTGCCGGATTTGAAAACGTGAAATTCTTTAGACCGGGTTATGCTATCGAATACGATTATTTCCCGCCAACGCAGCTTAAACATACACTGGAAACCAAACTGGTTAGCGGACTTTATTTCGCCGGGCAAATCAACGGGACTACAGGTTATGAAGAAGCAGGATCTCAGGGCTTGATGGCAGGAATTAATGCGGCTTTAAAAGTGCAGGAAAAGGAAGAGTTTATCCTGCAGCGCAGCGAAGCTTATATTGGAGTTCTTATTGATGATCTTATCACAAAAGGAACAGAAGAGCCTTATAGAATGTTTACTTCAAGAGCCGAATATCGTACGCTGTTGAGACAGGATAATGCAGATTTCAGGCTTACTGAAAAGTCGTTTGATATTGGTCTTGCTTCTGAAAAAAGACTGCGGAAGATGGAGGAGAAGAAATCCAAATCTTATGCCTTTGTTGAATTTCTGAAGGATACCAGTGTTGCTCCTGAAGAAGCAAATGTGGTGCTTGAAGAAAATAATTCGGCTCCCATGAAGCAAAGTGATAAGATCTTTAAGGTATTCTCCAGGCCAAATATTGACATGCAGGATATCCGAACTTTTAGTGGAGTAGAGGAGTACATTCAGGAAAATGACCTGAACGAGGAAGTACTTGAGCAAACCGAAATTCAGGTGAAATATTCCGGGTATATTGAGAAGGAGAAGAACAATGCAGATAAGCTTCACAGGCTCGAAGGAATTAAAATCCCAAATGATTTTGATTACTCCAGGATCAAATCTATGTCTTATGAAGCACGTGAAAAGCTGAAAAAGGTGAAACCAACATCGGTGTCACAGGCTTCAAGAATTAGTGGGGTGAGCCCGAATGATATTTCTGTTTTACTGGTTTACATGGGTCGATAAAATTAATCGTTCCACGTGGAACATCTTTTAAATTCATTCAATGTTACCACTCGATTTTTCTGAACAACCTGTACTTGTATGTAAAGATCATACTGTAAGCGGAGAATTTTTTGAGTTGAGAAAGGCAAAAGATTTGGATCTTTTGGCCACCTTTCCTCAGCCAAATTTAGAGCGTTTGCCCGATTATTATAAAAGTGAATTTTACATCTCGCACACCGATTCAAAAAGGGGATTTTTTGATAAGATTTACCAGCAGGTAAAAAACCTGATGCTCTCCAGGAAATTAAACTGGATAGCCCAGGAGAAAACGGGTACGGTAAAAATTCTTGATGTTGGTGCGGGGACGGGAGATTTTCTTTCGGCTGCAAAAAAGCGGGGATGGGAAGTTTTTGGAGCAGAACCAAATTCTGGAGCACGGGCTCTGGCTTCAAAAAAAGGAGTGGAGCTGGAAGAAGAAACCCGGGGATTTTCTTCAGGTAGTTTTGATGTGATTACCATGTGGCATGTCCTGGAACATGTTCCTAATCTTGAAGAACAGATTGAGGAGTTATACCGATTATTAAAACCCGACGGACTTCTTGTAATCGCAGTACCGAATTTTAAAAGTGACGATGCGCAGAAATATAAAGAGCACTGGGCAGCTTATGATGTGCCAAGGCATCTTTACCATTTCTCACCTTCAGCAATAGAGAAGATTTTTAATTCATCAGGTTTTTTACTTACCTCTCAAAAAGGGCTTTTTTTCGATTCGTTTTATGTAAGCCTACTTTCAGAAAAATATGCTTCAGGTGCTTCAAATATCCTAAAAGCGGTTTGGAAGGGAGCAATTTCAAATTTTAAAGCTAAATCTTCTGGGAACTATTCTTCGGTGGCCTATTTCTTCAGAAAAAACAACTAAAATGCATTTTAAAGCGATTTAAGCGACTTTTTCAGCAGAGGAGGTGTTGTAGATTGTATTTTTAAAGATGAAGCTTATTTACACCTCTTTAAAAAGCCGTTTTTGATAGCTTTTTTAAATTTCAACTTTAGATATTATTAAATTTCCTTATCGCATCAGAATTTTGGCTTTTTCAGTAAGGAATGGAAATGCTTTCTTACTTTTGCTGCGAAACTAAACAAACTTAAAAATGAAAAAAATATTTTTGGTCCTTTCAATGGGGGCTATATTTGCCAGCTGCAATAACCAGAAAACTGCTTATGTTGATACTACTGTTCTAATTCAGGAGTATTCAGAAATGAAAGAGGTGGAAGCCGATTTTAGCCAGAGGTCTGAAAGTTTAAAAAGAGAACTTGATTCGGCTGCACAAGGATTTCAGCAGGAGGTTATGGCGTTTAGAGATAACGCGGCAACCATGTCTGAAGCCGAAAGACAGGCTGCGCAGGATGAATTGATGAGAAAGCAGCAAATGCTTCAGCAGCAACAGCAAATGAGAAGTGGGCAGCTAAGACAGGAAGGAGATCAAGTTATTGATTCACTTATTACCAAGGTGAAAGATTTTGTAAAGGTGTATGGTGAAGAAAATGATTATACCTACATCTTTGGATCAAACGAATCGGCTAATATCATGTATGCAGAGGAAGGGCTTGATATCACTCAGGAGATCCTTAAAGAACTTAACGAAAACAGTGGAGTAACAGAGCAAGATGCTGTAGTTACCGAATAAATTTTTTGTAGTAATATTTAAAAAGGGTTCCACGTGGAGCCCTTTTTTTATGCGGTGATGAGAAAAATTCCGAAGATTATGACCATAAAGTATCCCACGATAGTAAAGGCACCGGCATAATCGTTTGCCACCCGTTGGCCGAATAAGAGCATTAATAGCGTGATTGCGGCAAGGCTGAAGGCCCATAAGGCAAGACTGGGGTCGTTATTTGCATATAAGGTAAAGATTCCTGCTAAGGCTGCGAAGCCTACGATAATTTCCAGGACCAGGATGATGCCCAGTAGCAGGGAAACCATACCTCCCATAAACGTACCTTTAAAGTGTCCGGTAAGCCATTCATAATTGCCACTCCAGTTGAACAATTTATCAAGACCCGATTGTAAAAAGGTGATGATGGTAAATATAAGTATCAAATATACCGGGATGTTCGGGATGAAATTGTCCATAATAAACTAGTTTTTATGAATGAGTCGGGTGAGTTTTATAGAAAGGTCGGTGAGGATGATCTTGGCATTTCCGTTTCTTTCTATGTGGTACATGGCGTCCTCGAGTTCTTTTGAGATCCCTGTAATGTTGTTTCCGGTGATGAAGGGGGCAAATTTCTCTAATTTGAATCCGCTGGTTTGCGGCTCCAAAAAAACGAGATCTTTTGCCTTATAGTTGTACATGAGCGCCTGCCTGAAGAAATCCATACAAAAGATAAGGAATTTCTTTTGTACTTCCCTTCCTGTTCCTGCTATCATTTCGCTCCAGGCAAGTAGATCGGCGAGTGCAGTTTTGTCTCCCCTGGCTTTAAAAGCAGTTCTCACCCACGAAATGAACCACTCTTCAAACTGTTCGTCACCCGAATGCTGCTTGAGAATGTGAAGGGCGTTATTGTAATTTCCATTAGCCCTGTGGGAAATGGTCAATGCTTTAGCACGATCACACTGTTCCCTTTGTACAAGACCTTCGGCAATCACTGCCTCATTAAGGGGCGGAAAATGAAGGATTTGACACCGGGACCTAATAGTTTGGATGATGCTCTCTTCTTCTTCAGTAATAAGCAGAAAAAGGGTTTTTTGAGGCGGTTCTTCTATAAGCTTCAGCAGCTTGTTGGCACAACTGTCATTCATTTTCTCGGCCATCCATATGATCATGACCTTATAGCCCCCCTCATATGACTTAAGCGAGAGCGATTTTACGATATCCTGCGCCTCATCTACGCCTATCTTCCCCTGTTTATTCTCAATTCCCAGCTTCTGGTACCAGTCAAAAAGGTTTCCGAAGGGTTCCTGTTGTACAAATTGCCGCCATTCTTCTGTAAAATGAGAAGAAACGGCATTTTTCTTTACCTTGTCATTGTTGGCTACGGGGTAGGCAAAATGGAGATCGGGATGTGCCAGCCTGTTCATTTTTAGGTTACAGGATTCATTTCCGGTATTATTCTCGGCACCGGTGTTTTGGCACAATATGTATTGTGCATAGGCAATGGCCATGGGGAGAGTTCCACTCCCCGAAGCACCTACAAATAACTGGGCATGAGGAATCCGGTTGTTATCTACCGTTGTGGTGAGGTGATTCTTTATGTGTGGAAGGCCTAAAACTTCAGAAAATAGCATAAGCAAAGATATAATTTCTTCACACTTTTATATCTTAGAGAATTATTTAATTTAAGCTAAAATCAGCTGTATGAAAACCATTAATGATTATAATTTTAAGGATAAAAAAGCCCTGATAAGGGTAGATTTTAATGTTCCGCTTAACGAGCAACAGGAAGTTGGTGACACCAGTCGTATTGAAGGTGCAAAACCAACCATAGATAAAATTTTGAAAGATGGCGGCAGCGCTATTCTTATGTCTCACCTGGGGCGACCAAAAGGTGTTGATAAAAAGAATTCCCTACAGCACATTGTGAACAAAGTTTCAGAAATTCTTGGTGTAGAGGTGAAGTTTGTAGATGAATGTGTAGGCGAAAAGGCACAGCAGGCTGCAAAAGATCTTAAACCGGGAGAAGTACTGCTACTGGAGAACCTTAGATTTCATGCTGAAGAAGAAAAGGGAGACGAAGAATTCGCTAAGAAATTATCTACCCTTGGAGACATTTATGTAAATGATGCCTTTGGAACAGCACACCGTGCTCACGCTTCTACTACTATCGTGGCTAATTATTTTGAAGATAAATGTGTTGGCGCCCTTCTTGGTAAAGAGATAGACAGCTTAGAAAAGGTTTTAGGTAGTTCAGAAAAGCCTGTAACTGCAGTATTGGGTGGAGCCAAAGTATCTACCAAGATCACAGTTATTGAAAATATACTCGACAAAATTGACCACCTGATTATTGGCGGGGGAATGACTTATACTTTCACTAAAGCAAAGGGTGGTACTATTGGAGATTCTTTGGTTGAGAATGACAAGCTTGAACTGGCGCTGGAGATCCTTAGAAAAGCTGAAGAAAAGGGAGTGAAAATCCATTTACCTGTTGATGCGGTAATAGCCGATTCTTTTTCGGAAGAAGCCGATACCAAAATAGTTTCGGTTGATGAAATTCCTGATGGATGGATGGGACTTGACATAGGCCCTGACACAGTGAAGAAGTACGGAGAGGTTCTTGAGGAGTCTAAAACCATCTTGTGGAACGGCCCAATGGGAGTTTTTGAAATGCAGCCATTTGCAAAAGGAACTATTGCTGTGGGTGAGCATATTGCCGCAGCTACCAGGAAAGGAGCTTTCTCACTTGTAGGGGGAGGTGACTCTGTTGCTGCAGTGAAACAATTTGGTCTTGAAGACCAGGTAAGCTACGTTTCTACCGGTGGGGGAGCCATGCTCGAAATGCTGGAAGGAAAAAGTTTACCGGGAATTGAAGCGTTAAAAAAATAAAAAGGTACGATAATTGAAGGAAAAAAGTACTGTTTTTTTGAGAAATGACTTTAGGATGAAACAAATTTTGCCATTTTTAATGCTACTCATGTCTGTAGCTGCTTTTGCCCAGGACAAAAAAGAAGGGAAAAAGAATGTGGATGGACAGGAGAACAAAGAAACGGGCGATACCATAAGGCTTCCCGAACAGGACTTCTTCCTTTTGCTAGATAGTAATGATGTAGACCTTGCCAATAAGGTACCGGTGCATAAGATCATCAAAGACTCTCTTATATTTGCCCTTTTAGACGACCCCGGAGCAGCCACTATAGATTCTCTATGGCAGCAGGAGTTGTTCGAATCCAGTTTATATATGGATTTGAAAGATTCTCTTCTAAACCAGGAATACAATGAAGTAGTTTTTGATGATCTTCCCACCGATACTTTAAAGTTAAGGCTGCAAAAGCTAAATGCTAAAACCCCTTTTAACGTTGAATACAACCCTTTGCTTGAGAATGTGATCAAATCATACCTCAAGAGAAATAAGAAGGGAATGGAGCGGTTAATGGCTTTAAGCACCTATTATTTTCCCCTTTTTGAGCAGAAGCTGGACCTGTACAATATTCCGCTGGAAATTAAATACCTGGCTATTGTAGAATCTGCCCTTAATCCTCGCGCAAGATCACGCGTGGGTGCAACTGGGCTTTGGCAGTTCATGTTTGCAACAGGAAAAATGCACGGGCTTGATGTAAGCTCCTATGTAGATGAGCGAATGGACCCAATTATGTCTACCGAAGCTGCTGCTGAATATCTTTCTACACTTTACCGGGTTTTTGAAGACTGGGACCTGGTTCTGGCTTCCTACAATTCAGGGCCGGGAAATGTTTCCAAGGCCATAAGGCGTAGTGGAGGTTCAACCAATTACTGGAATCTTCGGCCTTATCTTCCACGTGAAACAGCAGGGTATGTGCCCGCCTTCCTTGCTACTATGTATATTTTTGAATATGCTGAAGAACATGGTTTTCAGCCTCCTCACCCAAGAACCACCTATTTTGAGACCGATACTATTCATCCCAGGAAAATGCTCACTTTTGAGCAGATTTCCCAGGTGACAGGGGTGGAAAAAGAAATGTTGCAGTTCCTCAATCCAAGTTACAAACTTGACGTCATTCCTTTTGTGGAAGATGAAAAATACAGCCTGCGCCTGCCCAGAAACAGGACCGGACTTTTTGTGAACAATGAGGAAGCAATCTATGGATATACACAGGCGCTTGAAGAAAAGAAAGAAGAAGCGCTACCACAACTCATTCAACCCGAATCTACAGTGAGATACCGGGTGCGACGGGGTGATTACCTCGGGAAGATTGCCGAGAGATACGGGGTAGGGGTAAGCCAGATCAAGCAATGGAACAACTTAAGGAGCAATAACCTTAGAATAGGCCAAAGACTGCTTATTTACCCACGGAAAAATTCGGCTACAGCCGAAAATTCCTCTTCCTCCAGAATATATACTGTAAAACACGGGGATTCTCTTTGGAGTATTTCTAAGAAATTTCCCGGGGTTACTGTAAAACAAATAAAGAGCCTGAATAATATGAACAGCAACCGGTTGAAACCCGGAATGAAATTAAAACTCTCAGACGGGTAATGGTCCCGCTTAAATTCGATCTATGAAAAAATTTTTCGCTTTTTTTTCCGTTCTTTTTGTTTTAACCGGATGTGGTAATGGTAAAGAAGATCCTGTAGTCATCGCTAATTCCTCCGGAAAGATCAACAACCTCACAGTGGTCATGGAAAACGACCTGTGGACGGGTGAGGTTGGAGAGGCTGTACGGCGCTACCTTGCTGCCCCGGTAGATGGCTTGCCGCAAGAAGAGCCATTATTCTCCTTAAGCCAGATGCCACCTGAAGCCTACCAGGGTTTTGCGAGGAAGAACAGGATATTTTTACATATTCAAAAAGGACAGGAGCCTGCAATAAAAATGGCCGATGACGCCTATGCTAGGCCACAAAAAGGCATTCTTATCACGGGGGAGGATAATGAGCAAATCATATCCTTAATTGAAGAAAATGCTGAAAAGATCATTTCAACCTTTAAGAAAACAGAACTTGCCGAGCAGCAGCGCCGCATCAAGAAATCCCTTAAAAGTGATGAAAAGCTTGAAGAGCAGCTTGGTGTTTCTTTAAAGTTTCCCACAGCATACCGATACGCCAAGGAAACCGATGATTTTTTCTGGATCAGAAAAGATATTCCTACCGGCAGTATGGAAATTCTGGTGTATGAAGTGCCAAGGCATGTCATTGAAAAAGATACCAATATAGTGGGCAACATTATTGAGATGCGTGATTCTATAGGGCAAACCCATATTCCAGGAAGAGTTGACGGCAGCTATATGGTAACAGAATCTGCTTATGCTCCCTATCTTTTTGAATCTCAAATTGACGGAAAGTTTGCCTGGGAGTCTAAAGGGATCTGGGAAGTAAAAGGAGATTTTATGGGCGGCCCATTTATTAATTACGCTGTTCTGGATGAAGAAAATGACAGGTACGTAATTTTAGAAGGATTTGCATTTTCACCATCGGCCCAAAAGAGGGAAAACATGATGGAGCTTGAAGCCATCCTCAAATCGGCAGAGATAGAATAATTAATAAGTTAGAAAACAAAAGAGGTCGTCTAAAAAGTAATTTTTAGGCGGCTTTTTTGTTGGTAGATATTTAAAGGAGTGGTTTTTTCACCTGAGTCCCTTTGATCGAGTTTTAAAAAAAACAATCAGTACATCCTTCT
>Ga0098067_1000417_pt1 | contig 16236 bp, 11 predicted proteins | sample 26_taG_FD_92578 | JGI IMG/M metagenome (GOLD analysis project Ga0098067, IMG submission 92578) | Marine viral communities from Cariaco Basin, Caribbean Sea - 26_WHOI_OMZ | ecosystem: Environmental > Aquatic > Marine > Oceanic | place: Caribbean Sea: Cariaco Basin | collected 2014-11-09
ATGTTGCCCTCTTGATCCAAAATACCGGGTTTCTCTTGTCCCTTGATACCAAATCTTAAAAGTTTCATTGCTAATTCCTTGCGTATTTCATATTTAATAAATAGCTACGGTTTAATTTGACCAACCACCGTCGATCATATTGATAGTACCGGTGGTAAATGCTGACTCATCGCTGGCTAAGAATAGTGCTAAAGCAGCAATCTCTTCTGCTTTGCCGACTCGGCCCATAGGTTGACGCGCCACAAACTGCTGGTACACTTCGTCTACGGTCTTATTTTGTTCTTTTGCTTGTGCTGCAATACGTTGATGCAGAGATGGGGAGTCGACGGTGCCAGGGCAGATGGCATTGCAGCGAATGCCTTGTAGGATGTAGTCAGCGGCGATGGCTTTGGTCATGCCCAAAACAGCGGCTTTGGTGACGCTGTAAGAAAAGCGATTGGGTACGCCTTTTATGCTCGATGCTGCAGAAGACATATTGATGATAGAAGCATTGCCCTTGTTGAGCATCGCTGGTAAAAATGCGGAAATCATGTGGTACATCGAATCCACATTAATCTTAAAGGCACGGTCCCACTGCTCTTGGTCGCATTCTAAAATTGACCCCGCAGGCACCCAGCCCGCACAGTTGAACAGCACATCTACATTTTGATATTTGTTTGCAAATTCGACTATTTGCTCTTTATCGGTGACGTCTAGGTATTCGACTGTGATGTTGTCAGATTGTGCTTTTAGTTCATCAAGCAGCTCTTGATTAATATCCGTAGCAATCACATGCGCCCCTTCACGTGCAAAGGCCAATGCTGTAGCTTGACCGATACCTTGAGCTGCCGCTGTGATGACACAAGTTTTATTTATCAATCTCATATTTCATCCCTGATTTTTACTTTATAATGAGTCAAGTTCAAAATTGAGCAGACCAATTCTAACCTTCAATATGGTCTAACCAATTATTAACCCGTAATATGGTCCAACCAATTTATGCCAATTTCGCCTTATTGGCAAGACCAATTTATAATTTAAGTTGAAATTTATGCAGCAAAACCGTATTTATCAAACTATTTTTAATAAAATTCAAGAAGATATTAAAGCTGGGGTTTATAAGATTGGCGCCAAACTTCCCCCTGAACGGGACTTAGCCCTACAGTTTGGAGTCAGCCGCACTTCAGTACGCGAAGCTATGATTGCTTTGGAGGTCAATGGAATTGTTGAAGTCAAATTAGGCAGTGGCGTCTATGTAATTAATGATCATCAAGATGAGGCGAATCCACAGACCGGCTTTAACACCTCTATCCATCCGTCATTATTGCCACACTTACAAGAAGATGCCGTGATTACGCCTTTTGAAATATTGGAGGCACGGCTGATGGTCGAGCCCTATTTGGCAGAGTTGGCCGCTAAAAATCGTTCAGAAGAACAATTAGAAGATATTAAAGAAGCTTTTTTGATGAACGTTCGAGATAATTTAGAGCACTCTACTGAGCATATTGGCGACCGTTTATTTCATATTCGGATTGCTGAGGCCAGCCAAAACAATGCTTGCGCTTTTTTTCTCAATTTTTTACTCAGTAAACACTACACAGATTTCTTTAGCCGTATGCGCAGTTTATATACACCTGAAGACATGCCTCTGCGCTCACAGTTGGAGCATCAAGAGATTATGACCGCCATTCAAGCGCAAGATGCTCAAGGCGCTCATGACGCGATGAAGAACCATCTGCAGAATGTGATTAGTATATTTTTAGAGAGGGCTTAGTTGAGTGTTTCTTTAAGACACCTGTTGTTTAGATCGTTTTGCTAAGATTTATATTTAGGGTCTATGTGTATTGTCATCATAGAACTGGACAGCTATTAAGATGTTCTGCTTAGAAAAAGACCGGCGTATGCCTCGGTATAGAAAATCTAGCCGTAAAACTAAGCCATAAGCGATTCTCATAGTATTAGAATGGCTAATCTTGTAAAGAATACAGAGTTGATAGGCCGTTATTTAAAAAAACATAAGTACAAACAATGGCTAAAATCCACGATAATCTTCTGCATAACAATTTCAGTTTAATTACCTCCAATCCATCTTACTAAGCCCTAGAACGAAACGCCCAAGCAGCTATTGGCTTTGATAGATAGCATGACTGATACCTTCAACATACAATAACGCCGCTTTTTAAGCTTTTGTGGGAGTTTGTGCGAATCGAAGGTTATAGATGTTAAATCGAATCTGCTAAAAGAAAATCGTCTACTCTTAAGTCCAGAGACAAAATAGTAGACGATTTCATATTATTTAGAAAATAATTTAGGGCAAAGCATGATGGCTTATGGAGTCAGGTGCTCTGTAAACCAAGCCAAAGCAGCAGGAGCTGAACTAGATAAACCTGGCTCAGTATAAGCACTAAAATGACCCCCTGAAATCATTTCTAACTTTTTGGGCTGCTTTGCGCGCTCATAAGCTGCAACTGCTAGCTCAGTAGGCGTTATTTCATCATTTTCAGCAACAATCATAAGTAGCGGGGTAGGAGAAATTCTATCTATTAAATCGGCGGGATAATAATCTAAATAGGCCTCCATCGTTTCCATAGTCACTTTATTCACCCAATTTGGTGCAATAGTCGCACCTGCTTTAGTGAACCAGTCAAATGACTCAGGTGTTGGTAGCGCACTTTTCCCTCCTTCTGGTGCGACTACAGGCATATATTCGATGGGTGCACCATTATATCTAGCTTGGCGGTAATTTTGTAATAGTTGGGTAAAACCACTTAACCTAGGTAATTGTACTTCTGCTGTTGGATCCTGCTGCTCTCTAGAGGCCACAGAAAGTAATTGGGCATTTTTAAAGCCGTCAACGCAGGGGACTTGTGATACTATTGCTTTAACACGTCGGTCTCTAGCTGCAATAGAGAGGACATGTCCACCACTATATGAAGAGCCCCAGATACCAATGCGCTCGGCATCAACTTGCTCTTGCTGAGATACCCATGTAATCGCGTTGCGGTAGTCTTTAATCTGCTCTGCTGGAATGACTTGCTGACGCGGCTCCCCTTCGCTCTCACCAATAAAACGGTAGTCAAAGACCAGCACTATAAACCCTGCATCAGCAAATCTTTCTGCAAAATTAGGCAGGTACATCTCTTTCACTGCACTAAAACCATGCGCCATAACAATAGTAGGGCGATTGCCTAAATGTTTAGTGGGTCGATACAGCCAACCTTTACAATTTAGCCCTTCGCTAGCAAAAGTCACGTCTTCTCTGGTATAAGTCATTATTGCTTTTCCTTGCCTATAAATTATTTGATTATCAATAAAGTTATAACTGCTTTTGGTTTAAAAAATACTATTCTAGTAAAACACTCCGTAGCTACTTTAGTCCTTCACTCAGATTATTTTGCTGGTACTCAGATTTAAGAATGTGTTTTTGGAAATCCATTACTAGATGGCTAAATAGCTCTTACAATTTTAAACAACACCCTCTTTATGGAAGCTGCTTATTTCTTCGTCGCTAAAGCCTATTTCAGCCAAAATACTATCTGTATGTTCACTGAGTAATGGCGCTCTTTCAAACGCCCCGACAGGGGTTTTAGAATAGCGTAGAGGATGATCTGCAATTAATGCGGGCTGTGCTATCCCTGGATAAGGTGTTGCTTTGAACATTTCTGTCGCAACAATATGTTCATCTTCAAGTACTTTCTCGGGTGTGAGCATGGGACCACAGGGAATACCTGCCTCTTCGAGCTCAGCGATTGCCTGTTGATTAGTACGGGTGGCGCACCACTCTTTCATACGCGCCCCAACAATCTCACCATGGTCACCACGAGATTGATCCGTACCAAATCGAGGATCCGTCAACCAGCTTGACTCTTCCATCAATACCGCCCATCTTTTAAATAAGCCGCCGCCCACTACCTGAACCGTTATCCAGCCATCTAAAGTTTTGAAAGTATCGGTTGGTGCATTGTATTGGCCTCGCGTGCCACTGCCTTGACGACCGATAGCGGACAAACCCTCTTCTAGCAAAGCTGCATTATTAAAAGCTAAAGCCGTACTTAACAGTGAGCCTTCAACGATCTGACCTTCGCCGGTTTTGTTTCTATGGATTAGCGCTGCCAAAGTACCAAAAGCACTTAGTGAAGCAGTTCCAAAATCACAGTAAGGTACAAAGGACTTTGCAGGCTCACCATCTTTACCACTTAAAAGCATAGCTCCGGACATGGCTTGGGCAATCGTATCAAACCCCCCGCGTTGCGCGTAGGGTCCTGTTGAACCAAAGGTAGAGCCTGTAGTTAAAATAATGTCAGGCTTAATTGCCGAGAGCGTTTCATAATCTAGCCCCAGTTTCTTTAAGGCGGGAAAAGGCAAGTTAGCGATGACAACATCGGCTGTTTCTACTAATCGATGTACAATACGCCGGCCCTCATCAGTAGTCGGATTCAAAGTGATGCCGCGTTTATTGCGGGCTATCTGTAGATGATAAGCGCCTTCTCCCGACTCACTAACTGGGACAGTAAAACGATCTTCACCGCCTGATGTCTTCTCTATCCGAATGACATCTGCGCCAAGATCTGCCAAAAGTGTGGCACAAAATGGGCCAGCGATATAACGTCCAAAATCAAGGACGCGAACACCTTCAAGAATATTATTCATGTCACTATCTTCCAAGAATACTAAGATAAAAAACAGTCATAGCTAAAGCCTGTTTTAATTTTGCTCTTGAGTCATTGAGCTAAAACGTTTCATAGCCAGTTGATACTCAGCCTCTAAATCGTCAACGATAGCGGCCGCAGGCTCAACTTTGCGACTGCGCCCTAAACCCTGACCCGCAGCCCAGATGTCTTTCCATCTTTTGACTGTGTTGCCGGAGTAATTGCGGACAGCTTGTCCCTCAGACTGCTCTAAATCCACTCCTGCAGACTGTAAACTTGGTTTTAGCCAAGAGGCCTCTGTTCCTGTAACCGCAGAGGACACCACTAAATCTTCCGCTGTACAAGCAACCACCATTTCTTTATATTCTGGCTGCGCCATACTCTCTTGACTAGGTAGAAATCTGGTTCCCATGTAGACAAGATCTGCCCCTGCTGCGATAGCGCCAGCAATACCTTGACCATCAGATATCCCTCCCCCAACCGCTATATATCCATCAAAAAACTCACGTACAGCAGAGACAAACGCAAAGGGATTCAAGTGACCAGTATGACCTCCTGCGCCAGCACTGATACAAGCTAAACCATCAACCCCAGCATCCGCTGCCTTTTTTGCCAAACTTAGATTAACGACGTCAGCAAAAACCAAACCACCATAACCTTGTACAGTTTCCATAACAGGCTTAGGCGAGCCTAAAGCGGTAATAACGATTTTGGGCTTATATTTAGCTACAATCTTGAGCTCTTCTTCAAGACGCTCATAAGAAGAGTGGGTAATTAGATTCATAACCCATGGTGCATCTTCAGGAGTCAATGCTGAAGAGATTTCATGCATCCATTGGTCCAGCTGTTCAATGCTTCTACAGTTGGTCGCTGGAAAAGAAGCTGAAATACCCGCCTTACAGGCAGCAATCACTAACTCTGGACCTGACACCAAAAACATAGGGGCACAAAGTACAGGAATACGTAATGATGGGAGCTTATTGTTAGACATTAGACCAATTCCTCGCGCAGTATAGTTTTTAGGACCTTGCCAACAGGGTTGCGAGGCAGCGCATCAACAACTTCTAATCGTTCAATTTGCTTGAATACAGCCAACCCCTTTTCTTCGCGAAGGAAAGTGTTAATAGCATCAATATCAGCGCTATGGCCTTTTTTTATCTCAACGAATGCACACACTCGTTCTCCAAGAATCTTGTCGGGCAACCCAACCACTGCTGCTGCAGTGATGACTGGATGGGCTAAAAGCAAAGTCTCAATCTCTACAGGTGAGATGTTCATACCACCACGAATTAAAATATCTTTGAGTCGGCTAGAGAACTGTAAAAACTCTTGTTGCTCACCTGAAATTTGGAATAGGTCGCCAGTCTTAAACCAGCCCTCTGTATCAAAAGCGCAGCGCGTCGCCTCAGGGTTTTTCCAGTAACCAGAAAATACCGTTGGTCCTTTAATACGCAACTCACCTACTTCACCAGTTTTAGTAATCTCCTCTTCAGTATCTGGATTTACAATTCTGGTGATAAAACCATAACGACTAGCCGACTCCCCTCCTTCTAATGGTCTAGGAAGGTACTTAGCTCTGAGCACCGGATCAGGGATGGTTTGTAAAGAGCTGACCAGTGCCGTCCCTTCATTAGAGCCAAACAGGTTAGTGATACAGACGTTGAATTTGTCTTGATAGCCTTTTACCATCCATTCAGATAAAGGTGCAGAGCCAGAGCCAATAGTTTTTAATAGCTTGAAATCGATACCATGCAACATCTCTTCATTTTGCAAAAGCAAATTTAATACTGCAGGAGGCGCGGAGGTACTGGTGATATTTTCATCACGAATTTGTTGAATAAATAAATTCAAATCAAAAGGATGATGCTGTACCAATACGCCACCACTAAGTAACCAAGGGTAAAAGGAGGCAGCAAACCCTGCCATATTAACCATAGGAAAAGGATTAAGGATGTGGGCACCATCGCCCACCTCGTTGGCTACAACCACTATTCTGGAGATAGCCAACCATTCATTGTGGTTTCTTGGCACTCCTTTGGGTGATGACTCCGTTCCTGAGGTCCAACAGACAGTAAAGACCTCGTCTGCCAATACTGCTGATTCATTAATTGCTGCGCTAGCGGCGGCTAAATCCTCTTGGTTTAGGCTATCCAATGCTTTTTCTACATCTACAATCTCGACGCTACTGTCAATATCGCCAATACAAAACACTTTCACTATAGACGGATTTTTTTGCTGCAGACGTAGGGCCAAAGACTCATGATCATATTTACCAATACGACTGGCTGTGATGATAGCCTTAGCCGCTAACTGCTCAGCAATATTAATCAGTTCATTATCGCGATATAGTGCAGGTACTGGACTGGCAATGACACCAAGTCGAGCACAGGCAAGATATACTATGGAAAGTTCGACACAGTTGGGCATTTGCACAATTAGAGCATCGTCTTTCTTCAGACCATGCTTGACGAACATCGCAGTGTAACGCGCCACCATCCCCTCAGCTTCAGCCCAGCTTAGTCTTTTAGGCTCACGGCCATAGATTGCCATGGTATTAGGAGGATCAACTAGGGCAAGCTGCTGTGGTTTAGCAGCCACATGCTTTTTAAAGAGGTCGTTCGTGGACTCTTCTCCCCACCAGCCACTTTGTTTACAGGCTACCGCTTTCTCTCTTGAAATAGTGATCATTTTTATTCACATCCTTGTGTCTATTAAGCTCTTATGTGTATTAAATTATTGTCGAAAAATTAGTTGGTAAGACTGGCGAGGATAGTAACGGCAGTAACCCCCTCTTCTACCCCAAGAAAGCCGCCACCATTTTCTGCAGCTGCTATCCTAGCCCCTTCAACCTGACGAGAACCCGCTTCTCCACGGAGCTGAGTCACCAACTCATATATCTGAGCTAGCCCTGTTGCCCCAACCGGATGCCCTTTTGCCAAAAGCCCTCCTGAAGGATTAACCGGGGTACGTCCTCCTAGTTTAAAGGCCCCTTCTTGTAGCAGACGTCCTACCTCGCCTGGCTGACAAAGCTGAAGGTTTTCAATCTGCTGCAAAGTCGAAAATGCAGTTGCATCATGCACTTCGACTACATCGATATCAGCAGGATCTATACCGGCAGTACTGTACGCAGCATTGGCTGCAAGGCGGCCTATATGATGCTCATAATCGTCTTTTTCACGCACCATAGTACTCATTAATTGACATGCTGCTAGGCGAACCGCGCGTGCTCTACCGAGCTTATTTACCATCTGCTCACTACAGAGAATGACCGCTGCCGCACCATCACTTACTGGGGCACACATAGCTCGTGTGAACGGATATACAATTGGTTTGTCTGCTAAGACTTGGGCAACAGTGAAAGGCGTTTGGTATTGGGCATTTGGGTTTTGTGAACCATGGGTATGTGTATTAGCAGCGATTCGAGCAAAGTCTTCTTGCGTGGTACCGAACCTAGCCATATGCACTCGAGCTTGTGCAGCATAAAGGTCCATAAACACACTGCGACCTGGGCCTGGTCTTTCGCCACCGATAGCTTCGATATAATCTAAAACCCCTTCTCGGTCATGTATGTCTGTACCCCCCGCAAAGGCCGCAGCAACCTGTTCTGGTCGATCAGGAAAGTACATTTTTTCTGCCCCAACCGCTAACACGATATCCGCAAGCCCTGCCTTGATATAGGCAGCAGCTTGCACCATGGCGGTGGTACCAGAGGCGCACGCATTTTCTACATTAATAATAGGAATAGAGTGAATACCCGCTGCTCTTAAAGCAATCTGTCCTCGGATGGTGTTTTGCCCCTCAAGCATAGGCTGTCTAGTATTGGAGAACCATGCCGCTTGAATATCCTGACGTTCAAGTCCTGCATCTTTAAGCACCGCCTCTACCGCCATTTTGGTTAAGGACTTAACCGACTCGTCTGGATGTCTACCAAAACGGGTCATTGACGCCCCAATCACGTACACATTATTAGACATTTTCAGCTCCTAACGGACGGCGATATTGAGCAATACGAAACCTTGAAGCGACAAATGCAAGGTCGGCCAAGCAGGCATTACCTGCTGGATTCAAACCGGTTACGTGGTAGTCACTATAGGCAGCTGCAAAGTTAATCCACATTTTTCCTGTTAAATTTATCGTGAGGTTAGCCCCCGCTTGAGCATAAATATCCACCCAATGATCAATAAAGTCTTCATTCATTGAATACATATAACTCGATATAGTGCCACGGGTTTTGGCAAGATTCGTCGCCTCTGCTGCCGCCGCATCCGCACTCTCTGCGGCGACAATGAATAAGATAGGACCAAACCTTTCTTCGGCATACACTGATTGATGCTCGGCACTTAGTGCAACGACCATAGGGGTCAGCGTGCGTGCCTCAGGGAACTCTGGATGCAGATAAGGCGACGCTCGTCTTAATACCTGCAATCCCTCACGCTCACAAATAGCCTCGACTTCAGCAATCACATCAAGACTCACTTGCCCTTGAATGGCGCCCATAATACCTGCAGCAAGTTTAGGGTTGGTTGCGATGGCGTCTATTTCAGCAATAATGGCCTGTGCCACTTCTGTAAAGCTAATGGACTTGCCGTCACTTATAACACCGTCTTTCGGAACATAAATCACTTGGGGGCTTGTGCACATTTGCGCTGAGAACAAGCTGGCAGCTCTAGCAATGGCGCGAGCCGTTTCAGTTAAATTATCAATAGACTCGATAACGACACTATTGACGCCAGCGGTCTCCGTATACAAAAGCTTTTGATTAACTGTGCGCTCTAGATAGCTTCCATAACGAGGGCTGCCAGTAAAATCAATAATTTGTATCTGTGGATGCTCGATATATTTGCCCGCTACCGGATTGTCCACTGTATCTACTGCTAAAGTGATTAGATTGGGATCGAAGCCAAACTCTTTTAATACGCCGCGACATATTTCTACCGCAATCGCCATAGGTAAAATAGCGTTGGGATGCGGTTTAATTATGACGGGATTGCCAGTCGCTAAGCTTGCAAACATCGCTGGATAAGCATTCCAAGTAGGAAAAGAAGCACAACAAATGACCAGACCTAGCCCTCGTGGTACTAGCGTATAAGTCTTTTTAAGGGCTACAGATTCTCCTGCAAAATCTCGACGATAAATAGCGCTTGGTGCCACATTATTCATAGCTATAGAGGCGTATGCCAACGCTTCAATACCCCGATCTAGGGCGTTTGGTCCAGAGCCACTATAAGCTTGGGTATAGCTTTGCCCAGCCACATGCATAACGGCATGAGCCATCTCAAAATTACGCTCGTAAAGCCTTTCCGCCATCTCGATACATAGCGCTACTCGTAAAGCCGGAGCAGCTTTAGCCCAAGCTGGCATAGCGAGAGCACCAGCCTGAATTAGCGCCTCTGGGTCACATACTGGATAATGAATTCCTAAAGGCTGTAGAGTAAACGGCGAGACTTCTGCGCCAACCCAGCTCTCAATACCAGGTAAATCAAGCTCAAATTTCTTATGCAACCGCGCTACGAAAGCCTCTTGGCCTTCAACGGGCTTAGCCTTTCCATGAATTTTTGATGAAGGTGAATCTTTAAAAGGACTCCAAGCACACCGAGTTTGTACAGCCTCTATAGCTTGCTGTAGTAGTCCTGCATGTTTATCTATCAAGGTGTCGTATTGACTCGTATTAGACATATCTTTACCCCTCAACCCTTTCTACAATCATGGCACTGCCTGCCCCAGAAGCACCTGTGGTCACAACCAGCCCATACTTGCCTTCTGAAAAGTCTAAGGCATCCAGCAAAGTTGAAAGTAATATCGCGCCAGATGCTCCTAATGGATGCCCCTTAGCCAGATGACCACCACCTATGTTCACCTGCTCCATAGACGGCTTATAGTCTCGATAAAAACGGGCAATAGTCACCGCAAAAGATTCCATAAACTCTATCTTATCCATATCCTTGAGCTGCAAGCTTGACATAGCTAAGACCCGATCCATAGCCACTAATCCTGCTGTTAAAGACTGCTCTGGATCAGCTGCCGCATCGGCAAAAGCAACAATGCGAGCCCGCGGTCTGACTGGGAAGGATTTTTCACCCCCTAGCAGTATTAGTGCTGCCCCATCTGCCATAGGTGGTGCATGTGCAATTGTATGTAAATGCTCTACATTTGCACCAAGCACCTCTGCATAATGCTCTTTTAACCCAGCGAAAGCAGGCTTAAGCTCTGCTAAACCCTGAGCTGTAGTTGGACGAATACATTCATCACGATCAAGGCCGTTAATAGTTACCAGAGACTTATTTAATGGACTGCCTTCAGCTTGCTGAGCCCGTTGTTGAGACAATAGAGCCGCAGCGTCCATTTCTTCCCGAGTAATACCGAGCTGTGTGGCCAGACGGTCTGCTGCTAATACCACAGGTAAATAACGTGTTGATAGCGGCAACGTTGTATCAGAATAGTAGGCGGCTTTGTCACCCAGAAATGCAACTTTTGACAGCATCTCAACGCCACCGGCCAGTGCAGTTTCCGCCTGCCCCAGTGCTACCGTATTTGCAGCTTGTCCAACTGCTGAAAGCCCTGAAACACAATAATTGTTAAGAGTATGAGTTACAGTTTTATTAGGAAGATTGGCTCTGAATTTAGAAATCAGAGCAATATTTCCACCTTGTTCTTTAACTTGTCCAACCGTACCTATTGTTAGGATATCAGGGGCTATATTCTCTCTTTTAACTCTTATTGCTGAGACAAGTTCAGCGACCAACTCATCCGGTTTTAAAGCTGCTAAACCGCCATCTTCCCTGGCTTTTGCGCGAGGACTTCTTACCGCTTCGTATAAGAAAACCTTCATCAAACTCTCCTTGCCTGCTAATTCATTATGCTTAGACCATATTACATAAAGCTATTGCGCTTAATCTAAAATAAATATTGCTTTAATACCGTGGGGTAGAAATAAATATTTTTTGTTGACTGTAGTGTTTAATTACCTTCAATACAGTTAATAATCAGTATAGTAGCCTCATATCGTTTCTAAAGTGTATCAGTTCAATGTACGGTTATGCAAGTTTTAATTAAATGAAAAATGCTTTGTTTTTAGGTGCTATCAACAAGCAAGATATTGAGCAAAAATTCAGGTGGTCGAATTTCTGTGTTTAATAAGATATCTAGGGAATCTCATGAATTTAAGACGACAACTAGCTGACTGTCCCTACTATTAGAGAGAGCCATTTTTAGTAAAATTGATTACTGTCACTTAAAATAATTTTGGATGTGTAGGCTATAAAGAGATTGAAATCCGGCTGTGTATACGGCTAGATACGTTAAGCCTAATTTCATAAGGACAATCAGTATGAATTTATAACATGAGGTGGGTATTTTGCAGGGCTCGACGATTCGCCAATCCTTAGGATGCTTACACAGCTTTAAACACTCAAAGACTATGCAAGCATTTAGGATATAGGGAGGATGGAAGTATTTAGGTACTCGTTATATAAACTAGCAGAAGCTTTAACACATAGCTTTGAAAAGCTCTGCTAATTAGAGGTCTTATTCATGGGCTGTCAAAGCGCTAGCAAAAGGCACACCTTCTGGCCAGTCTACTTGATAAGTCACATCTTTTATATCAATTGGTTGGTGACAGTGAGAGCATGCAACTACCGCCTCCATAGGATGCCTATCCTCCCCATGGAATAAAGAAAGCGGCGCGCCTTCTGGAGCAGCAAAGTACTTATCCCCCCACTTCATTAACATGACTAGCACTGGAAAGTAATCAACAGACTTTCGCGTTAGCCGATAGCCTCTAGCAGCATCTGCATCCAGCCTAATTAAATCTAATGAAGTCATCCAGTTTAAACGCTCGGATAAAATATTAGTCGCGATGCCGCTGTCTTCACGGATTTTCTCAAAGGTATTGATACCTGTAAATAAGGCTCGTAAGATTAAAGCAACCCAACGGTCTCCTAGGATATTAGCGGCATCTATCATCAAGGCCGTTTGCAAAGGTCTATCCTCTATGGCACCTCTACGCTGGCGTCTTTTGATATAGGTTGCTGCAATCATACCGACGCCTGGACCCTCCACCCAATCGACTTCAAAAGCATTATATTCATGCTTGCAAGTCAGGCAATAAGGAATGGGTTCAAACACTTCACCGCAACCAGTATGAGTCAAACGTAAGTTTAAACGCTCAGCACTGTCCCCCCATTTTCTTTCCCAACGCAGCAGCATCAGCGAAATCCAATAGGTAGACAAACCCATTTCTGTCATCAGATACTTATATCTTACTGGAGACTCGGAATATAATTTTTTCTCAAAATAGCCGAAATTAATAAGTTTTTTGAACCGATCACTTAATAGGCTGCGACGTAGTCCTGTTGCTTCTTCGAAATCTCCAAATGATCGAGCGCCTAGCATAGCTGCCTGAGAGATTAATAAATTAGAGCTATCTCCAAGCACATCAAGTGCCCGCCAAATAGAACAGGTCCGAACTAGTTTTGCCATATTTTTACTTCAATTATGTGAGTTATATAACGACGCCTTTTTTATGAGGCGCCTTTTACAGACTGCAATTGAACTTCAGTCCCACTATTGATTAAATAAGGGCAGCTTTACTTTTTTTAAAGCTGCTCTTATTTTTATCCTGACTTAAGTTATTATCAAAGTAGTATAACAGTTATGAAACAGTGGGAAAAATAGTTGTGCCCTAGCAAATAACAGATCAAATACCCGCAAATTTTTGCTTATATATTTAAAATTAGAACTTATATTGAGCCATTACTTTGAGCTGTTGTCCCTCTGGTCGCCATGGTAATGTGGTTTTATTGCGGTCCCTCCATTCAATACCGAAATCTATATCTGGCGTATAAGCATAAATTAGATTGGCAATTTTTATATTGACCGAAGTTTCTGCCACATCATCTACATTGACTGCACCATAACTCATATTTCCACGCAGTTTGTCAGTAATTTGATGTCGATACCCTAAGCTATAGCCTGTTTGTGATATAAGCTCGCCATCTTCGGCATCACAATCCAATCCCCCTGTGGTGCCAAAGGGCCCAGCGACACATATACCAGAATAACCGCCCATGCCTTTACCATTATAAACGCTAGCATGTAAAGAGCCCTTACCTAACGTAAGCTTACCTGCTAATGACGCCCCTATCCCCACATCCGATTCTGTTCCATTTTTAGCTTCGCGAGCTGTTACAGCCAAATTATAGTTAAAATTATCTACCTTACCACTGTAGCTGGCTACCATATCAGGTATTCCCGCGTCATCGTAGATTGGCTGTTGAGCTGTAAGACGTAACCCCTTATGAGTATAATGCACCGTCAAATCTGGACGTGAATAAGTACCACCACCGACAATAGTACCAAAAGCTGTCCCCCAAAAATCGAGCTGCTCTGTCAATAAGGGAGCTACCGCAAAAAACTGTCCATTCCAAGTCTTACCTACTGTTAAATCATCGACTTGCATATAGGCGTGGCGCAATCTGAGATCGGCACCACCACTGGGAAAATCTCCATAGAAATCCCCTTCAACAAAACCAGTCAGCTTTTTGTCATTGATAGTTTTGGTAGTTTTAAGATTAATACGAGACTCTCGTATTTCCCCTTTAAAACTAGAATCCCCTTCTTCTGGATAATCAAATACTCCTTCCGCTTTAATATAACCGCCAATACTTAAAGCAGTATCGCCATTGGTAAGGATATCTATAGCCTGAGCATTTGTGAATCCTAACCAGGCTATCAAAGCAAATGAAACCTTTCTTATATTTTGCATAATCTATGAACTTCCTGTCCTGTTTTAAAATTACCCGCTGCGCCTTTGTTGGTCGCCGTGTAAACAGTCTGCGTTTCTGTTAAATAAGCATGACTTCGGCCAACTAACGCCGCAATTCGATTCCTTTCATCTGTCCAATTTTTCAATAAGCTACAAATTAACCACTATATTGCGCCTAGCTTTTACGCTAATTAGCAGCGATTGGACAAAAAGCAGATTAACTCACAAGGTACGTTTGTGCAAGCAAATTATTTATAAAATTCTAACGGCAAATCTTATTATAAATTAATGTCAATTGAGTAAAGAACCTAATCAGTAGGTACATTTAAGCTAACTTTAACCTTCGTAGCAGTCGCAAGAATTTGATTTTCATATTTTCCTTGACATATATTATAAATCTCTGTTAACTTTCATAAACGTACTTATAGTGATATATAGAATTACAGGCAAAGGAGAGCAGCAATGACAGCAGTACTTGATATTTTAGAAGCACCTTTCGGTGAGAGCCATGGTCCTATGTTGACAGGAACGTATGCCCCTGTTGCTACAGAAGTGGTCATCGATGATTTTCAAATAGAAGGAGAGATTCCAAAAGATTTAAATGGGGTCTATCTGCGTAATGGACCTAACCCTCGCTGGAAGCCTAAGGGTGGCTACCACATGTTTGATGGGGATGGGATGATTCATGCTGCAGAATTTCGCAATGGCAAGCTTTCTTATCGCAATAAATGGGTAAATACGGAAGCATTCCTTAAAAATCAGGAGTCCGGTGCAGAGAATCACTGGAGTGTTTTGGCTTCTGTTAAAGATAGCAAAGAACATCCAATGGCTAATACTGCCAATACTGATATTATTGGTCATGGTGGCGTAGCTGTTGCCACTTGGTACCTTGCAGGTATTCCTTACCTTATTGATCCTATAACTCTCGAGACTATTAAAGCTGCACCAGAATATGTCAGCGGCCCAGGCAATGGAATGTCTGCTCATTGTAAGGTTGATGAGCAGACAGGTGACTTAATGTTCTTCGATTATTTCACTGAAAAGCCGCATATGAGTTATGGGGTTGTGAACGCTGAAAGAGAGCTTGTTCATTTTGTACCTGTTGAAATCCCTGGTGAGCGCTTGATGCACGATATGGGTATTACAGAAAACTACTCTATCCTTCATGACGTCCCTGTTTATCATGACGAAGGTGCTCTGATGGCTGGGCGGCATAAGGTTCGTTTTGACTCATCATTAAATACCCGATTTGGCGTAATTCCTCGCTTTGGTGCTGAAGACAGCATTAAATGGTTTGAATTCACTCCCTGCTTTATCTACCACGTAGTGAATTGCTGGGAAGAAGGCGATGAGGTAGTACAGGTAATTTGTCGTTTTATGCCGGTTACAAAAGACGATGGAAGTATCGATGATGAAGCTACTGCAAAAATGATTGCTCATCTGCATATGAATACTCGCTTGTGGGAGTATCGTATGAATATGAAGACGGGAGAGTGTTCAGAGAAATGCTTAAACAATCAGTTCAACGTGGAGTTTCCAAGTAACAATGCTTGGTATACGGGACGTCGTAGTGAATGGGGCTATGTAGTTGACCATCATCCTAAACTGGTGAAATGGACAGGAATCCGTAAGATGAACCTATTTACGGGTGAAAGTGTTGCCTCTTGGTCTGATGATTTGGAACATTGTTGGTATAGCGAGCCTTGGTTTGCCTCTGCCGATAACCCTCAAAGCGAAGATCATGGGTATATAGTGGCTTATTGCTGGAATGAGAAATCTAAAGAGCAACAGCTACAGATTTTCGATGCTCAAAAAATCGACTCGGGACCAATAACTCGTATTAAA
>Ga0098067_1000418_pt1 | contig 16223 bp, 18 predicted proteins | sample 26_taG_FD_92578 | JGI IMG/M metagenome (GOLD analysis project Ga0098067, IMG submission 92578) | Marine viral communities from Cariaco Basin, Caribbean Sea - 26_WHOI_OMZ | ecosystem: Environmental > Aquatic > Marine > Oceanic | place: Caribbean Sea: Cariaco Basin | collected 2014-11-09
CGTGGGAGACTACCACGTTGATAGGTCACAGGTGTAAAGGCAGTAATGTCATAGCCGAGTGATACTAATAATCCGTATAGCTTAGTGCGCTTCCCGGCCTGCAAGGGCCGGGGAGGATAACCTAAAGCTTAATATACTGCTCAAAGTGTTTTCTTATATTATTATTTTCCAACTATGTCAACTCATTAGATGTTAGTATTGAGAATTGAGTATTGAGATTTTTTATCTCACTACTCACTACTAAAATCTCATTACTACTCAACGATTTAAGGTGGTTATAGCAACGGGGCTCACCTCTTCCCTTTCCGAACAGAGAAGTTAAGCCCGTTTGCGCAGATGGTACTGCTATTTGTGGGAGAGTATGTCGCCGCCTTTCTTTTAAACCCTTCATCATTCATTTGATGAAGGGTTTTTTTATGCCCTAAAATCAGCAAGGCCTGCGGCCACCCTTCCTCAGAGAGGAGGGATTGCAAATCTGAGCACCCCTCCCTTCCAGGGAGGGGAAGTCCGCCGCAGGCGGATGGGGAGGGTCTCGTTTCCTCAAATTTACTTCAGGAAACATAAACGAAGAGTTTATCCCGCTGGCGCGGATTTGCAATCCGTGCCGGGTTCCACAACAACTTCCTGGAAATATGCACGGCCTGCAGCCACCCCAACACAGAGAGGAGGGTAGATTTTGTAAAAAAAGGTTAACCGTTGGCGCGGATTTCTACTGTTCCATAAAATCCCTGTACTCCAGGAAAAAGCGCTCCATGGCATCCATGTTTTTATCGAGCCATAACTGAACCTTTGGCCAGTCTTTTTTATTGTGGATATCAACACCGGGTAGTGTGACGTAGATGCGGGAAATTATTTTCCCATCGTCCAACTGATAAGATTTGTCAAAAACTGCTTCAGGTAAAAAATCATCTTTAAGAATCCCCTTCAGGCTTTCAAATTTTTCAAAATAGTAAAGTCGCATGATCTCATCATTAGCATCGAGATCTATAGAGACTTCAGCAGTATCGCGGGTAAAGGTGAATTTTAAAGAGAGGTCTTTAATTCTGGTGTTGTATAAAAGCCATTTTCGGGGGTGATTTTTTCCGAAGCTAGTCCAGAATTCCTGGCGAATCTTTTTACTTTCAGCACGACTGTACATATACTATAGAAAATAAGCCAATAAAATTCCGGCAATGACCACAGCCAGTTTTGTAGCATTAAAACTATGGTTTTTTGAGGCTTCAAAGAGTATGGTTGTAGAAACGTGAAGAAAAATCCCTATGACCATAGCATTGATATAAGCCGAATATTCTTCAGAAATCATAAAATTCGCATGCATCCAGCTGCCCAGTGGCGTCATTAATCCGAAGATCGCGAGAAAAAGAAAGGCTTTGTATTTTGCTATTTTTGAATGGAATAAAAAAGCAGCCAGTATTGCTGCGACCGGAATCTTATGGATCACTACCCCATGAAGTAAATCGCTGCTTTGATTCAATGGAAAACCTTCAAGAAGGGCATGAAGTGATAGACTCAGGAGTAAGAGGTAAGGAAATTTTACCGAATTTTCATTATGGTGCATGTGCCCATGTTCTACACCTTTAGAGAGAAATTCCAGGAAAATCTGTAAGAGGAGCCCGGCCATGATGAACAATCCCACCTTATCAAATCCCGAGCTGTAGACTTCGGGTAACATTTCGAATACTGTTACCGAAAGGAGAAAAGCACCGCTAAAAGAAAGTAATAGCTGAAAGCCGGTGGAGGAGGACGGTTTTAAGAATAGAGATATTAAATACCCTATTACCACCGCTATTAATGGCAGTATATACAGCATTATTTAAAGACAAGTATTAGTCGGTCAGATTTAATTTTATCGTATGGCTGTAGGTTGTAGTTCCCAAATGTGTGAACCAGTTCAATTCCGGCTTTTTCAAAGTAATAAAGGAAATTTTCCAAAGTAAAAGCTTTCACCTTTTCTGAATAAGCATATTCTTCTCCCTCGTCTTCAAATTCGATATCTTTAACGATATATCCGTTTTCAACCTTTCGGGTAATATTAAAAGTAATTCCCTGCACTGTTTTTACTTCAGAAGGCACAAGGTTATCGATCACTTTAACCACGTTCATGAAATCAATGACTCCCCAACCCCCTTCTTTGAGCTCCTTTTTTATAGATAAAATGCTCTCCCGGTTTTCTTTTTCATCTTCAAAATAACCAAGGCTGGTAAATAGGTTGAAAACGGCATCATACTGTTGGTCCATAGGCTTGCACATGCAGTGGGTATGAAAGTGCAAATTTTCATTTTCAAACTGTTTGGCGTACGCAATGCTGTTTACCGAGAGATCTACCCCAGTAACATCAAACCCGAGCTTGTTGAGATAAACAGAATGTCTTCCTTTACCGCAGGCAAGGTCAAGTATACTTGCCCCTTGGGGAAGATTTAAAAAGGTAATGAGGTTCTGCATGAACTGCTGCGCCTCTTCATCACCCCGATTCTTATATAAAATATGGTAGTATGGAGTGTCAAACCACGAAGAAAACCATCTATTTGCTGCTAATTCCATATCCTGCAAAATTAGTGTATTTTTGTCTCTCACAGAAAATAACAAATGGGAAATAATTATCAAATGGTTGCCAAAACGCTTTTTGGTTTTGAACCATTACTTGCCAAAGAATTGAGAAACTTGGGAGCTATAGATGTACGGGAAGGAGTGCGATCTGTTTCATTTTATGGAGACAAAGGTTTCATGTATAAAGCCAATCTTTCCCTGCGTACGGCTATAAAAGTGCTGAAACCTATTGCAACCTTCAGGGTTTTTTCTGAAGATGACCTTTACAATGAGATCAACAAAATTGCGTGGGAAAAATACATGGATTCAAATCAGACCCTGGCAATTGATGCTACTGTACATTCCGAAAAATTCACTCATTCTAAATATGTAGCTCTTAAATCAAAAGATGCTATTGTTGATAGATTTAGGAACAGGACCGGAGAACGCCCCGGGATTGACCTTGATTACCCTTCCTTACGCATCAACATTCACATTGAGAAAGAGTATTGTACAGTTTCACTCGATAGTTCGGGACAATCGTTGCACAAACGTGGCTATAAATCGTCTACCAATATTGCACCCATAAATGAAGTTTTAGCAGCGGGGATGCTCTTACATTCAGGCTGGGATGGGCAGTGTGACTTTATTGATCCCATGTGTGGTAGTGGTACTATTCTTATAGAGGCTGCCATGATTGCCTGTAATATTCCTCCCAATTTGAATAGAAAGGAATTTGGCTTTGAAAAGTGGAAAGATTGGGATGAAGATCTTTTTGAAAAAATTCAGGATTCGGTACTAAAGAAAATGCGGGATTTTCATTTCACCATCAAAGGCTACGACAAGGCACCATCTGCAGTTCATAAAGCCAAAGATAATGTTGACAATGCTAATCTTGCCGAATTCATTTCGATAGAACACGAAGATTTTTTCAAGACTGAAAAGCAAACAGAAAGACATTTGCATATGGTGTTCAATCCTCCGTATGGAGAACGTCTTAGTATAGATATGCCTGTATTCTACAAATCTATTGGCGACACGCTTAAGCAGAGTTATCCGGGCACCCATGCCTGGTTTATTACTTCTAATCTTGAAGCTATTAAACATGTAGGCCTAAGGCCTTCCCGAAAAATCAAATTATTTAATGGAGCCCTTGAATCAAAGCTGCTTAAATACGAGATCTACGAAGGTTCCAAAAAAGCTAAAAAACAGGATAATTAGGCTACTGTCTGTAAAGAGGTATTAAATAAGAAATTGAGTAGCCGTAGCCAACTCCAAGGCTACTCCCGTCGTAGGTCCTGTTAAGGCCGGGGATATAGAGATTGTCAAAATTCCCCGGTTTAGTTTCATTGATCTTTTTCTTGAGCTCTACATGCACTCCAAGATACAGGTTGTTCAAAACTTCCACTTTTGTGCCTAATTTTACTTCCAGCCATCCTGCAGTAAGGTTATTGAATTCACGGCCTTCAGCTCTAATATCCGGTTCAAAATAAGGGTTCCGGTCATATATGGAATATTCCTCCAGTTCGGTAGAAAATGAGGCGAAACCGTAACGCAATCCGACGTAAATAAGGTTTTGCATCCCGGTCCAGTTATGGTAAAAATTGTAATCTCCCCCAAGTTTAACGTAGCTTCCTTTTGCAGAAGCCGTCACATTTGGCTGCGAGATCACGTTCTGTTCATTTCCAATTTCTCCGGCCAGGTATATGTTTTCATACAACCCGTAATCGGCTTTGACCTCCAGGCCCTGATAATCTTCTTCAATAAGCATCTTTATAGGCTTTGACAGGTCGATCCCGACGCGCAGCCCATATTTTTCACGTACATCAACAGTGTCTGTTACCGCTTCCTGGGCAAAGACTTCTGAAGAATGAAACGAAAAACTAGTGAGTAAAATAAATATGAGCCTCTGTTTCATTTTCAACGCTTTCTTGTATAATAGTTTCTGAAAGTATCCAGTTATTCTCATCTTCATGAATTGCAATATCCAGGCTGTTGTAGTTTACTTTGTAGCCACACGCACGATTGAGATATTCAAGATTTGGAGAATAAGTAAAAGTTACTGTATCTGTATTTTCCTCCTCGCTACCAGAATTGGTAGTAAGAATGTATTCTGTGAAGTTTTCATCAGTTCTAAGCGGCAGGCTAACAGTATTTACAGTGGTTGGCCCCATCAAAATTTCTTCTTTGCCACTAGCGCGAACCGTAAGGTTTGGTACTGCCTTTAAGCGCGTAGGATTAAGCAGATCATAAAATTCGATCACCAGTAGGGAAGTGGTCTCAGTTCCTTCGGGACAAATATCGTCTCGCTGGCACCCAAGGGTGAGGATAATAAAACCTGCTAAAAAAAGCCATTTTTGGAACCTGTTCATTGTCTTCGTTCTAAACAAACAACATTTTCTACGTGAAACGTTTGTGGAAACATGTCAACCGCCTGTGTTCTTGTTACTTTGTAGTGCTCGTCGAGTAGTGCAAGATCTCTTGCCTGGGTTGCCGAATTACAACTAACATACACAATTCTCTGTGGCAAGATACCAATTATTTGCGCAACCACATCCTTGTGCATTCCATCTCGTGGAGGATCGGTAATGAGAACATCGGGCTCCCCATGAGTTTTGACAAACTTACTGGTAAACACCTTTTTCATGTCTCCAACGTAAAATTCGGTATTCGTGATATTGTTGTTTTCAGCATTTTGTTTGGCGTCTTCAATAGCTTCGGGTACCGCTTCAACGCCTATGACCTTTTTAGCTTTGGCAGCCACAAATTGGGCAATTGTTCCGGTGCCGGTGTACAGGTCATAAACCACTTCATCTCCGGTTAAACCGGCAAAGTCGCGCGTAATTTTATACAGTTCGTAAGCCTGGGCCGAATTGGTTTGATAAAAAGATTTGGCATTGATCTTAAACTTCAGGCCTTCCATTTCTTCAAAAATGTGATCCTGGCCTTTGTAACAAACTACTTCCTGATCATAAATGGTGTCATTACCTTTTGAATTGATCACATACTGAAGGCTTGTTATCTCCGGAAATTCTTCAGCAACAAAATTCAGAAGTAATTCCCGTTGCGCTTTATTGTCTTCAAAGAACTGAAGCAGCACCATGATCTCTCCTGTAGAAGAAGTTCTTATCATCAACGTGCGCAGCATTCCTTTTTGATCTCTTGTATTGAAAAAAGGAATATTATTTTTAATGGCAAATTGTTTTATGCCATTCCTAATTCCATTACTGGGTGCCTGCTGAAGGTGGCACTCCTTAATGTCCAGGATCTTGTCCCACATGCCCGGAATATGGAAACCAAGTGCATCCCGGTCTTCAATGTCTTTGCCGCTCTGAATTTCCTCCTGGGTCAGCCAACGGCTGTCACTAAAGGAGAACTCCATTTTATTACGGTAAAAGTAAATTTCCTTACTGCCCAGAATAGGAGTGACCTCGGGCAATTCAATTTTGCCAAGGCGAGTAAGATTATTCGTTACTTCTTTTTGCTTGTAAAACAACTGGTGTTCATAGCCCATGAACTGCCACTTGCAGCCCCCGCAAACGCTAAAATGTATGCAGGGTGGCTCTACCCGTTTATCTGAAAATTCGTGTATCCTGGTTGCTGTACCCTCGTAAAAAGCACGTTTCTTTTTAGTAGTCTGCACATCTACCACGTCACCGGGTACTGCATTTCCAATAAAAATCACTTTGCCATCGGGGGCTTTGGCTATACTTTTCCCTTTTGCCCCGGCATCAATGACTTCGAGGTTTTTAAATTCTTTGTTTTTGTTCTTTCTCGCCATGTGGCAAAAATAGGATAAATGCCAAGAATTATTGGGCGCAGGCCTTAAAAAATCAGGAAACATTTAGTAATTTGCGACTTCTGAATTCAGGATGATTTCTCTCCTCAAAATACCGTATTTCTTGGTGTTTCCGGAAAGTAGGAATTGCTTATTTAGTAATTGAAAACAAAAATGAAAATGAAGATTTCAGAAAAAATTTCTTCCCAGGAGGCTATTGAACTTGAAGATAGACACGGGGCGCATAATTATCACCCGCTTCCCGTTGTGCTTGAAAAAGGAGAAGGTGTTCACGTTTGGGATGTTGAAGGTAAGAAATATTACGATTTCCTTTCGGCTTATTCCGCAGTAAACCAGGGGCATTGTCACCCAAGAATTGTGGGAGCCATGACAGAACAGGCTCAAAAACTAACACTTACCTCAAGGGCCTTCCATAATGACATTTTAGGGAGGTATGAGAAGTATGCAACAGAATATTTTGGTTTTGACAAGCTGTTGCCAATGAATACCGGTGCCGAGGCTGTTGAGACTGCAATAAAAATTGCACGAAAATGGGCATATGAGAAAAAAGGAGTAGAGGAGACTGAAGCTCAAATCATTGTTTGTGAGAATAACTTCCACGGAAGAACTACCACGATCATTTCTTTTTCTAATGATGAGGGTGCCCGCAAGAATTTTGGCCCCTACACTCCGGGATTTGTCAAAATACCATACAACGATACTGAAGCTCTTGAAGAAGCTTTAAAAAATAACAGTAATATTGCCGGATTCCTTGTAGAACCAATCCAGGGAGAAGCCGGGGTATACGTACCTTCTGAAGGTTACCTGGCTCGAGCTAAAGAATTGTGCGAGCAGCATAATGTACTTTTTATTGCTGATGAAGTGCAGACGGGAATTGCACGTACCGGAAAACTCTTGGCAGTAGAGCATGAGAACGTTAAGCCTGATGTATTGATCCTTGGAAAGGCCATTTCTGGGGGGGTATATCCAGTTTCGGCAGTACTTGCCAATGACGAGGTTATGAATGTTATTAAACCGGGACAACACGGTTCCACTTTTGGCGGGAATCCCGTAGCCTGTGCCGTAGCAATGGCTGCCCTTGATGTGATTAAAGATGAAAATCTTGCTGAAAATGCTGAAAAACTCGGGAACCTTTTCCGAAGAAAACTGGATGATTATATTAGAAAGTCCAACATTGTAAACCTGGTGAGAGGTAAAGGTCTACTAAATGCTATTGTGATCAATGATTCTGAAGACAGCTCTACAGCCTGGGATATTTGCATGAAACTGAAGGAAAACGGACTTCTGGCAAAGCCAACTCACGGCAATATCATACGATTTGCTCCGCCGTTGGTGATGAACGAAGAACAACTCATGGATTGTGTGGGTATTATAACCAAAACACTTCAGGAATTCGAAAAGTAATTTAGGAAGTAATAAAAAAGAAGGGCGAAAAATGTCATTTTTCGCCCTTCTTTTTTATTCAAAGTTCAAAGTTCCAGGTTCAGGTTTCTGAACACTGAGCACCGAATATTGATCACTTAAAACTACTGGTTTTGGTAAACTTCCATAGATTCCATGACCATTTCCTGCATTCCGTCCCATCCGTAGATAGCCACAAGTACAATATTTAGAAGCAGGTAAAGTGCCGAAAGAACAATTCCTATAATAGCTAGAATTCTTCCGGTTTTTACATTGTTATAGCCCTCGTAGATTTCCGGTTGAGCCATGTAGGTTTGTTTAGCAGTCTTTGCTAATACCAGGGCGACAATCCCAAAGATAAGGCCGAGGATCCCATAGCAGCAGCAAGTGACGATAGATAGGATTCCGAAAACTAATATTAATGTTGAATTTGATAAAGTTTGTTTTTCCATAAATATTATTGGTTAGTTGATCAAGAAACTCATTTTATAAATATAAGCACCTATTATTACAGCGGCACTCACTACAATAAGGCCGGCCTTGATATACCAGTCACCTTTAAACTTATAGAATAAGTTGGTGACAAGAAAAAGTAACAGGATGAGAATAGGGTAAATTGCTGGAAACATCTTAAAAGCTGCGCTAAATTCTCCCTGAAGTACCAGTACCAGTGCCCGTTGTGCACCACAACCCAGGCAATCTATGCCAAACAACTGCTTGTTCAAACAAGGGAGCATAAATTCTTCCATATTGGTCAATTGTTGTAAACTGATATTTTTTTGACAGTTTTGCGATTATTCATATCAATCACTTTTACAATATAAACGCCGTTTCCCCACGGCCGGGTTGAAATTTCTACAGACCTTCGGTTGTCAAAGTTACTGCGATACCACATCCTTTTTCCCTGTAGGTCAAAAATTTCTACAGCCTTTACCAGGAAAAGATCGTTGCTAATTATTTGCAGTTCTCCCAGGCGATTATTTTGATGAATGCTAAATTTTAAATGCGCCTCTTCCTCAAAAATCACCTGCGGCAGGTCTTCTTTCGGAATTTTTTCAGCAAAAGCAATCTTGTACCGCCCATGATAAATTCCCGGTTGTAGCTCTAAAGTTAAAGGTTCTTTTTTAATAGAAAAATAATTGTTCGTTTGAGTGTCAAGAAGAAAGAGTGCTTCAACTAGACTATTTTCAAGAATTCCCTGTGAAAATGTCATTTTTTGATGCCCGGTTTCAACTTTTATAAACAGCGGGATTTCTTCAGAAATATCAAAAGGACGTACATCAATTACAAAACTCTCTTCACCCTGGAGCCAGCCCACATCGGTAGGCGCAAGTTCAAAAGCCCGGGCATCCATACCTGCGTCAATTTTTGGTGTTGCAGCGGGCCAAAAGGCCAGGCTCAGGCTTCTTTCGTAAAGGTCGTTCACTGTAACCTTAAGTTGTACCCGGGCAAGGCTGTTCTTTTCAGAAGTGTGTTGGTGATCTTTCTTAACTGCTTCGGGTGCCGGGGTATTTGTTCCCGATGCATTTTTTGATGGCGTTCTGTGAGAATTTTTAAAAGTAATGTTGCCTGCCTGTGCACCCTTTACCATAAAGCCCTGGCCTACAGGCAGGAATTTCTTTTGAGAAGGTTTGCCTGTGCTGCCGTCTTCAATATTTTTGACCGTTTTGAAAACCGGAGGTTCATAAATTCCATCAGTACAGGGATCTACCGGACTAAAAACTCCGTAGCCGCCCATATAATCTTCGAGATTATGTGAGGAACCATTCTCTTTAGAATCCCAAAAGTAGGCGACACCGGTAGTAATATTTTGGCGCTGGATGCTTCCGTAGCAATTTGTGCTCAAAGTGCCGCTGCCAGAATTTTCGAGCAGGAAAAGACTCAGGTTGAAAGTTGATGGGTATGGATTACCTACCAGCACAAAAGCATCTGGCGTTATTGGGATATCTAAAGTCCCGGAGACCGGTTTTCCACGAAAGTCGTACCGCTGTGAATTTCCAGGGTTATTTGCTCTTCCGTTAACAACCACCAAATCTTTTCCCTCTGTGCCCTTCATGGTAAAACCATAACCGGGCGGGATTACCGTGTTGCCGCCAATAAATTTCCAGCTGGAGTACCCGTTGCCCTGGTAGGTGTAGATCCAGCGGGTAGAGATAGCGAGCGGGTTTGCGGTGCCGTTTGGGGCAGTGGTGAGTTGGGGTTGCCGGCTTACAATGGTTGAAACGGGAACCTGTAAAAGTGAGATGCCAAAAAGGCCATTTTCGGGAGATATTATGGGAGAACTCCAGTAATTATAGTCGTAAGCATTGGTGGTTCCTTCAGCAAAAACTGAGATGCTCCCGGTTCCGGAATTTTCTTTGTTTTGTTGCTCTCCCTGTAGTAATTCGGCATTATCGCGCAGGTATAATGAAGCTTCATTTACTGCGGAAGTATTTTTCACCAACCTGATATCATTCTCAATAAACAGGAAAGATTTTTCTATATAAACGTAAGTTCTGTTTTGTCCATTGCCGGAAGGAGCGATGTTCAACTGGCCGAAAATTGGGTGAAAAGCAAATAAAAATGCCGTAACCAGTAGAAATCTTCTCATTTTCCCGAAATTTGTAGCTTTGACGATTCAAGTTACTACTCTTTTTTGATTTTAATCAACTGGCAAACAAATAATTATGAAAAAGCCTTCTTCTCAGTTTATCAATTCTGCGGTCATAATAATAGGTGGCGTGCTTCTCATTTTTGAAATTTCGGGAGAAGAGAGAAATGTATATGTGATGATTATTGGGCTGGTGATGTTGATGTTTGGGCTATACAGAGCTACCAATTATTGGGTTGAGACTAAAGACGACCATAAAAAAGATGAAGAAGGTGAAAATAATAATTCTCTTTAGTGATGCTGAAACCGGGAGATAAAGTAGCTGTACTTGACGAAGATTTGGAAGGCAGGGTTCTTTCAATTAGCGGCGCTGAGGTGGACATAGAAACTTCTGAAGGTTTTCTCTTATCCTTTAATGTCCGGGATTTAGTTAAAGTTGAAGATGTATTACCCGATATACTTCCTCCTGAAGTTGAAAATTTTTCCGAAGTAATTAAAGAAAAAGAATCTTCAAAAAAGCGTAGATCTTCAAGAGTGAAACCAAAAGAGCGAAATCTGCCACCCATGGAGGTTGACCTTCACATTGGCAAACTCGTGCCTAAGACCGGAGGACTCTCAAATTATGAAATCCTCAACATTCAAATGGATACTGCCCGGCGGCAACTCGAATTTGCCATAAGTAAACGCATTCAAAAAATTGTATTTATTCATGGAGTAGGAGAGGGCGTATTAAGAGCTGAGCTTGAAACGCTTTTTCACAGGTATGATAACATCAAATTTTATGATGCCGATTATCAAAAGTATGGGCTGGGAGCTACCGAAGTTTATATTTTTCAGAATTACTGATCTTCTCCTTCCTCTTCGCCGTTCTCATCTTCACCGTTTGTAGGCTGAATTGTGATATTTTGGGAAGGTGAGGTGATAACGCCTAATTCATAGTTCTCAAGGCGAATTTGTTCCCCGTCTCCTCCCTGGTTTACCAGTGTCAGGTTATTAACAGTAAGGAGGTATCTATAGCTTCTTGAAATAGTATTTTCTCTCGAACCTTCAACTTCAAAAGAATCTATGATATCAGGGTTTAAATAATAAGGCAGCCCATCCTCATCCTGGTCATCGGCGGGATTCAAATTTAGGTTCCAGTCTTCATTCCTGGTAGGTACACCGTCGTTATCATCATCGGCATCGAGATAGTCAGGGATCCCGTCATTGTCGGAATCTGGATAGGAGTTCACTGAATTTTCAGCTTCTACCTGTCTTTCAATTCGGGTAAGGATGTTATCCCCATCATCATCAATATCGAGGTAATTGGGAATTCCGTCTCCGTCGGTATCTAAATTAGCATCCATTCCTTCACTGGCTGAAGGTATTCCGTCACCGTCATGATCTGTCGCATTAGCAATAGTAGAAGTGATGATGACCTCACCTCCCGTGGTACTTTTAAATTCCCGCACCACTTTTGGGGAAACGGGCGGAATTTCATTACAAAAATAGTTGCCGGTTACTTCCCCGTCAAAAACCCGATACACTATTTCATTAGTGGTGCCGTTCAAAGCAATGCTGAGGCGGCCTTCTTCCGAAAGGAAAAGCTTTTCGGTTTCAGTATCGAGGTTAAAACGAAACGCAATTGCCTCGTTTACATCGGTATTGTTTATTTTATACAATACCTGTGACTGGTTATCTCCACACCAGCTAAGATCGGGGTCTTCAAAATTAAAATCGGTCACAATAATTTCCCCGTCATTGCATGCGGTAAGCAGCGCGGCTGCAAAAAATAAACTAAACACTTTTTTCATAAGACGGGTTTTCGGCAAAATTAAAAGTAATATATAATTTAACCGAGACAAGCTTAAATTATTTTAAATCTGTTATTTTTGTAGACCATGAAAAAAGTCTACTTTGATAATGCCGCAACTACGCAGATTCGCGAAGAAGTGGTAGAGCGAATGGCCCAGGTGATGCGTGATGTATATGGAAATCCTTCCTCAACTCACACCTTTGGCCGCAGTGCAAAAACTCTAATAGAACAGGCTCGCAAAACAGTGGCAAAGATCCTTAATGTTGCTGCCTCAGAAATTATTTTCACCTCGGGCGGTACAGAAGCCGATAATCTTATCCTCAATTCGGCCGTTCGGGACCTGGGCGTGAAGCGCATTATTACTTCAAAAATTGAACACCATGCCGTGCTTCATACCATTGATAAACTTCACGATGTTTTTGGGACCGAAATTATTTACGTGAACCTTGATGACTGCGGAAGGGTTGACCTAAAGCACCTGGAAGAAATCCTGAAATCTTCAGATGAAAAGACACTGGTGAGCCTGATGCATGTGAATAACGAAGTAGGTAATTTACTGGATATTGCAAAAGTTGGGGAGTTGTGTAGTGCTCACAAAGCTTTGTTTCATTCAGATACCGTCCAGTCCATTGGGCACTACGAACTTGACCTTTCTCAGGTGAAGGTTGACTTTACCGCTGTAAGTGCCCATAAATTCCACGGACCCAAAGGTGTTGGTTTTGCTTATATCCGAAAAAACAGCGGTTTGCAGCCACTTATTTTTGGAGGCGAGCAGGAGCGGGGATTTCGCGCCGGGACCGAAGCCGTCCATAATATTGTAGGGCTGGAGGAAGCATTGAAGTTAGCTTACCAAAATTTACACGAAGAGAGGGAATATATCACCTCTCTAAAAAGGCATTTTACAGACCTCTTAAAAAAGGAAATTCCCGGAGTAAAATTCAACGGCGACTGCGGTGACTTTGAGAATAGTACTTATACACTCATTAACGTATGCCTGCCCATGTCTCAGGAAAAAGCGCTAATGCTTTTGTTCCAGCTGGACCTTCACGGGATTGCGTGCTCTAAAGGTAGTGCCTGCCAAAGCGGAAGCGATCAGGGAAGTCACGTGCTAAACGCCTTTTTGCCGGCTGAAGATCTGAAAAAGCCTTCTTTGCGGTTTTCTTTTTCCAGGTACAATACTAAAGACGACATTGAATACGTGGTAAATGTGCTAAAAGAATTCATGGAAAAATAGGAAGAGAATATTTTATCCCACTTTCAGTTTTAGGGTTTCATATAGTGCCGACAATTCAGAAATTATCGGCACTTGCCATAATTTTTGAGACTTTTCGCTTCAGAAATAACATTTACAACTCTTCTTTTAGCAGGATTAAATTCCCGTTGACATCAGTTGCGCTAAAATTTCCTACTGAAAGACCTGCTTCGTCTGGATGATAATTAATTTGCACCTGATTCTTCCATTCATTTTTGCAATTTTGGATTGAAAAAAGTTCTTTTCAGAATTTTAAAGGAACTTCAAAAATGACATTTTTGGAACCAACAGGTCTAACCGTTAGCTTTGAGTTTCTGCTAAAGGCCACCAATGCAGTAAAAACAGAAAAAACACTTCAGCTGAAAAACCTATTTTCTAAAGAAGGTGCTTTCAAAAACAGTTGTATTTCCTACATTATCAATTACTTCCAGTTTCAGGTGATTTTCGGTGTCAGTGACTACCCCGTCGGCAAAATCGTGAGTGAGTAAATTCCTTTTGTATTCATATTCCATCAAGATAAATTTTCCATTCACTGTTGCCCGGTAGCTTTTAATGCCCGAAAGATCGTCAGAGATCTTAATTTTCAGGTCTTTATTGCCTGAGATCCATTGTCCGTCCCTAAAGTTAACAGGTGTTACGGTAGGCGCTTTCACGTCTCTGCCTAAAGTGTAGGTGCCAAAAGTGCGGGTTTTGGTGGTAAATCTTTCCCCGTCTTTGGTAGTGCCTGAATATTGAGGATTTCCCCATTTGTTGAGTCTGGCAATAAACATTTGCTCCCTGTCTTCAGGTGTATATTTGCTAACATCAAAGCCTATGCTGATGTTCGAATGAATGGGAATTACGTCTTCGTGCAGGCTTACCTTTTCATCTTTAAAGCTAACATCAAGGTAAGCATCCTGATAGAGACTGTTTTCGGGAATATAAATGTCTATACCATTGCTTTCAAACTGAGCTCCTGTACTTGCAGGGACAAAAAAATCGGTGATTTTGGAAGGGTCTTCTTTAATGTCATTGCGATGTTTTCCTTCTATGGGCACGTGAACTATACGCTCATTGCCTGCAAAATCACTTACTTTTATCGTATAGTTATATGAAAGGCTGTCCTGCACATTGAGATAGCCTTCATTTTTCACGTCACTGTAGATGCTTAATGGATTGGAAGGTTCTACGAAAAGCTTCTGGATCCTGCTATTGTTCTGGGTGTAGTATCCATAATCTATCAACTGGTTGAGGTGGCGGGTTTCAGCAAATGAGAATTTCTCAAAATTGACCTGAAGGAGTTTTTCACCATTAGCACTGCTTTCAATTTTATAAACGCCGTTTTGATTTGGGGCTGCATTAAGTTGATCTACCGCAGTAATACCAAATCCTATCTCCCCGCAGGCATCAATTTTTTCAGCTCTAAAAGAACCATCCTGCTGCGGAATAAGCCGAAGTTTTTGTCTTGTGGACGAACCATTTACATGTGCTTCTTCTCCCGCCGGGTAAACAAACAATGCCGATACTATTGGCGCGCGGGTGTCTTCAAGTTCTATTCCAAACATAAGCGGGTTCATAGGGCGCTGCTCACCATCCCTTATCTCGAAGTGCAGGTGCGGACCGCCGCTGCCACCGGTATTTCCGCTATTGGCAACAAGTTCCCCTCTTTCTACAGAAATTTCGGAAGCAGTTGGATAAACTTCTACCTCATAGCTTTCATTTTGATATTGCAGCTTCTTAATATAGGCTTCAATCTCTGGAGAAAAGTTCTTCAGGTGCCCGTATACTGTAGTGTATCCATTGGGGTGCTGAATGTAAAGTGCTTTTCCGTAGCCATAGTGAGAAACATTTATGCGGCTTACATAACCTTCAGCAGAAGCATACACCGGTAACCCTTCCCGTTGCTGTGTCTTAATATCGAGCCCACTGTGAAAATGATTGGATCTCAATTCTCCAAACGTGCCGGCAAGAGCCAGGGGTACCTGAAGCGGATCATCAAAATAGCTTGTGGGAACGTTGGCAACCTGTGCCGACACAACAAAACCGGTTAAGAATAGGAGGGGAGCAAGTATTCTTTTCATGTAAGGGAATTTTTACTTTTTAATAGCGGGATAAAGATACCAAACCCGGGCATAAAATTAAACCCTTATTTTTGAGGAAGTTAAAATTATTTTAAAGCGCAACTCAAAATAGAGTTCAAAATATTGGGATATTTCGGCAGGTATATTAACTTTGTGAGGGTAAGCAGCAGGTTTAGCTTTAATGAGTGATTTAACAGAAATAATTGATATTCTTGAAGGTAGGGTTGAGAAGTTGCTTCAGAATTATAAAAAACTGGAGCAGAAACAACAAAGCCTTCAGGAGGAATTAACTTCTTTAAGATCCGAAAAACAGAGATTACAGGAAAGCCTGGAGTCTTCAGAAAACAGGGTAAAAACTCTTAAAGCTGCCAATGCCTTGCTGGGCAGTAATGATTATAAAAAAGAAACCAAGCTTAAAATAAATAGCTTGATCAGGGAAATAGATCAATGTATTGTTCACCTCTCTGAATAGAAGAATAAAAAAATGTCGAATCAGCTTAAAATAAAAATCTCTATTGCAGACAGGGTATATCCCATGACCATTCTTCCTGAGCAGGAAGAGGGGCTTAGAAAGGCTGCAAAAAAAATAGAGTTCATGATTAAGCAATTTGAACAGAGTTATGCCGTTAGGGATAAGCAGGATGTGCTGGCAATGTGTGCCTTACAGTTTGCTGCCCAAACCGAGCAAAAATCAATTGACCGCAGCAGTGAAGTACTTCTGGCTGAAGATAAATTGAAAGCGCTCAATGACCTGCTTGACAAACACTTGGTTTAACTGTTCTTTGAATTAGAAAATAAAG
>Ga0098067_1000424_pt1 | contig 16010 bp, 12 predicted proteins | sample 26_taG_FD_92578 | JGI IMG/M metagenome (GOLD analysis project Ga0098067, IMG submission 92578) | Marine viral communities from Cariaco Basin, Caribbean Sea - 26_WHOI_OMZ | ecosystem: Environmental > Aquatic > Marine > Oceanic | place: Caribbean Sea: Cariaco Basin | collected 2014-11-09
ATTGAGTTTGTCTCACCAGAGCCTGAGCTAGTAAAAGAGCTATTCCACAATCTAGGCTTCACTCATGTGGCCAACCATCGCTCAAAAAATGTCTTTTTATACCGTCAAGGCGACATCAACCTTATCTTAAACTGTGAGCCTAAGAGCCACGGCAGCTACTTCTTAAGTGAGCATGGTGCTGGCGCGTGTAGCATGGGCTTTCGTGTAAAAAACGCACAGCAAGCTTATGACCTCGCTATCGAAAACGGTGCTGAGCCTGTAGACGTGAAGACCGGTGTTATGGAGCTGCGTCTGCCTGCTATCAAAGGTATCGGCGGCTCATTAATCTATCTGATCGACCGCTTCCAAGATGGCAACTCAATCTACGATATCGACTTTGAATACTTACCTGGTGTCAATAAGCACCCTGAAGGCTTTGGCTTTAAAGTCATCGACCATCTCACCCACAACGTCTACCGTGGCCGCATGGCTTACTGGGCAGACTTCTATGAGCGTATCTTTAACTTCCGCGAAATTCGCTACTTCGATATCAAAGGCGAATACACTGGTCTGACCAGTAAAGCGATGACCGCTCCTGATGGCAAAATCCGTATTCCTTTAAACGAAGAGTCGAAGCAGGGCGGTGGTCAGATCGAAGAGTACCTCATGCAGTTTAATGGTGAAGGTATCCAGCATATCGCGTTATTAAGTGACAACTTAATCGACAGTATCGATAAATTACGCGAGATGGGTATCCCGTTGATGACCGCGCCTAACGACACTTACTATGAGATGCTGGATGAGCGTCTACCGGGCCATGGCGAAGACGTCTCTGAGCTACAGATGCGCGGTATCTTGCTAGATGGGACCACTGAGGGCAATGTGCCGCGTCTGCTGCTACAGATTTTCTCTGAAACCATCTTGGGCAGCCCAGTATTCTTCGAATTTATCCAACGTAAAGGCGATTACGAAGAAGGCTTTGGCGAAGGTAACTTTAAAGCACTGTTCGAGTCTATCGAGCGTGACCAAGTCCGTCGCGGCGCTATCGGTGAGACTGAAGCCGCTGAATAATTGCTGAGTAAGTACAGCTAGCAGCGTCTTAAATAGCAGCCTGTTAAATGACAGGCGCTAAGCAGTAATAAGCTAAATAAAGACGGTGGAGTGGGCAAGGTAAAAGGACTTTATCTTGCCCCTTTATCCCCATAAAGATAGAAAGTTTAACTCTATTTATCTCCCCTTGATTTATCACCCCATGTTGAAAACGCACTAGCAAAACCGTAAAAAATATGGAAATACAGAAGGAAAGTTGGCATGGAATGCACCGCTTCTACTCAGCAGAACTCTCTGCAATATCCCACTCTCTCTAATGCTAATCCTGCTCTTACTAGCGACCAGCTGACTGCAGATAGGCAAGCGGACGCGACGAATTCGCCAGCCACCAAGCAGCCCTATGTCTCGCATCAACCCGATAGCCAAGGCCTCATTCACTATAGTGATGCAGAAAATGCTATGTGGGCGGCCTTATTAGCACGGCAAGCCGAGCAAACCCCTGATCGCGCTTGTAGCGAGTATCTAAATGGCTTAGAAAAGCTTAAGCTATCGCCCACCCGTATCCCGCAATTACAAGATATTGATGAAGTATTGCAAGCGACTACCGGTTGGCAGACCGCTGCAGTACCGGCCTTAATTAGCTTTGGTAAATTCTTTAAGTTGTTGGCGGACAAGCGTTTTCCGGTCGCGACCTTTATCCGCCGCCCGGAGGATATGGACTATATCGAAGAGCCGGATATCTTTCACGAGATCGTCGGTCATTGTCCTTTATTAACCCATCCTGCCTTCGCTACTTTTAACCAAACTTATGGCGAGCTTGGCCTCAATGCGACCAAGCAAGAGCGTCTGTATTTAGCACGCCTGTATTGGTTCACTATCGAGTTTGGTCTCGTGGGTGCGAGCAAAGACAGCCGTAAAATTTATGGTGGCGGTATTTTAAGCTCACCCTCTGAGACCGTCTACGCTTTGAGCGATGAGCCCGAATGCCGTGCGTTTGATCTCATTGATGTGCTGCGTACCCCTTACCGTATCGACCAAATTCAGCCCATCTATTATGCCATCGATGATTTAGACAGCCTGTTCGATATCGTCAATAGTGACATTATGGGTGCAGTGAAAAAAGCCATGAGTTTGGGCTTATTTGCACCGACTTATGCCAAAAAATAGCTTAGCCAAGCTGACGGGTATAGAGGTTCGCTATAGACGTCAATAGATATGCAATAAAGTACGCTTGAAATGAATTACCCCTCAAATAAATTATCAATAGAGCAAAACTAAAAAAAGGAGATTATCATGTCCGCATTATCACAAGCCAGCTGTGAAGTCTGCCGTATCGGCGCGCCAAAAGTCACTGAAGCCGAAGCCCAAGAGCTGATGCAACAAATCCCGGATTGGTCGATCATTGAAGTGGATGATATCCAACAATTAGAGCGCAAATATAAGTTTAAAAACTTTGTGAAGGCTATGGAGTTTGCCAATCAACTCGCCGAGCTTGCCGAAGCCGAAGGGCATCACCCTGGCATATTGGTGGAGTGGGGCAAGGTCACAGTCACTTGGTGGTCGCACAGTATCAAAGGCTTGCATAACAACGACTTTGTGATGGCGGCGAAGACCGATACTTTGCTCGCTCAGTAAGCTATCCTCAGTCATTTTTATTCCACCACTCTCATTTACCATTAGTCTTTAGCCGTTAGTTTTTACTTATTCAAAGCACGATTTCTGGCTTTAAGAAAAACAGGCAACATAAGGATGTGTTATGCCGCCACAAGTACTTACCGAGCTATCTCCTAAGGTAGCTTTTATTATTGCTAGCGTAGTCATCGCTATTATGGGTATTACCATGATTGGCTTTGGCTGGGTGCCGCACCTGTCATTAATGCTCGCTATTGCTGTATTGCTGGCCCTAGGTATGTTTAAGGGGCTCAGTTTTGAGAAGATGCAGGAGCAAATGTCCTCAGGCGTCTCCAGTGGTATCGGGGCTATTTATCTCCTATTCTTCATTGGCTTACTGGTCGCCGCGTTGATGATGTCGGGCGCTATTCCTACCATTATGTACTATGGTTTTGAGCTGATTTCACCGCAGTATTACTATATCTCTGCCTTTGTCTTGACCTCTATTATTGGGGTAGCGTTAGGCAGTAGTTTGACCACTGCAGCGACTATTGGTGTGGCGTTTATCGGTATGAGCAATGCCTTTGATGCCAACGTCGCTATTGCCGCTGGTGCCATCGTTTCAGGCGCGTTCTTTGCCGATAAAATGTCTCCTTTATCCGATACTTGTACGCTAGCATCTTCGGTCGTGGGTATCGATTTATTCGAGCATATTCGCAATATGATGTATACCACAGTCCCAGCGTGGCTCATCACCGCGGGGCTATTCTGGTTTTTCTCTGGGCAGGCGGGTACAGGCGATTTAAGCCAAGTGACCCTATTGCAATCACAGTTAGTCGATAGCGGTCTAGTGCATGGTTATTCGGTCTTGCCATTTATCGTGCTGGTCGTCTTAGCACTATGCCGAGTCAATGCTATTTATACTATTATTTGGACCATTGCCACGGCGTTAATCGTGACCTATCTGCACAGTACTCCTAGTATCGGCCAATTGGGCGGCTATATGTTTGCCGGTTATGCTCCTGCCGAAAACTTAGAGCTGGGCGAAGTGGGCGGTATGATCTCGCGCGGCGGTATGCAGAGCATGTTCTTTACCCAAACTATTGTTATCTTGGCATTAAGCCTAGGTGGCTTGCTACGCGCTTTGGGTATCTTGCCCGCATTGCTCTTGGGCATCAGTGGGATGCTAACCAACTCAGGTCGCGCTATCTTTGCCGCCGCTATGGCCGCGTTGAGTATTAACGTGCTAATCGGTGAGCAATACTTGAGTATCCTGCTATCGGGTACGGCTTTCCGTCCGACCTTTGAGCGCTTAAACCTGCATCCGAAAAACCTATCGCGCACCATTGAAGACGCTGGTACGGTCATCAACCCATTAGTACCTTGGAGTGTGTGTGGGGTGTTTATTAGTCAGGCGCTAGGCGTATCAGTTATCGAATATCTACCTTATGCGTTCTTCTGTTATCTGTCGCTACTATTGACCATCTTATTTGGCTTCACGGGTATTACCATTACCAAGACCGATGGCTCAAAAGTTTCAGCAGCGAGCTAAGCCTTTGCAGTAGCTTTGCTAGATATAAAGTATATAGTTCAATAAAAAACGCTCCTATTTTTAGGGGCGTTTTTTATGGTGAAAAGGTGGTTTTATAGGGAAGGGGTAGGTTTCAATAGAAGCTATAAAGGTCTGTTTATATTAAAATTTCACTATTCTGTCTATTTTTAATAATTTTAGCTAAGATGAATGCCAAGTAACTGTATTGGCTAGCGTTATATTAGATATAGCGGTGAATACAGAGAGATTCATAACTAGAGATAGTGCCATGTCGTCAATCGCTGACTTTACCGAAGTTTTTAGTATTAATAATTTTATTGAAGTACCTAGCGCCGCCTTTCAGCTGAATTTTTTACGCGATATTCAATGGTTACTCGAGTCCAGCTCGTATACTTCAACCTATAAATTCGCCTTGTTAATGGCACTAGCTAATCTCTCTATCGAATCAGGTATTAGTGATAATAGCCCGCATACTATCTCTTATAGACAGTTGGCTGAGCAATTTATACAGTTATATTGGCTACAAGCTATCCCTTTTGCCGCCCAAAATGAAGACTCTATATTGCGACAGAGTGCTACCAAAGGCCAAGCTAGTGTGATTACGCATATTTTAAATTTACAAAGTGACACTCAACAGACCAGTCTGAATAAAGCTCGCACTAGCGATGTAAAAAAGTGGCAATCTACAGTGACGAAAGTTGCCCGTGTTATTAAAACTTATCCCGCGAAACACTTGCAAAGTGCCGAGAATAATAACAATCGCGATTTTATGTATCTTTATGACACCAACTCGAAAGAGATAGTTTTAAAACCTGGCATAGCTTATTGCCTGTCGCGATTTAGCAAAATTATTAATAAATTATGCCAACAATATTGGAGCGACTTTGTCCGTAAAAATAGCCATAACCAAGGGTATTTCAGTGACGATATCGATTTAAAACAGTTCTTATTCCAGCAGCCGCGCTTGTATCTGGGGAAGTTGCAGGAAGTATTAATCGACGCACAGCACGGGCAATGTTTTTACTGTCATAAGCCGTTGAAAGAGGACGCTAAAAATCGTACGGAAGTGGATCACTTTATCCCATGGTCCAAATATCCTATCGATACCGTGCATAATTTTATCTTGGCAGACCACAGTTGTAATAATAAGAAAAGAGACTATCTGGCGGAAGAGAAGTTTTATGAGCAGTGGCTGATACGCAATCAGCGATATGGGCAAACTATCGAAGCAGAGTCACAATCGCAAAATCTCGGTTTTATTAATAATCGACAGCGCTCAGAGACGGTCAGTCAGTGGGCATATCAACTGGCAGTAGAGTATGAGGATTTGGTGTGGTCGCCGGATAGGGGGCTGCGTATTATTGAGTCTGGTTTATTGCCCAATCTTAGGAATATTTAATTTAATAAAAAACGCACCTTTTGAGGGGTGCGTTTTTTTTGTTTACAGGGGCATTAGGTATTAATAATTTACGTTAATGGTAACGGTATCTGAGTAATTGTCTGGTCTAAAATCAGCGCTAGGAACAGTGACAAACACCGTATGCGATTTATTTGACCCGATACCAAAATCTGCTACGCCATTGCCTACAAGAGTAGAGGTAGCCGTGTTGCCCCATACTTTACCCTCTATTCCATCCGTAGAGCGTAATTGGTAAGGTACTTTGTCTGTGTTGCCACTAGAAAGGCCGCTCATAACTCCTGCACCATCAAGATTATTATTGGATGGTTTTAAACCAATGTAGTAAGAACCACCATTAGTACAATTAACAGTAATGGCACTACTATTGCTGCCTATAATATTGGTCTCACTTGCTGAGTGAGTACCTAAGTCGACGTTAGACTTAGCGGCAATGGTACAACTAGGGGTTATTGCTGCCTGAACTATAAACGGAAATCTTATGGATTGTTGAGCAATTCCACTTGCATTGCAATTCGGCGCAGGAGATGTAGTGCTAGTCAGAAAAGTTAAAGCTGTATGCCCTAAGTTGAAGTTGTTGGTATAGATTCCCTGTGTGGCATTACCGTTTCCCGTTTTCATAGCGAAATTAATAACTACACTATCTGTGATCGATGAGTTTGCACCAATAGCTTTGGAGCCTGAATTGTATTCGGAACCAGCTTTTCCTCTAGTGCTCCAAAGTCCCCCTCCAGGTAAAGTCATAGTGAAATTAAGGCGGCGCTCTCTATTTAAAAAGTAACTTCCAGATCTCTGCATATAACGCCCGTCTACTGCATTGTTATCATACTCACCGCCATCCACAGCTAGGCACACCGATACATACCCAGCAGTGTCACCAGTATTGTTACAACTATAGCTCAGTGTACCTGTAGTACTAGCTGTATTGGCATTGCTACCGGTGATAGTGCCAAAATTTACAATACCAGTGCTTCCTGCTGTGGTATTCATGCCTGCTGAACAAGTAACATTAGGGAGGTTGGCGGCGTTTACATTACTCATTAGAAGTAAAAAACCCAAAGGAGTCAAATAAAGGCCAAAATGCCATTGAAAGAGTTTCATCACTGTACCTTCTGACAGACAAGGGGACCGATAAGCGGAATACCATCACCTTGTTTCTGATAATCAAAGCTAACTTGGCAACGGTCCCCAGAGGGTATAGTTACCTCTAATACATTCTGCTCATCGAGCGTATCTAAATAGACCTCACCATCAAAGCCTACTATGGCCGCAGGTATGCCGGCCTTGCTGAGTAAACGAACTTGACTGCCTATTGGTATAAACTCATTGTTGTTGTCTTTCAGAATAACTGAGGCAGAGCGCGCTTCGGTAATGCCAAAGGCTACTAATGTGCCGGCGCGGTCAGTCGGGGTAGCACTCATGCTGACTTGATCAATACGTAAATCAGCAGGCAAATCCATAGGGTCGATACCAATCTTGTTATCTTGATAAGCGTTGAGCGGCGAGATTAATAAGAGCCCACGGCTATTCGTAGTACCGATGACATTGTTTTGTAGTAATACCGGCACATCGGCAACCCCATCAGTGGATACTACGGCAAAGCCATCGTTGATTTGCCGCGCGGCAAACACGCCACCACCCATCATAACTAACGAACCTGTGCCACTGGCAAAGGTAGAGTAATTGCTATCATAACTGCTGATGCCCGCCTGTACCTGACCATAGCGTCCGAGATAATTCAGCTCAGCTAAGCCCCGAGAGCTATCGTCATTATGCCCATTATCGATACTGTGTTGCGCCTGCGCACGCCAACCTAGTCCGCCAGCACTAGGCGCTGACTGTGAGATATCTGCGACCATGACATTTTGTGCGTTGCTATGCTGAAGGCTACTATTTACTGAGATATTGCGATCGAATGAAAAAGACGCGCCAATAGCGGCACTATTATTATCAGAGTTATTCAGGTCGTGGTTATAGTTGGCATTGATGCTCACACGCCTGCCTAAAGATTTGCTCCAATAAGCGCTAGCAAATTGTGCAGTGTCATCCTCAGCATAATCCACTTGGTTATAGCTGACCCCAAAGCTCCCCAAAGCCTGCGTACCATAACCGGTAGACAATTGATAACTTTGGCGAATAGGAGTTGAGCCATACTGGGTCGCTACGTCACGATACTCACCTTGGGTGCCTAAAGTATTAACACCAACGTTAAAGCGTTTATTATTCCATTGATAGCTAGCACTATATTGGGTGCCGCTTTCATCTTGGCTATTACTGCCCGCTAATGAGGCAAATAATACCCCGCCTGGACCGCCCAATACCCAAGTGCCGCCAACGCCTGCATTGGCTAAGTCTTTGGTAGCTTCAGCATGGGTCTCAGCGGTAAAGCGGTTATTCACGCCATAGCGCCAAGTGCCACTGACGGCGACATCACTGCCATAGTCGAAGGATTTGATACCATAGTTTTCCCGTACGGTACCAAGCTCAACAGACCAATCTGATAAGCCGGGCTGCAGTAAACGGTGGGTATCATAAAGCGAGAAGTTAACCGTAGAGCTCTGTCCTAGCGCATCGGTCAATACCAACTGCGCATTACCTGTACCACTGAGGCTAGGGGCGGTATTTAACTCAAAAGGACCGGCAGGGACTTCACCACTATATTGCTTAAGGCCATCCACGTACAGCTCTACGGCAGAGGGCAATGTAGCTGAACCAAAGAAGGACGGCAATGGGGTAGTGGTCATATAAGGTTGCAGATTAAAGTTGCTGCCAATCTGTACTCCACCCAAGCGGGTAGAGCGCGTCCAAGATAAAGCCCCTGTGAGAATATCCCCGGCACGGACGGTTATCAGCTTATCCGGAAAGGACTGACTCCAGCTGGTATCTAACCGTACAGTGCGGTTGTTCCAATCGCGGCCAGCACCGTTATCAACACTATTATCAATATTATTAGTGCGGGCCAGTCGATTACTGGTAGTGAGTGCCGTTGAGCTTAAAACCCCATTAGCATTAAAGGCGCGCACTTCGCTAAAGGCGCTTAAATTGATGGCGTTATTGTCGGTACGTGAGCCATAAAGGTTATAATTTAATAAGACCCCAGGCGACGAGCTGGCTTGCGTGCGTCGGTTATCCCGATTATTTAACACCGTAGTATCTAGGTTAAGGATACTTAAGGGTGCCACAATGTTGACCGACTGCATACGCGGGTTATAGTCGACTTTGATATTGGCAAAGCTATTGAGCGGTACAGGATCTGTAATACCGGGAGGTACGATAAAGCCTAGCTGCTGTAATACGGCAATGCTCGCCCAAAGCTGGTCTTCACGATAATCAAAATGTGCCAAACCTGCGCTAGCGCCATTAAGAGTCACGTCTAGGTATAAATCCAAGCCACGCGTTTGACTCGCATCCTCATTGAGGCCGAGTTGGGTAAAGCTATTATCAACAGGAGTAGTTTGTGAAGTAGAGACAGCCGGCGGGACATCATCTGCAACGGCCGCCTGGCTGACCGACACTGCCACACTTTGTAGCAGCAGCGCTTTAGCGAGGGGCGAGGTCCAACGTGAGGTCTTGTGTCGTCTGAGTACCATTGATCATCACCTTGAATTTACCGCTAGTCTTAAGGGCGGAGGGCGGTATTTTCAGGGTCCAGTGCATACTGGCACCTGGTAAGACATACCCTAGCAAGCCGGGATGAATGGCAACATCATTGCCAGCAGCATCCGTATAGCTAAGCGCCGCCAGTTGGGCGTGCCCATTACCATTATTGCGGACGTGCAAGTCTACCTGCTCGCCATCTGCTTTGGGGCTGTAGCGCCATTGCAGTTGTGGCATAGTCTTAGTGACGCCAACAGGGTTTACGAATACAGGTAAAGAGTAGCTCAGTGCAAACTGTAAGCCCGTCTTCTGCTCGGTAGATGGAATAGGGAGCTCATCAATAGAGAGGCGATAGCTGCTTTCTACAGCGCCAATACCGCTGGGTGGCGCAGACGCACGGATGATCCGGATGAGTTGTTTTTCACCCGGTTTAAGTTCAATCATCGGTGGACTGGCCAATAAGCCGCGTGACGCTGTGAGCTGATCGCCTTTTTCATCCTGAGACCATTGGTATACACGCACTTGCGCATGTACCACGTCACCACCGGTATTACTCAGCGTTAAGCCACTGGCGTTTTCTTTAGCTTGCAAGCTTAGTGAGATGGGAGAGACCTGTAGGCCACTCGCCATCGCGCCACTGCTGGCTAGTAGTAAGCTAGAAATAATAGCTGGTTTGGCTATACGATGTAACCAAAGATTTGACATAGGGATTAGTAAATTACTTCAATAGCAACAGTATCTTTATAATCACCTGGTTGAACATCAGTGGCAGCAGTCGTTACTGTAGCAAATATTGTATGTGGAATAACGTTTGCGATACCAGTGCCTACACCTTGTAAGCTATTTCCTGGAGTCATATCTCCATTAACAACATTTCCGCCATTACCCCAAATTGCGCCAGCTGCCCCAGTTTCTTTACGTAACTGGTAAGGAACAGTATCTGAACCGCTGCCTAATCTTGCCATTACACCAGCACCAGCACCATCATTATTACTAGGCGTCAGATTAATAATATAAGGAGCGTTTTTAGAGCAGGCTACGGTGACGTCCGTAGCTGAGGTCGCATCATCTGCATCACCAGCAGCAACAGTACCGAAATTGATATTTTGAGCGGCGCCTACAGCACTAACAATACATGTAGAGTCAATTTTAATCGTAACGTCAAAATTGCCAGTCGCAGTACCAACAGCATTAGCAGAAACAGCAGTCAAACTAGCAGCAGCAAGTAAAGTAGCGGTTAATAAAGATTTTTGAAATTGCATGGCAAACCTCCAAGGGTTTAGATATTCGATGAGTGGAGCATATCGTCATTTGCTGAGAGCGCATTTGACAGGAAATGTCTTCTAACAATTTGTAGTCCATTCCATTAGCTTGCCATGTCTACTGTTCGCTATTTTACTTAATGACAATAAAGCTGCAGTTGATAAGTAAGGAATCCATTCCCTCTACAAATTCTATAATTCATTATCCCATATAAAAGCCATTAATTTCAGTGCTTTAACAATTGTTCATATATTTTTTAATCCCTTGAAACTACTAAATTTCTCTGATATCGAATCCCTTATTTTGACTAAAAAAAGCTCTAGTTTTATTAGAAAATTATGCTGTAAGTAGTAATCCACCTTACCCGTAGGGAAACCATAGTAATTAATTGAGTAAAAATATTTATTACTTAACAAGTTAATTTAATTAAATAAATTAAACATAGTTTTAATTTTAATATTTTAATTAAGATGTTTGGTAGTAACTAACCGATAAGAAAGTAGAAGTTTGTATATATAGTAAACAAATGTTTATAATTTACCTATTTTAAAAACTATTGATACAATAATTGTTTACTAATACGATAATATCTTTGCTTTCCATGATATAAAATATTTATTTATATTAATAATTTAGATGCAGTATGCGTTTTTGACCATGGTTTATATTAATAGAGCCAACAACCGTACCCGAACCTCAAAATAATCCTCATCAAGAATACGAACTGTCAGTGACCCGCGATGTGCCACAGCAATCGCTTGAGCAATTGACAACCCCAATCCTGTACCTGATTGACCCTGACTTAAAGGCTGCCGATGAAAACGTTCGGTTAATTTATCGGCTTGTGCTTGCGTCATAGGCGCTGCTAATCGGCTGCTGATAGTGACTAACCGTTGCATACTGTGTGTCTGGCTGTCATTGCGGTCATTATTTTTAAAATCACTAGCGGTCTCAAGCCGAGATTTCATAATTGTTATTACACTATCGCTAGCAGCGTACTGAATAGCATTGGACAACAGGTTCGCAAACAGCCTTTGCAGCAGACTTTCATCACCGCGCACATGACCAAATTCCCCATTGATGTGCAGCTCAATGTTGCGCTCTTCCGCCATCCATTCGTAATATGATACTAGCTTGGCTATTAACTCAGATAAATCTACCGAAACAAGTTGCGATTCTCGTAGGCCTTTTTGTGTCTTTGCTAGCAGCAGCATGTTATTAATGAGCCCTGATAGTTGCGCTAAGGTCTCATGTTGATGGTGCAGCTGCTCGATATATTCGTCTACGGCTCTAGGCTTGCTGAGCATGACTTGGGTTTGAGTGTTTAGGCTGGCGAGCGGAGTGCGCAGCTCATGGGCGATATCGGCTGAAAATCGGGATAAGGCGTCAAAGTTATCCTCAAGTTTATCCATCATCGCATTATAGGACTGAGCTAAGGGTCGTAACTCTCTGGGCATACTCTGCACGGCTATCCGGTCATCCAATTGCTCAGAGTTAATGCGTTGCATCTTGGCACTAATGGTAGACAGCGGTGCAAACCCCCAATAGACACTAAGGGCGGCGATAGAAACCAACAACAGGGTGATAGCGAAGAGAATCCAGCTTAATTGGCGATTAAACTGAGCCAAATACTGATGATGCACTTCGACAGGCAAGGCAATCAGAGCAAGCTTTTGCGAGTGACGAATGACAATGGCTCGATAGTGGTTTTTACCAATAGTCAGGCTAAATTGTTGCTCAGAGGGGCGTTGCCACAGGGTATCAAGAGAGAAGTCTTGGGGTAAGCCGCCATAAAAATCCTGTGGCATACTGCGGAGGACTTGGCCGTCTTCGTTGGCGATAATAGCTTTTAATTCATAGTCTAATTCAGCAGTATTGTTATAGATGCTCGGTGGGTTAGTGGTAACGATAGCAGGGTCGCTGGACTCGTTTGATAAGCGCTGGCGTAGATTAAACGCAGCGTGCGTAAGTATCTCCGAATCCATATGGTCAAAGTGGGTGGTGACAGAGCGCTGTACCCAAGCATAAATCAGGATTTGCGTGAGGATGACACCGAGGGTCAAGGATAAAACCGTCCGCCACAATAAAGACAACCGCCGATCAGCAAGTTTACTCTCAGTCATTTGCGTGACCATCAAGGTAGCTGCTTTGCTTGACCTGTGGATTGTTAGGTTGGTCAGCATTGGCCTTATTGGTAGGTGTTGAGGTCATTTCTATAGCGGTTGTATTAACAGGAAGTCCAGTCATTGTAGCGGTAGGGACAGGCGCCTCTAGTCGATAACCCATGCCACGTACGGTATGAATCAATTTAACCTCGTAATCGTCATCGACCTTTTTACGTAAACGGCGAATGGCGACGTCGATGACATTAGTATCGCTGTCAAAGTTCATATCCCACACCTGAGAGGCGATTATGGAGCGCGGTAGCACTTCGCCACAGCGTTCGAGTAGGAACTGTAATAAGGCAAACTCTTTGGCGGTCAGTTTAATTAAGTCGGTACCTCTATATACAGTCCGTTTCGCAATATCCATCTTTAGATCGGCCAGCTCTAAGATTGTGCTTTTATAGTCGGCTTGGGTGGCACGGCGTAACAAGTTTTTGATACGCACTAATAATTCGGCAAAGGCAAACGGCTTAGTCAGATAATCATCACCACCAATTTCTATACCTTTGATGCGGTCGCTAACATCATCTTTAGCCGTTAAAAATAATACCGGGGTAAAGTGATTGGCTCGGCGATAATTCTTAATCAGCTCAAAGCCACTGATATCGGGCAGCATCACATCCATTACCACGACCTTAAAGTCTTCCGTCATCAACGCATGATAGCCATCTAGCCCGGTAGTGTGATGCTCAACGAGGAAACCTGCCTCGGTCAGTCCCTTCTTAATATAGTTGCCGAGTTGTAACTCGTCTTCCACCAATAAAATTTTCATTTGTACTCCAGTCACGTTGACTGTGGTTGGGTGCGCTTGTGCATTTATTAACACTAGCCACTATGACACCGGTAAAAGCATGCAACCGCAATAGGTCATGCGTCTAATGCTAGAGCAATAGTTTGCGAAATGGAATGGTAATCCTACTACATGACAAAATTGTCATCTGGGTGTCATGTGGTCGTCAGAATGGTGGGATTACTATGTTAAGAATAGCGCTAACTTATTGATAATTAATAAATGAAAAGCTTTATAACTTACATTATGAGTCTAGATTGTATAGTGAAAACTAAAGGTAAATAGAATGAGCATAGAAAAAGGTCGATTAGAGCAAAAGCAAAGCAGCTATATAAACCAAATAACCTATATAAACCGCCGCAGACTAATACAAGCGACGCTATTTACTAGTGTATTGCCCGTACTAATGGCCTGCAGCCCGACGACTGAGTCTAATGCTACGCAAGCCGCCACTGACACAACACCTAACTCAAGAACTACGGATAATCCGCTGCTACAAAATGTCTCAGCAACCGTCTATAAAGACGTTAACTGCGGCTGCTGTACGGAATGGATAGATTACGCTGCAGGGCATGGAATGCAATTACAGGTTCAGCATCCAGCAGACCTCACAGTGTTCAAAGACCGCTACCAAGTACCCCAGCAGATGCGCTCTTGCCATACTGCTGTGACGCAAGAGGGTTATGTGTTTGAAGGTCATGTGCCGGCTAAATATATGGCGCAATTTTTGGCCAAACCTCCTATTGATGCCATTGGTTTAGCTGTACCCAATATGCCGATGGGCAGTCCAGGTATGGAATATCAGGGGCAGTTTGATCCGTATAACGTGATGCAGTTGAATAAAGACGGTACGACGAGCGTCTATGCCCGTATCGAATCTGAGCAGCAACAACTTTAGATATGCCAATAAATTTTCGATTTAAGCAACCGAGATGCTAAGGCAGCCTCGTAAAATTAATCAGTAAGGATGTACCCTATGACATTGCAAAAAAGTTCGCTAGTTATCGCAATATGTAGCGCTATGCTAGCTGTAGCCGCTTGCCAACCTGCCGCAGAAAATGAAGTGGATGCCAATACTAATGCGCCTGCGACGCCAGTAACAACTACCGAGCAAGCCCAAGCCGCTGACCCGCATGCCGGGCATGACATGTCAGCGATGGCCAGTAGTGATAACGAAGTTGAGCAGGCCTATATGGTAGGTATGAACAAGATGCATGACGATATGATGGCGGGCATGCAGGCGAATGATGCTGATGTGGCGTTTGCCAAAGGGATGCTACCTCACCATGAGGGCGCTGTCGATATGGCTAAAGTGCAGCTGAAATATGGTAAGGATGACGCTATGAGACAGCTAGCGACAGAAATTATCGCCGCGCAGGAAGCTGAGATTGCCCAGATGCAACAATGGCTAACTGAGCATCCGGACACTGAAAAGCAAGACAATACCGAAGAAGTACAGCAAGCCTATGAGCAAAGCATGCAAGCTATGCACGAAGATATGATGGCAGGGATTAAAGCTAGTGATCCTGATATGGCTTTTGCTAAAGGCATGTTGCCGCATCATCAAGGCGCTATCGCTATGGCAGAAGTACAACTCAAATATGGCAAAGATGAGGCTATGAGAAAGTTGGCTGAAGACATTATTGCTGCCCAAAAAGTAGAGATTGCAACCATGGAAAGTTGGATTGCTGATCACTCTTAAGATGGGTTTTAGTTAGTATAAAATAGTTTTTATAATAGTCCGATTTTATAAGCAGTAACTGGTCATTCTAGTTGCTGCTTTTTTTGGTCGTTGCTTTCTTTATGTAGCACATTGAGTTTTTCGCAAAGTTTATGGAGTAGTAATCTTCTTATACGGTTTTTATATCAAAAAAACCACAATTATTTCAATCGCCTAAAACCCTTGCGACAAGTGAGTTACAGCAAAATTTTTTGGAAATAGAGGTACCTTTAATACGCAATTGCTAATCGTTATCATTTACCTTATCGTTAATAAGGCGTATCATAGCCCAATCTTGAAAACAGATTGATATATGAGGCTCTATGTTTAAGCACAATCCTATTGCAGCGGCTTCGCTGACGTCCAAATCCAAACTCGCGCTGGTAGCTTTAATCATGAGTGGTAGCCTATTAGGCTGTTCACCAACAGAAACTACTGACAAAGCGGCACCTGATGCTGAGTCAGCCACACAGGTTGAGGCGCAGGGTGAAGTTAACACCGCTACCGAAGGCGCTGCTGATAGTAATGGTATGGTGACAATGCATACGGCGCAAGGCGAAGTGGAAGTCCCTGTTAATCCACATCCTTTAGCTGTTTATGACATGACTTTGATGCAAGATTTAGCCGCGTTAGGCGTGGAAGTAGAAGGCTTGCCAAACAGTCTACATTTAGACAACTTGAAAGCAGAAAATACGCCAGAAAGCCGCGATATTGGTACGCTGTTTGAACCCAATATGGAAGTGTTAAACGAGCTACAGCCTAAAGCTATCTTAATCGGTAGCCGCATGGCAGAGAAATACAGTACTTTGCAGCAAATGGCACCAACACTAGATTTGACCGTAGATACGACCGATATTTATGAGTCA
>Ga0098067_1000425_pt1 | contig 15992 bp, 13 predicted proteins | sample 26_taG_FD_92578 | JGI IMG/M metagenome (GOLD analysis project Ga0098067, IMG submission 92578) | Marine viral communities from Cariaco Basin, Caribbean Sea - 26_WHOI_OMZ | ecosystem: Environmental > Aquatic > Marine > Oceanic | place: Caribbean Sea: Cariaco Basin | collected 2014-11-09
AAAAAGACCGTTCGCGGAATGCCTCCAAGGTGACTTCGGGAGACTGGCAGGTGGTGAAGGAAGCAGAGACCGAAGGTTTTGTGGGCTACGACAGCCTTGAAGCCGAAGTGGAGATCTTGCGCTACCGCAAAGTAGAATCTAAAAAAGAAGGGGAGCTGTACCAGCTGGTCTTCAGTAAAACGCCTTTTTATCCCGAAGGCGGTGGGCAGGTAGGCGACAGGGGTACTCTGGAGTCAAAAAATGGGGCTGTAAATTACATTTTAGACACCCGTAAAGAGAACAACCTTATCATTCACCTCACCAAAGAACTTCCCGAAGATCTTTCGGGTACTTTTTCGGCCAAAGTAAATGCTGCACAAAGAGCGCGTACTGCAGCCAATCACAGTGCCACGCACTTATTGCACCAGGCGCTCAAGGAAATTCTCGGGCCGCACGTAGAGCAAAAAGGTTCTATGGTGCAAAGCGATTATTTAAGATTTGACTTCTCTCACTTCAGCAAAGTTTCTTCGGAAGAATTGCAGCAGATAGAAGATTTTGTGAACACGCGGATTGCCGATAAACTGCCGCTTGTTGAGAACAGGGAAATGCCTTATCAGGATGCTATAAACGAGGGTGTAATTGCCCTTTTTGGAGAGAAATACGGCGATAAAGTCCGCGCTATTCGCTTCGGAAAATCTATGGAACTCTGCGGCGGAACGCATGTTGGAAATACAGCCGATATATGGCATTTTAAGATCATTTCTGAAGGTGCCGTGGCTTCGGGGATTCGCCGGATTGAAGCTATTACCAACGAGGCTGCCAAAGAATATTTTACTGCCCAAACCCAAACTTTCAGCGAGATCAAAGCCGTTCTTAAGAATGCCAAAGATCCTGTGAAAGCTGTGGTGAACCTGCAGGAAGAAAATGCCGAATTAAAGAAGCAGATCGAATCTTTGCTTCGCGATAAAGCCAAAAACCTGAAGGGAGATCTTAAAAACCAGATCAAGGAAATTAACGGCATCAACTTCCTGGCTCAAAAAGTTGATTTGGATATAGGCGGCATCAAAGATCTTTCTTTCCAGTTAGGAGATGAAATGGATAATCTATTTCTTCTTTTTGGTACCCAACAGGATGAAAAAGCAATGCTGTCCTGTTACATTTCAAAGAACCTGGTACAGGAAAAAGGTCTTAATGCAGGAAAGGTAGTAAAAGAACTCGGTCGTTACATCCAGGGTGGCGGCGGCGGACAACCATTTTACGCCACCGCAGGAGGTAAAAATCCTGCCGGATTGGACGAGGCCCTTCAAAAGGCTGAGGAGTTTGTGAAGTAAGAATTTTATTCAACCCTTTCAGGGTTCCAAACCCTGAAAGGGTTTTAACCATACCTAACCTGCAAGGTCTTTTTCCAGACCTTGTAGGTTTTTGCTAGAATATTTCTCATTTAAAAAGACCTACAAGGTTTTTGAAACCTTGCAGGTCAGCAAAACGCTAAAATGGAATTCCATACTCAAGTTCCCGTCATTCCGAAAGAACCAAAAATTGGTTACTCTTCAAAAGTGCTGCTTTTGGGCTCTTGTTTTGTGGAAAATATCGGGAAGAAACTGGAGTACTTCAAATTTCCGAGCCTGCTCAATCCCTTCGGAATTCTTTTTCATCCTGCTGCGATTCACAACTTCTTAAAAAGGGTAAAAGAGCAGCATGTTTTTACTGAAGCCGATATTTTCTACCACAACGAGACCTGGAAATGCTATGAAGCCCATTCCGATCTTAATTCCGTAGAAAAAGAGGAGATCCTGAGCAAATTGAACGCTGCAGTCAAGGAAACCCGCGAATTTTTGAAGACAGCCACTCATGTGATCATCACGCCGGGAACAGCCTGGGGATATAGACTGAATGAAACAGGACAGCTGGTGGCCAATTGCCATAAAGTGCCACAGGCGAATTTTAGCAAGGAAATAACAGAGGTCAAAAATGCCATTTTTGACACCTCAGAAATTGTGAGGTCGCTCAATCCTTCAGCCGAAATTATCTTCACTGTTTCCCCTGTGCGACATTTAAAGGATGGTTTTGTAGAAAATCAGCTGAGCAAAGCCAAACTGATCACTGCAATTCAGGAAGTGGTGGCTTCAGAAGAAAAATGTTCCTATTTTCCGTCGTATGAGATCATGATGGACGAGCTTCGCGATTACAGGTTCTATGCTGAAGATATGGTGCATCCCAATAGTGTGGCGGTAGATTATATTTGGGAAAAATTCAGGCAGACCTGGATAGCTTCAGCAGCTTCCGAAGTAATGAAACAGGTGGATACCATCCAAAAAGGGCTTTTACACCGGCCTTTTAATGAAACTTCTGAAGCACATCAGAAATTCCGAAGAAATCTTCAGCAAAAAATAGAAAAGCTCGAAAAAGAAGTGCCTCAGATTCATTTTTGAGAGAAATCTTCACATTTTCTTCAAAAAAAGCAGGTTCCTAATTCGTATTTTTAGAACATGAAGAAATACATCCTTGGTGCCCTTGCAGTACTGCTTATTTTCATGGTTTACCGATATTTTGAGAACCGGAATGCCGAAAGAGATCGCCTGGAGGAAAGCACTGCGCTTATTCAGCAGCAAATTAAGAACGTTGGGAAACTTGTGGTGACCGAGGGAACTTTTTCACAGGTCTATACATACAAAGACACGAAAAACAGGTTTTTGGATGTGCTTCCTGCCCGAAAAAGAGCGCTAATTATTGTGAATACGAAAGCTACAGTGGCGTACGACCTGAGTAAACTGGTCACTGAGGTTGATGTTGAAAATAAAACGGTGCACATAAAACATATTCCGGAAGAGGAGATCAATATCTACCCCGATATTAAATATTACGACATCACCCAGGACTATCTCAACCAGTTCACGGCCGAGGATTATAACAAGATCAAATCGCGCATCAATAAATCTATGCGGGAAAAGGTGGAGAATTCTACCCTAAAATCGAATGCCAAAAACCGGCTAATTAGTGAGCTGCAAAAGATCTATATTCTCACTAACACCCTTGGCTGGACGCTCACCTATAACAACGAGGAATTTGGGGCGTCGCAACAAATGCAGGAGCTACAACTGTAGCTAACCCGTAACCAGTGAAGATTGTACCAGCTCTAATCCGTTGTCAATCAAATGGGCAACTTCGGGTCGTCGTTTCTTGACATCTTCCAGGTGTTCAATCACCTTTTGGGCCAGTTTTTCATCATGACCATGCGCCAGTTCAAAGATCTCTACGGAAAGCAGCCAGTCTTTAGGATGATATTTTTTAGCGATATCAAAAGCTGCTTCGAGCGAGAATTTGGTGTTCTTGCCCTGCCTGATGTTCCGAACCGACTCGTAAAGCGATTCCAGTTCGGCCCGCTCGGGCGTCTTTTTGCTTTTAATGGTGGTGGAAGATGGGGTGTGGGTAATGAGATTGAACGATAACGCATCGGCAGGTCCTGCAAAAGCCGAAATTATTTCTTTGCCTATGGCCATGTCGTACCTGCCCCATTCCGGTTTAAAAAGCACCTCGTCTTTCCAGGTGACCTTACAGTTGTTGAGGCTAATGAGAATAACCTTCCCCTGAAGGTTGCGGGTGCCGGTAATGATCTCACCTTCTACTTTTACACCGCCCTCAAACTCCAGTTTCACCTGTTCGCCTTCATAAATGTCGTAAGCACGAAGGTCTCGGGGACTCATATCTTCAATGGAGAGGTTGATGCCTTTTAGGCTGCCCACAGGCGAGCCAAAACCGCCGGGATGGCTTTCTTTGCCGTGGCCTACCAGTTCCTTTTCTCTTGCCGAGAGGGCAGTGGCGCCGCTTGTTTGAAAGTAAATGGGCTTGCCGTTGTGTTCTATTGCTCTGGAAAATATACCGGAGATTTGTATTCCGGTGCTCAGCTCAATGGTTCCGATGTTTTTGGAGTTGATGAGCTTCTGTAAACCTTCGAGGCCGCCCACCCGCAGTGCCATTTTATTGGCAAACTCTTCCAGGACAAGGCTCAGATGAGCAAAGTCGGGTGTCACGTACAGCTGTGGCTGAGGTTTTGTAATGTCGAATTCCTGCTGTGCAGCGCTAATGTCGTAGGGTATTTTCTTAACCTTATCAGTCATGCACCAGGTGCTTTCACCAATAGAGGAAAGGAGCCCGGCGCCATAGATCTTAGGATCTTCGGGCGTACCTATGAGTCCGTATTCCACGGTCCACCAGTGCAGGTTTCTAATTTGTGCCATTTCGCTTTGCTCCCGCTGGTCATTTTGTAATTCATCGACCTTTTTTTCGGCAGCTTCTATTTCCTCCTGCGGAGTATCTTCGGCTTCTTTGATGATGGAAAGGTGGCGGATAGCTTCGTAAATTTCAAAATCTTTTGCGCTGGAAATCGCCTTGCAACCAATCTCCCCAAAGCGACGGAGATATTCGGCGTACTCGGGGTTTGCGATAATAGGAGCGTGGCCTGCACCTTCATGGATAATATCGGGTGCGGGTGTGTATTCAATGTGCTCCAGTTGCCTGATGTCACTGGCTATCACCAGCACGTTGAACGCCTGAAATTCCATAAAAGCTGCCGGGGGAATAAAACCGTCAACCGCTACAGCGGCCCAGCCAATTTCTTTGAGGATCCTGTTCATTCCGTACATATTGGGGATATGATCTATGGAAATCCCTGTTTGTTTGAGTCCGTCGAGATAAGAGGAATGGGCAACCTTGCTAAGGTAATCTACATTTTTGCGCATCACATATCGCCACACCGCCTGGTTAATAGGAGTGTAGTCATCGTAATTCTGAGGTTTTATGAATTGCTTCAGGTGTGCCGGAAGCCGGTCAATGATCTCGTTTGATTCAAATTCTTGATCCATAGCTTTATAAATTTACGGAAGTCTAAATCTCTCTGGATCCTGCCTGGAATCCCAAATAGTTAGAATATAAACCTTATTATTTTTGAGTTCGTAAAACTTGAGATAATGGAGGAAAACCTTAAACTGAACATTACCATTTGAAGTGGGTTTTCCTATGTCTGAATGTAGGGAAATTAAATGGCTGGCTTCCTTGAACAGTTTATTTAATTTTTTACTGTAGGTATCAGATTTATTCTTTTTAATCCAGAATTTCAAAATTTCTGAGCGTTTTTGGACAGCTAAAGGAGACCAGACTATTTGTTTAGCCATTCATCGAAATCTTTTTCAACTTGATCAGATGATATTCCTTTTCCACGACTCAATTCTTCCCTGGCCTGAGTTATTTCGGCCTCTTGATCTTCGTTTAATTGATAAAAGGTATCATCAAAATTTAGGTCAAGAAGTCTCTTAACTTCATCAAGAACATTCTCATCATCAATTTTTCTGATTCTATCAATTAAAGCCTCGCGATGTTTTTGATTTCCCATACTTAAATATAATAATCACCCATCCAATTTTTTTAGAGTAACCTGTGTTAAAAATCAAAAAAATAGAATCAACTACAGGTTACCTGTTGAGTCAACAACAGGATTTAAAGATACAAAAATATTAGGTTTGTAAATTATTGATCTTCATTAGGATAGACTTTAAAAGGAAAAGAAAAAGCCGCTAAATTTTTAGGGTTAGCGGCTTTAGTTGGGGGACTTAAAATGTAAATTAGTTCAAAGAAGGTGGATATTTCTCCAGGATCTCTTCAACTATTTCGTTGATCCTTTCCTGTTTTTGTTCCACTTTGCTCGATAGTGCAGCAGTTCCCATTCCCTGCCAAACCAATTCCTTTTTTTCGGCATCAATAAGATCAATATAGAGCGTGCCTTCGGTAGTAGAGCTAACAGTATTATACCCTGAACCCCAATACCATGGGTTCCAGCCCCATCCATAGCCATAACCGTAGGCGTTATTATAGATGTTCACATTCTCTTTGGTCTTGGTGAAAATGCTGATGAGTAAATCGGGGTTGTCAGATTTGGTAAAACCTTTTTGCTGCATTTCTTCGTCTATGGCCCTCAAGATCCGTTTTTTGTCAAGATCAGAAATTTCTGCTTTGTCAATACCGGGTTTGAAGAAGGCATAGGTCTGGTACTGTGAGAAGTTGACTTCCCTGTCGTAATCTGTCGCTACTTTCACGGTACTACAGGAAGTCATTACCAGCACGAACAGAACGAGTACCGAAGTAATTTTAATCGCTCTCATATGAATAGTGTTTTTTAAGGTTAATTGTCCAACAGGCGATCATCTACAATGTTGGGCATAGTGACTTTTAAACGAGGTTCTGCTGCCATTGCACGTTGTATGGCAAAAACGGCGCCCTCGTTACGGGCCCATGATCTACGGGCAATTCCGTTGTTTACATCCCAGAATAACATTGAGTTAAGTCGTCTCTCCGACTCCTGATTACCCTCAAGAACCATACCGAATCCGCCATTGATCACTTCACCCCAGCCTACACCGCCGCCGTTGTGAATGCTCACCCAGGTAGCACCTCTAAAGCTGTCGCCAATCACATTTTGTATGGCCATATCGGCTGTAAAGCGCGAACCGTCGTAAATATTGGAGGTTTCGCGGTAAGGAGAATCGGTTCCCGATACATCGTGATGGTCACGACCCAAAATCACAGGTCCAATTTCCCCTTTGCCTATAGCATCATTAAAAGCCTTTGCAATTGCAGTACGACCTTCAGCATCGGCATATAGTATGCGGGCCTGCGAACCTACCACCAGTTTATTGGCCCTGGCACCTTCAATCCACTTGATATTGTCCTGCATTTGCTGCTGAATTACTTCGGGAGCCTCTTTCTTTAACTCCTGAAGTACTTCCCGTGCAATTTGATCGGTTCTTTCCAGGTCTTCTTCTTTGCCCGAGGCACATACCCACCTAAAAGGGCCAAAGCCGTAATCAAAACACATGGGCCCCATAATGTCCTGCACATAGCTCGGGTATGCGAAATCTTTGTCTTCTCCTGCTGAAGCGCCGCTTACAAAATCACCTGCCTCATCTTTATAGATTTTAGCACCTGCCCTTGAAGCCTCCAGTAAAAAGGCGTTTCCATAGTCGAAAAAGTAGGTGCCTTTTTTGGTGTGGCGGTTAATAGCTTCGGTTTGCCTTCGCAAACTCTCCCTTACTTTCTCTTTAAATTTTTCAGGATTGGAACTCATCAATTCATTCGCCTCCTCAAAACCTAATCCGGCAGGATAATAACCTCCTGCCCATGGATTGTGCAAAGAAGTCTGATCGCTGCCTAAATCAATATGCACATTCTTTTCATCAAATTTCTCCCAAACATCCACCACATTTCCTAAATAGGCGAAAGAAATTGTTTTTCCTTCAGCTTTGGCTTCGGTCACTTTTTGCACCAGTTCATCCAGGTCTTTTACAACTTCATCGACCCAACCCTGAGAGTGGCGAGTTTCAACAGCTTTTGGATTCACTTCGGCGCAAACCGTGATACAGCCGGCGATATTTCCGGCCTTGGGTTGCGCGCCACTCATTCCTCCAAGACCCGAAGTAACGAATAAAGATCCCTCTCCTAAAATGCCCTTTTTGACACCCTTGCCCTGGGGAGAGGTGGACGTTTGAGCAATTTTCCGAAGTGCATTGAGCACCGTGATCGTTGTGCCGTGCACGATTCCCTGCGGACCTATATACATATAGCTTCCCGCAGTCATTTGTCCGTATTGGGTTACGCCAAGCGCGTTGAATTTCTCCCAGTCGTCCTGTTTGGAATAGTTTGGGATCATCATCCCATTGGTTACCACCACGCGCGGTGCATCTTTATGTGAAGGAAAGAGTCCCAGCGGGTGACCTGAATTCATCACCAAAGTTTGTTCTTCGGTCATTTCGGTTAAATATTTCATCACCAGCCGGTACTGCGCCCAATTCTGAAAAACCGCTCCGTTGCCGCCATAGGTGATCAATTCATGTGGATGTTGCGCCACCTGAGGATCCAGGTTGTTCTGGATCATGAGCATGATTCCCTTTGCCTGCTCGCACTTTCCGGGATATTCAGAAATTGGCCGGGCATACATCGCGTAATCGGGACACATGCGGTACATATAGATCCTTCCGTAGGTATCAAGTTCCTCTCGGAATTCTGGTAGCAGCTCTTCGTGATGTTTGCTGTCAAAATACCTAAGCGCATTGCGCAGGGCGAGTTTCTTTTCTTCAGCAGAGAGAATGTCCTTGCGTTTTGGAGCATGATTTACATTAACATCGTAATCTTTTGCAGGAGGCAGGGTGTTGGGAATACCTTCTAAAATGGCATTTTTGAAGTCCATATAGAATTATTTTTTCTGTTGATTCGTTTTTTTATTGAAGCCGTAAGGGCAGTGACGGCAGCCACTTTCACAGCAATAACCTCTTTTGAGGTGGTATTGTTCGGTAAAGCAGCGGTAGCCTTCGGGGGTGAGATAATAATCGCCTTCTTCAAGCGAAATTTTTTTTCTTGAAAAACTCATATCACAAAAATAGCATTTTCTTATCTTGCCCTAATGTTTGTGGTGGTTAATAAATTTATTCTTGCCAAACACTTTGATGGCGTAGTCCTTTGGCCATTTATTATAATAAAACGAAAAGATCTTAAAAGTAACCCAGTCTTCATGAACCATGAGCGCATTCACCTCAAGCAACAGGTGGAGCTACTGGTGATCTTCTTCTTTGTGTGGTACTTTTTTGAGTATTTCATCAGGCTCATAAAGTACAGGGACTCTTATAAAGCTTATAGTAGAATTTGTTTTGAGCGCGAAGCCTATGCCAACGAAAGGAACCTGAATTACATTCCCCGACGTTCATTCTGGGGTTTCAGAAAATATCTCTAAAAAAAGCCTTTTTTAACACTATAGATCCCGAATATTTTCCAGCATGGTAGGAATAAGTTCGCTTACCGTGGGGTGAATATGTACGGCATCCCGTATTACCTGGAAGTTCGCGCCTGCATACATCTGGTCAATTACGGTGTGAATGTATTCATCTGCCCCGGTTCCTAAAAATGTTGCTCCCAGGATTTTGTCTGTATCGGCATCAATGAAGATCTTCATTTTTCCAGCGGTCTCTCCTTTTTCTTTAGCACGGGCAACCTTCTTCATGGGCATTTCAGCAACTTTAGCTTTTATTCCCTGGGCTTTGATCTGTTTTTCATCAAGACCTACCCGGGCAAGCGGCGGATCGATATATGCGGCATAACAGGGAAAACGGTCAGTCAATATTCTCTTCCGGTCTTCATACAAAGTGGAATTTACAATTTGGAAGTCATTGTAGGCGGTGTGGGTAAAGGCACCTTCTCCATTACAATCTCCCAAAGCCCAAATGTGCGACACCGATGTCTGCAGTTCATCATTCACTTTGATGAATCCACGGTCGTCCAATTCTACGCCAGTTTTTCCCAGCCCTAGATCATCTGTATTTGGAACTCTTCCCACTGCCAGTAAAAGGTGAGAGGTGGTTATTTTTTTACTTCCTGTTTCACAGTTATAGGTTACTTCAATTTCGCCATCTTTTTCAGCAGCTTTGATACAATCAGAATTCAGCAGCACATTGATGCCACTTTTTTTGATGATCTCGGTAATGGCTTCAGCAATATCGTCGTCCTCTTTTTTCATGAGGGCCGAACCCCGCTCCAAAATAGTCACTTCACTTCCAAACCGGCTGAACATCTGTGCAAATTCCAGCCCCACATAGCCGCCACCCACAATAACAAGATTTTTGGGCACTTCTTTCAGGTTGAGCATACTGCGGTTGGTGAGATAATTTACAGCTTCAAAATCTTTCGGCACCCGTGGCCTGCCACCCACATTTATAAAGATCTTTTCTGCCGTTAATTCTTCCCCGTTAACCAAAATAGTGTGGTTGTCCAGAAACTCAGCTTTCCCCCGAAAAAGAGTAATATGCTCTTCTTTTTCAAAAGCCTTTTTGAGACCTTCATGAGAATCGGCTATTAGTTGATCTTTCCGGGTCTTAATAGTTTTGAGATCTACCTGCACCTCTCCTTCAATATTCACCCCCATTTCCCGGCTGTTTTGGGTAATAAAGGCTCTCCTGGCCGAGGCAATATAAGCTTTGGTGGGCGTACAACCTGTGTTGACGCAAGTACCGCCAAGTTCACCCTTCTCAATAATGGCAGTTTTTAATCCGTTTTTGGCAAGGCTGGAAGCCAGGGGTGGGCCTGCCTGTCCCGTTCCAATTATAATGGCATCAAATTTTTTCATCGGGTCTAAATTAATTTCAGAAATTAAATATACTTTTTGACAAACCACCCTTTGTTTCTTATAATTAGTTCTTAATATTTGCAGCCTCGTGGTTAGTCCGCAATAGTTTATATTCTGAAAATGCCTCAACCCGCAAACTTTTTTACCGGTTCTACAAAAGTGCCCAATCAGTTTATTGCTAAAGTGAATGGCGTTTCAATTCACCTGAAGCAGGAAGACCTATTGCATCCTGAAGTATCGGGCAACAAATTCCGAAAGCTGAAGTATAACATCGCTGAAGCTACCTCTCAAAAAAGGCAAATTTTACTCACCTTTGGTGGGGCTTATTCCAATCATATTGCGGCCACTGCAGCTGCCGGAAAGATCTCGGGTTTTAAGACTATTGGCGTTATAAGAGGTGAGGAACTGGGAGAAAATATAGAGAAGACCCTTCAGGAGAACTCCACCTTAAAGTTTGCGCATGGCTGCGGAATGGAATTTCATTTTATAAGCCGAAGCGATTACAGGGAGAAAACTTCCGAAGTATTTATTGAAGACCTGCGGAAGCAATTCGGAGATTTTTACCTGGTGCCCGAAGGCGGTACTAATGAATTTGCTGTACAGGGCTGTGAGGAAATTTTGCTTCCGGGAGATGCCGAATTTGATGTGATTTGTTGCGCGGTGGGCACAGGGGGAACCATCAGCGGACTCATAAATGCTTCTGAAGAGCATCAGCAGGTATTGGGATTTCCTGCGTTGAAAGGGGATTTTTTGAAGCCGGAGATTGCCCGCTTCAGCAAAAATAATAACTGGGACCTTATAACAAATTACCATTTTGGAGGTTATGCTAAGGTGGATGAAAAGCTTATAAACTTTATCAATGACTTCCGAAGTCGTTATGATATTCAGTTAGATCCCGTGTACACAGGGAAACTCCTGTACGGCATTTTTGATCTCGCCAGGACCGGATATTTTTTGGAAAATACTCGTATTTTAGCCATTCATACGGGAGGCCTCCAGGGCATTGCCGGAATGAACAAGGTGTTAAAGATGAAGAATCTACCTACAATTTTGACTTATGATGAAAGCAGCATTTAAATTTCTAACACTTTTTCTCCTCGTTTTTACGGTTTCCTGTGGGACAGGTAAAAAAGCCTCAAAGCGATCTTCTAAAAAGGAAGTTCCTGCTGTTGTAGATAGAAATGCTCCCCGGGAAGAGAAGACCCAGGTACCATCTACGCCACGTACGTACAGCGATAAAATTGAGGCTTATATTCACGAATATGCACCTATTGCCCAGGAGGAAATGCAGCTTTATAAGATTCCGGCGAGTATAACGCTTGCCCAGGGAATCCTGGAAAGTGGGGCGGGAGAAGGGCAATTGACCCGCAGGGCTAACAATCATTTCGGAATTAAATGTCACGGCTGGAGCGGCCAAAAAGTATATCACGATGATGATGAAAGGCAGGAATGTTTTAGGAAATACAAGGATCCTAAGTATTCTTACAGGGATCATTCACTTTTTTTAGCCGAAAGAAAACGCTATGCAGCTTTATTTGATCTCGACATCCAGGATTATAAAGGATGGGCCAGGGGGTTAAGAGCTGCCGGATATGCTACCGACAGGACGTACCCCGATAAGCTCATTAGCCTTATAGAAAGATATCAATTATATCTTTATGATGGAGATGCCCCTGCACGTGAGATTGCCTATTCGGCACCGCAAAGTGCCGGGAATTCTTCAACGAGAGCGTATACCGTGCAGCAGGGAGATACTTTGTACTCCATCGCGAAAAGGCATAATTTAACGGTAGAGCAGTTACAAAAAATGAACAACCTTAGAGGTACTAACATTGGCATTGGCCAAACACTTTACGTGCCTCAATAAATTGAAGTTATGATCTATAAAAGAAGCAGTGAATTGTTTGCTGCAGCTAAAAAAGTTATTCCCGGCGGAGTGAACTCTCCAGTGAGAGCGTTTAGTGCCGTGGGAGGAGAACCTGTTTTTATAAAAGAAGCTAAAGGAGCTTACCTGTACGATGAAGATGGGAATAAATATATTGACTACATCAATTCATGGGGGCCGCTCATTCTTGGCCATGCTTATGAACCGGTAGTTGATGCAGTGGTTGAAAAGGCCAAAAAAGGAACTTCTTTTGGAACCCCAACAGAGCTGGAAACCACTATTGCGGAACTTGCAGTTTCTATGGTGCCGAATATCGATAAGATCCGCATGGTGAATTCGGGGACCGAGGCCACTATGAGTGCCGTGAGGCTTGCACGTGGCTTTAAAGGCCGCGATAAGATCATTAAATTTGCCGGTTGTTATCACGGGCACAGTGATTCATTTCTTATTCAGGCAGGCAGCGGAGCAGTGACTTTTGGAACACCAAACAGTCCCGGCGTCACCAAAGGAACTGCAAAAGATACTTTGCTGGCTACCTATAATGACCTTGATAATGTTGAAGAGCTGCTAAATGCTAATAAAGGTGAAGTAGCCTGTATCATCCTCGAACCCGTAGCAGGGAATATGGGATGTATCCCTCCAAAAAAGGGATTTTTGGAAGGTCTTCGTCAGCTTTGTGACAAGCACGATGTGCTGCTCATCTTTGATGAGGTGATGACCGGCTTCCGCCTCGCAAAAGGGGGAGCCCAGGAAGTATATGGTGTGAATGCCGACATCGTGTGCTTCGGAAAAGTTATTGGCGGCGGACTCCCTGTAGGAGCTTTTGCGGCACGCAATGAGATTATGGATTATCTCGCCCCAACGGGACCTGTTTACCAGGCCGGTACCCTGAGCGGGAATCCTCTGGCAATGGCAGCAGGATTGGCCATGCTCCAGGAGCTCAATGCAGACCCGGAAGTATATTCGCGGCTTGAAGAAAAGACAGCTTACCTGCATAAAGGAATCGTAAACGTGCTTAACCGAAATAAGGTTGCTCATTCGGTTAACCGTCAGGGTTCAATGATCTCGGTGCATTTTGGAGAAGAACCGGTAACAGATTTTGCATCTGCAGCACGATCTGCGGGTAATGGAAAATTCAAGAAATTCTTCCACGGTCTGTTAGAACACGGCGTCTATATTGCACCCAGTGCGTTTGAAACCTGGTTTATTACTGATGCCCTCTCCTATAAAGATCTTGATGCTACTATAGAAGCCGTGCATCAGGTGTCGAAAGATTTGTAAAAACTCATCCCACCCCAGCCCTCCCAAAGGGAGGGAGTTAATGACTAAACCTGCAAGGTCTTTTTTTTGACCTTGGAGGTTTTTCTTGATGAATAAAGGGTGTCGCAGCTCCTATGTTTTTTTTACTCCCGAAGGGATTGACTTATTTATAAAATATCCTTGTAGTCTAATATTTGACCCCGCCGGGGTCGTACCAACCGTTAATGCTGTTTCTATAAATGTCTGACCCTTTCAGGGTCATATCAATCTATAACATGTCGTTCCTGCCAGAGCTATTTTCTTTAGGAAGAATATAAAATTTAGCTCCGGAGGAGCAGAATATTTATAGGACACATGGAAGAGGAGTCAGGAGCTCCAGCGGAGCGGCATGTGGGGTCAAACCTAACAGGTCTCAAAGACCTGTTAGGTTTTTTAGGATGGATTCCAACCCTTTCAGGGTTCCCAACCCTGAAAAGGTTCTTGTCAAATTTAATCTCAAACCATTGTTGTCCGATTAAATTAATTGGATATTGAAAAAAACCCCGAAAACAATGAGGCTAAAGTTGTTTATCGAGGTATAGGGGCTGGTTTTTAAACTTTGATTATTTTCCCATTCTTAGAAAATATATTAATAGTATGATACTGAAAATAAAATTCCTAAGAAAAAGTCTTGGCTCTTGGCTCTAGAAGCGGAGCGATCTTGCTTCTTTTCCTGGACAAGAATGATCTCAAATCTCCCGTCTCAAATCTATTTCCCATTCATCTCCAGCAGTTCTTCCAAATAACCACGTTGATTGGAAAGCCTTGGAATCTTATGCTGGCCTCCCAGTTTATTCTTTTTCTTGAGCCAGTCGTAGAATAACTTTTCTCTGGCTACATGCACCCTTGGGGCGTTCAGGGTCATGTTGTTGAAGCGTTTGGCCTCATAATCGCTGTTAATGCTTTGCAGGTGATTGTCAAGACATTCAACAAAGAAGCTAAAATCCTGCGGCGGTGTCTTAAATTCGATCATCCATTCATGTGCGCCCTTTTCCTTGTTGTGCATAAAGATTGGGGCGGCAGTATAATCAACAATCTCACAATCGGTTTGTTGGGAAGCTCTTTTTAAAGCTTCTTCGGCATTCTCGATGATGAGTTCCTCGCCAAAAACGTTGATGTGGTGTTTTGTTCTGCCCGTAATTTTTATGCGGTAAGGATCCAGCGAAGTAAACCGCACGGTATCCCCAATTTTATAGCGCCACAATCCGGCGTTGGTGGTTATGAGCACCGCATAGTTTTTTCCCAGCTCTACTTCAGAAAGAGGGATCACTTTTTCTTCGGAAGTGCTGAAGCTTTCCATAGGAATGAATTCATAAAACACTCCGTAATCGAGCATTAGCAGCAATTCCTTAGATTCATTGGTGTCCTGAATAGCGAAGAATCCTTCCGAAGCATTATAGATCTCAAAATACCTGAAGCTGTTTGAAGGCAGTATCTTTTGATATTGATCTACATAGGGTGCAAAGTTTACGCCGCCGTGAAAATACACTTCCAGGTTGGGCCATATCTCAAAAAGATTGTTCCTGCCCGAAGCTTCAAGGGCATTATTGAGCAATACCAGCATCCATGAAGGCACGCCGGCAAGGCTGGTAACGTTTTCGTTGATGGTTTCGTTTACAATAGCTGGCATCTTTACTTCCCAATCGCTCATAAGCGAGATTTCATTGCTGGGGGTGCTGCTGTATTCTGCCCAAAAAGGCATATTGTCAATAAGAATTGCCGAAAGATCGCCAAACTGGGTTCCGTTTTGCCTGTACAGTTCCTTACTGCCGCCCAGTCTCAGGCTCTTACCACTAAATAACTGCGAGTTGGGGTTGTTGTTGAGGTACATGCACAACATATCCTTGCCCGCGGCATAGTGACAGTTCTCCAGCGATTCATCACTTACCGGGATAAATTTGCTCTTGGCGTTAGTGGTGCCGCTGGATTTTGCAAACCATTTGATGGGCGTAGGCCAGAATATATTGTTCTCACCCCGGCGGCTACGTTCTATTTGAGGTTCAAAATCTTCGTACTGTTGTAGCGGTACCCGTTCTGCAAATTCCTGATAGGTTTTTATTGAGGCAAAATCGTACTGTAGGCCTACTTCGGTGTTTTTTGCTTTCTGAAGGAGTTTTTTCAAAAGTTCAAGCTGAACGTCATGCGGGTATTTAATGAACAATTCCATTTGATGAATACGCTTCTTGAGAAACCAGGAAGCTACAGAATGTACTAACGGAATTGGCATTTTTTCTTTTTATCTTTGACCCCTTCAAACCGGGATGTAATCGGTTAAAATTAAAACTATTCTTACAGCTGGCAAAAAATTAAGCGGCGATAAAAATACTCTTTTCTATGACTTATGAAGGTGTGCTCAGAAAAATGAAAACTGAATTGGCAGAAACAGTACAGTATTATCTCATTTTTGAGCAGGATTTCCTGAATGTGAATCAGGTACTTGATAAACGCCTTGCTATCAATTTCCTCAATTATGAGTGTACGGGTTGTGGTAAGAAAAAGAAGGTTTTTGCTAATGGCGTTTGCTACAATTGCTTTATGGAACGGCCCGAAATGGGGGAGTGGGTAATACGCCCCGAACTCAGTAAGGCCCATCTTGACCAGGAGCATCGTGACCTTGAGTTTGAAAAAAAGGTACAGCTACAGCCGCATGTGGTCTACCTGGCCAAC
>Ga0098067_1000427_pt1 | contig 15964 bp, 12 predicted proteins | sample 26_taG_FD_92578 | JGI IMG/M metagenome (GOLD analysis project Ga0098067, IMG submission 92578) | Marine viral communities from Cariaco Basin, Caribbean Sea - 26_WHOI_OMZ | ecosystem: Environmental > Aquatic > Marine > Oceanic | place: Caribbean Sea: Cariaco Basin | collected 2014-11-09
AACTTTCATGTTTGTATATAATATCTGTCATAAATTTAAAGATTCGTACTATTTGAGTAAGAGCCAGGAAATAATCGTGTATTCGTGGCTCCTTTGGTTTATATTACTTTCTAATCACCTTTACTTTCCCGTCATTACTCAGCTTGATTATAGCCGAAGGTTTAGGGGTTTTAATTGCCTGCTGTAAATTTACCACGTAGTCTACACCATCTATGATCTCCTTGCTTATTTCGCTAAAAGAATTTGGTGTGGGTTGCCCGCTTAGGTTTGCAGAAGTAGATACCAGGGGTCGCTTCAGTTTTCTTAAAAGCTGCTCGCAGAATTTGTCTTTGGTTACCCGTATACCCAGCGTATTGTCATCTCCTATCAGGTTTTCGGCCACTCTTATAGGTTTGTCGTAAATTATAGTGGTGGGTTTGGCAGCGTATTTCAGGATGTCGTAAGCCACTTCGGGTACTTCTTCAATAAACTGGTTGAGCATTTTAAAATCAGAAACCAAACAGATCAATGCCTTTTCCTCACTTCTTCTTTTAAGGGCGAAGATCTTGTCTATAGCCTCAGGATTGGTGGCGTCACAGCCAATTCCCCACACCGTATCGGTAGGATATAGAATTATTCCGCCTCTTTTAAGGACGTTAAAAGCATTGTTGAGTTCTTCAGTGTAATCTCCCATTTAGTGCGTTTTTATATGCTTCCAGGGTCTTCCCGGCCATAATCTGACTGGTGAAGGATTCAAATAGTTTGTTCCTGGATATTTTTGCAAAGTTCGGGATTACCTGCGGATTTTCAAGTAAAAACAGTAGGTTTTCGCCTAGCCCTTTAAAGTCATAAGGATCGCTCAATAGGCCGTTGATTTTATCTTCAATAACTTCGGGGATTCCGCCTACATTGGTGCTTACTACAGGAACTTTGTAATAAAAAGATTCGTAAATCACCTGGGGGATTCCTTCGCTTTTGGAAGTGTGGAGCAGCATGTCAAACTGTGGAATAAAAGCTGAAGCATTCGGAATATAACCTGTAAAAAACAGATGATTTTCGAGATTGCATTCCTGCATAAGGTCTTTAAGAGCAGGGGTTAGCTCGCTGAAGTTGCCCATCTGAAAAAAGTAGAGATCTTTCAGGTTCTTCTTGTTTACAAGAAAATCTGCGATGCGAACAAAAGTTTCAAGGCTCTTTGCATCAATATGATTCCCAATGTTGCCAATAATTTTTGAATGCTCCGGAAGCTTATATTCGCTACGTATCCAAAAAGGGCATTTTTGATCCTTATTTTTCAGGCTTGTGCCGTGATAAATTACTTCAAACCTGTCGGGATCACTCAGAGTCTCCAAGCTCACGCGTTTTGTTTCTTCTGAAACACATAAAATGCATTTAATTTTGGGGTAATTATATTTAAAAAGGGTTTGGCGGCGTGCCCTGATAGGAAAACTTGTTTTTTTACTGAAAATGAAGGGAGGCAGGTCAAAAAAATGATCGGCTAATACGGCAAGCGATAGTGCATTGGGATCGTGAATATGGATGAGGTCAATTTTTTCCCTTTTTGAGACCTGAATTATTTTTTTGACATACCTGAAGTCGAAACTCGTAAAAACGGGAGCAGTATAATGCCTTAATTCTAGATTTTTAAGGCTTTGCTCAAAAAGGCTTCCTTTTCTGCACAGCATAATATTGGATACTTCCGGATGGTGTTCAGACATCTCCAGGGAGAGGTTTTCAATATGTTTTTCACCGCCGCCCCAATTTTTTACTGCCGATAAATGAAGGATATTCATATATTTTTTCTGTATAGGTCTTTTCAAAGCATGGTATTGCGAATTTATAATAAATCTATTCAAGGCAGGCAGGGAAGAATCTGGAAACAGGTATTTCTAAGGATGCTGTGGAGGTGATGAAGCTTATAAATTCTGAAGTTTAAAGTTAATGCAAACTCAAATAGTTAACTTTGCAAAAAGGTTGAGAAAATATGAAGGTAGTCATAAGTGCAGCATATTCATCTTATAAGGAAGAAATTATTGATGCTTTAAATAATTTTGAAAAGGAGGGTCGAAAAATCGGTCCCGGGAAAAGAAATGTTTTAAAAGCAGTAGTAATAAAGAAGAAAGAGCTTAATATAAAAGCTTTTAAAGTCCCTAATGCTGTAAATAAAATTGCCTACAGGTTTTTTAGAAAATCAAAAGCTGAAAGATCTTTTATATATGCCAGTGAACTTTTAAAAAGAGGAATTAACACCCCGGCTCCTGTGGCTTATGCTGAAGAAACTACTTCTTTTTCTTTTTTAAAAAGTTACTATGTTAGCGAACACCTGGAGTACGATTTAACCTTTAGGGATATTGACCTCGACAAAAAGGGACATGAAAAAATTTTACGTGCCTTTACCAGATTCACCTTTAAATTACATGAAGAAGGGATAGAATTCCTTGACCATTCCCCCGGAAATACGCTTATTCAAATTAACGAAGACGACTATAAATTTTATCTGGTTGATCTTAACAGGATGAATTTTAAATCCCTTAATTTCAATGAGCGAATGAAGAATTTTGAACGTCTTACTCCAAACAAAAAACAGGTGGAAGTAATGGCGGATGAGTATGCTAAATTAATCAATAGGCCGAAAAACGAAGTTTTTGAAAAAATGTGGTCTTTAGTAGACACATTCTTTAAGAACCGTGGGAAGAACAGGAAATTAAAACAGCAGTTAAAGAAGTCGGTAGGAATTAAATAGATCAAAAGGAGTATTAACCTTTTGTATGCTTAAGAAAAAAGTTCAAAACTACCTTAGAAGACTATATTAAGGGATTAAGCAAAAAGGATTTTTTTAAAATGTCTTCCCAGCTATAATAGCCATCTTTTGCTGTGAGTTCGGGATATTTTTTGCTTTCCAGGCGGTATAAATTGTAACCTCCCCAGGAATTATCACTAAGATGTAAATGAAGTTCATTCATCTTTACCCAGGCCATAATCCTTATAAAATCCTTCAATTCATCTACAGTAAAAAACTTTCGGGCCATATCAATCATTAGTATGGGTTTTTCATACTGTGGGGGGTCGATAATTGTGCAGGCTGAAAGTTTACCATTTTGGTTAGCCTGAGAGAATAACTGCAGCAATGTTCTGGTAGCGTGAACCAGGCCAGTGTATGAGTCGGCTTTTATAGCGGTATTCATACCCAGTTCTATCTGGTAGGCATCCTCTTGAGCTTTAATGTTTAAATACGCTGTGTCAAATTCCAGGTTGAGAACAGAATCTCCCGGAGCTTCAACAAGCGGAATCTCAAGATCTATCAGTTCAAGTTTAAATCTGTGTAACAGTAGTTGTTCTTTATTATTAATATCAGAAGGGAATTTTACATGTATTGCTTTAAAATGTATTTGACTTCCCGTGGGATTCCACTGTTAAGGTGCAGGGACGATATTTATGGAATGTTGGGCAAGAGCACAGAAGTAGACTAATGCAACAATAAAGATTAGAGTTAATTTTTCATGATAATTGGGAGAGGGGTTATACAATTAGCTACAGCCTAATACAAGATATGAGCAACAGAAACAAAAATATAGTAAAAGCCCTGCAGAAATTTCAGCAGGGCTTTTACAGTAGAGGGTAATTATAATTAGGGAAGTCTTATGCCTATTATTTTAGAAATTCAGTAATTATTGAGTGGGGTTCTGAGTTAAAGTTCCGGGGTATGAATTGATTGCATCTTGTGGAATGAAGAATATCACCCTATAATCAGTGGCTGAAATATCCTCACGCTGGTTGTGGGGACCTGGATAGTCCCGTTTTAGAGTTTTCCCATTCCTAAAAACATCGTAACTTCGTTCTGCCTGGAAAGCAAGTTCCAATTGGCGCTCCTTATCAATTAATGTGCTGGCGTTTGTATCGCTTATTTCATTATATCCTCCGTTTACAATAGAACGTTCTCTAACAGTATTTAAATCTGCCAAAGCAGCACCATAATTTCCTAATTTCGCATAGGCTTCTGCTCTATTGAGATAGATCTCTCCTAAACGGCTTATAACAGGGGAGTGCAAATGCGATTCCTCTCCTTCAAGTGAGGCTTTGGTAATGTAAAATTGAGGGTAAACCCGGTTGAGTGTTATATAGTTGTCTATAACTCCCGTATAAGATTTATTTCCATATTGAATAGAATAAATACCCTGTTCACTGTCAATGGGAGTGAGTGAATAATCGTTAGAGCCTTCTGTTGCAGTAAGGTTACCGCCGTTTCGGGTAATCTCTGCCTGTACATAATTTAAAACTTCGCCATCTTCCTTAATAAAACGAAAAACTTCAGTGTATTCTCCTGTCTCAGCATTTGTTGCATAAGTAGGGCGGATGAAAGCTGCACGTGCATCTTTCATGTGATAGCTTTCAGGACGCCAGTCATTTCGTCCTGTTTCACTTAATAATTCGAGGTGTCTGGCACTGGCATACATTTCTCCCCAGCCCATTCCGCCTATATTGGCATACATTCCCCCTACACCATAATAGTGATCATAACCCGAGAATTCTGAAGCTACACGTTTAATTGCAAATATTGTTTCTGGATTGTTTTCAGGAATATAGGTGTTATATTTCATGAACTGTTCTCTTGGCAATAGAGAAAGCTTGCCAGAATTGATCACTTTGTCAGAGTACTCTATTGATAGTTGAGCGAATTCTGTGTTTGGAGATTCATAAGTACCGCTCATGTACAAATATATACGCGATAACATGGCCTGAGCTGCTTCTTTTGTAGCATAGATTGGTTCTTTATCTAGAGTTAAAAGTTCCTCTGCTTTTTTCAGGTCTTTAATGGCTTGCAGGTAGCTCTCTGCTACTGTAGCGCGATCGGGTAATTCGAGGTTGATAACATCTTCAGGAGTGCCATTAACAATAGGAACTCCCAGGTTTGTTTCTGGATTTTGATAGTATGGACGGCCAAAAGCCCGGGTAAGATAAAAATACATCATTCCACGAATGTAGTATGCCTCACCTATACTGTTGTCTATTTCTGTACTCTGCCCCTCGTCAATCATAGCTATGACATTAGAAGCTTGAGCAATAGCTTTGTAACCAGAATCCCAGAACTGGGTGAGTCTATAGTTGTTGGGAGTGCGGGCATAGGAGATAAATTCATAAAAAGCATCTGTAGATGATCCACGTATCATCATATTGTCTCCTGCATATTCTCCCATCCTGTGCATGGGATCCGACCATGCTTTTAACTGTGCATAGGTTCCATTTAGCAATGCCTCAAGCGCAGCATCAGGATCATCTACAATTGTTCCAGAATCCATACTACCATGAGGTAAGCGGTCAATTTCACAGGCTAAAAATAATATTGCGGCCAAGAAAGTTGTAAATATTTTTTTCATGATATTCCTATTTAAAATGATACGTTAAGTCCAAACATATATTTACGAGTGGAGGGATATACACCTGGGCCAGTTGATCCCATAATAGCTCCTCCGCTACCTGCTGGGATTTCTGGATCTACTCCGGAGTAATCTGTAATTACAAATAGATTCTCTCCAGATAAAGAAATACGTAAATTGTCTATTGATAATTTGCTGGTAGGAACATTATATCCTAGCGTTAGAGACCGTAGCTTCAAAAAATCTCCATCTTCCAAAAAACGTGTAGAAGGTGCATTTGCTTTGTCTTGATTATTATATCTAGCAATGGGATGTGTGGCTATATCACCTGGTTTTTCCCAACGACTCCAACCTGGTCTTAATTTCATTTGATTTCTGTCTGTGTATGTGCCATCGGAATCATATTCTTGTCGGGAATAGTTATAGATTTTACCTCCTATGGCAAACCCGAACATGGCGCTAAGGTCAAACTGTTTATAATTTATAGCAGTTGAAAAACCACCGAAAAGATCAGGAGATACCTTTCCTGTTTTTTCAAAAGTAGCTTCTGAATAATTGCTTGTAGTAGTTCTGGAAAGTTCGTTCCCTTCACCATCTCTCTCCACCTTATACCACAGTGGTAATCCATTTTCCGAATTTACACCTGCCCATTCCTTGAGGTAATAAGTGTCAACAGGGCGACCTGGTTCCAGCATGCGTTGTGCAGAACCTGCAATGCCCAGTCCATCACTTATAATTATAGGCCTACCAATGTAATTTCCGTCAGAATCTTTTGTTTTGTACAATTTGGTTAATTCATTGGTATTATGACCTAGGTTGATATCTAAACTCCAGATTAAATCTTCATTGTTTATGAGATCTCCTCCAAGACCAATTTCAAATCCTTTGTTTTGCATTTCCCCAATGTTTTGCCAAATACTGGTAACACCTGTCAAACCAGTAATTGGAACCCGGTAGAGAATATTTTCTGTATTTTTAATGTAATAATCAAAAGTAAATCTCAAACGATTTTTAAATGCACGTGCGTCTAATCCAATACCGCTTGTATAGGTTTTTTCCCAAGTGAGGTCATTATTCCCTATTTGGCTAATAAGAGCTCCGGATTGTTCATTATAACTAGCACCACTAGAAACGGAGTATAAATCGTACTGGGGGTAAAGAGATGTGGGTCTATTCCCTACTGAACCGTAAGCTGCTTGTAATTTTAAAGCGTCTATCTGCTGTACCCGGAACCATTTTTCAGTATGAATATTCCATCCACCACTGACTGAAAAGAAATTCCCGTATTTAGCATTCTCACCAAAATTAGAAGCTCCATCTCTTCGAAAAGAAATTTGAGCTAAATATTTACGGTCATAAGCATAATTAGAATTAAAAAGAACTGATTGTACAGCCCACTCACTTACACCTCCTTTAGTACGTTCAGGTTTGGCCACGACATCCAAAACCTCAAAGCCTGGAATAAAACCTGTACCGTAGGCATCGAGAGAGGCTCCTAAATAATCATTAAATTCATAAGCTATTAAGCCCTGTAGATCATGCTTATTCCATTTTTGATCGAATCTTAAAATTTGATTAGTATATCGGCGGGTACTTTCTGATCGGTAATCTGTTATTCTTCCATCTACACTTTCACCACCATTTGATCGGGGGTCGGTATAACCATTAGCCTTATAATGAATATAACGATAGCTGTTGACAGAAGAAAAAGTTAACCAATTGGTCAATTTGATGTCAAAATCCATATTTCCCATGAACTGGTAGTTTTTATTTGACGAGTGATTCCATTGGAGATCATATAAATAATTTGTGCTCGCACTATTCACCCAACTGCTGGAACGGTGAGATACAAGGTTTCCCTCATCATCATAAGGACTATCCCACGGCAGGTTTGAGTACATAGCTGTTGTCGAGTATTGACGGTCCTCGACATCACGCAAGGAACCGGTTAAAGATGGTTTGATGGTTAACCATTCAGTAGGTCTGTACTCAGTATTTAATCTGAAGTTGTAACGTGTGTAATCGTATCCTTTGACTGCTCCTTGTTCATCGTATAAACCTAAGGACAAATAAGAACGAAGAGTCTCGCTCCCTCCTTGAACAGAGACATTAATATCCTGCGTAAAACCATTTCTTGTTGCCAAATTCCACCAGTCAAAGTTACTATTTCGCAAATCAGCATTCCAACGGGGAAACGAAATTTGGTCAGAATTAGAAAATGAGGCATAATAGTCATAGAGCTCTGTCCCATTCATCATTTCTAAATTTCCATTGGTTAATTCATTAAAGCCTATGTTGAATGACAGACTTACTTTTGTCTCTCCCATTTTAGCCCTTTTGGTTGTTACTACAATCACACCATTGGCTCCTTGTGACCCATATATGGCTGTAGAGGCTGCATCCTTGAGAATTGTTATAGATTCAATGTCGTCTGGATCCATTTCTCCTGCATCAGATCCAATTATTACACCGTCTACTACCCAAAGAGGGCTGGTCGTTCCGCTTAAAGTAGCCTGTCCACGAATTACCACACCTCCTCTTGAGCCTGGTTGCCCAGACCCTGGAGCCACATAGACCCCCGGGGCTTTTCCATTAAGCATATTTTCAACAGAAGGGGATGTAATATCTCTCAATTCTGTGCCTCCAACAATTTCTAAGGCTCCAGTAAGACTTTCTCTTTTCTGGGTGCCATAACCCACTACTACAACTTCATCTAAAGCAGCAGCACCTTGCTGGAGCGCGATATCGATTTCGCTCCTGTTGTTAATATTAATTTCCTGAGTGGTGTAGCCTAAGTATGAAATAACTAAAGTTGCGTTGGCAGGAGCCTCAAGTACAAAATTCCCATCAAAATTTGAGATAGTACCATTAGTAGTGCCTTTTTGAATGATGTTGACACCTGGAATAAGGACTCCGGTATCATTGTCTACGACTTTTCCGCTTACTTCTACTGTAGTTTGTCCCAACATAATGATGGAGAAGAGTAGAAAATAAGTGGTCAATACGATTTGTTTCATAAGTCTGTTAGAGTTGTTTTTGGTTAGTTTTAAGAAGTTGAACAGAAATTAAACATTAATCGAAAGAATTTATTCTTCGATAACTTCTGATAAATTATGTTTTTGCGTATTAATTCCAAATAAAATATTAATAATTATTTATGAAATTATGAGTGTTTTACTGTTTATGAATGCATTTTTTGTAATTAATGCCTTATAATATAAGGGTTTCGCCTTTATTATGAATAAATTTTAAAAATTTTAAAATTGGAGGAGTATATAAATTAATTTAAATGCGGAAGTATTAATTAGCTAAATAATAGGTAAACGAATAATTTTAATTTCCGAAATATTTCATTTCTTTTGTAAAGACAAATTTTGTTGTAGTTTTACTTGAACAGTTAAATTGTCAACTTTATCACCCAACTTAAAAATAAAATTTGTGAATATATACACGCAACAGGAGATTACAGGACAGTCCGAAATATGGTGGTTAACCTTTGAGTTGATTCAGCAGAGATCGAAAGAAATAAATGAATATTTACAGCCTATTTTGGCAAAAAAGGAATTGCAGATCCTTCTGGCTGGTGCCGGGTCTTCTGCTTTTATAGGCGAGGCAGGCCAGGGTATTATTCAAAAACAAACAAATCGTGATACAAGAGCTATAGCTACGACCGATGTTGTGACTCATCCTGAAAATTTCTTGTGTGTAAATCGTCCTATATCTTGCTAAAAATGACATTTTGCTTATTGGGCATCAGGGAGAACCCCGTAATTGCTGGTTGCCCTTAGAAGAAATGACGGTTAACAGTGACCGCGATTATTTTGCCGGTCATCCGGAATATCATATGTTTAAAAATCCCGACTATCCTTCCTATCAGGCACAAATGCAGGCAAGGGATAATGTGTTGATAAAGCACCCCGGTTTAAAATATGTGGGATTACACCTTTTTAGCATGGAATATAGCCTTGACGAAGTTGCCAAAAGACTTGAAAAATTCCCTAATTCTAAGACCGATTTAGCCGAGCGTATTTGTCATGTACAATTACAGGCTATGGAAGATCATGAAAAAGTGAGAGAATTTTTCATCAAATATCAGGACCGGATAATATATGGTACAGATGTTATTGAAGATGGTTCTATGACTGATGAAGAAGTTAAAAATAGGTTTGAAGGATTATGGCAGGCCCACTGGGATTTTTTTGCCACTTCTAAAGAGCTCACTGCGCCCGAATTCGACGGAAGTTTTAAAGGCCTTGCGTTACCACCTGAAGTTCTGGAAAAGATTTTTCGTGATAATGCCATCAAAACTTACGGTTTTCTTACATAAGAAAGAGAGGATAAATTTTATCTTTTAAAAAAATTTAGCAAAATTTAAATAAAGTTGTTCGAAAGAAGAACTTTATTTACTAGATTGACAGTAAATTACCGAAACTTAAAATTAGTGTAGGAATTTATTATTTTTGCAAAATCCTTTCGTTCTTAAAGAATCAATCGTAAAAGTTATGAATAAAACAGCGTATCGCAGATCTCTTATATTAGAAAAGCTAGATGATGCAGGACAGGTGAATGTTACCGAATTAAGTCAGTTGCTCAACGTGAGTGAAGTTACTATTCGCAATGATCTTGATAAGCTAGAAAAAAATAAACTCTTAATAAGAGCTCATGGCGGTGCTTTTAAAGCAAATAATATTGCTTTAAATGTTTCGGAAAAGAAAAAAATAAACCTCGATTACAAACGTCTTATCGGGAAAAAAGCAGTGAGTCTCATCAATGAAGACGAGAGTATAATTTTAGATTCGGGAACTACAACTTTCGAATTGTCAACAAACCTGAAAGATTTTAAGAACCTCACTGTAATTAGCAATGCCCTTGACATTGTAAATAATTTATCCCAATACAAAAATCTGGAGGTCTTTATGCCTGGCGGCTATTTAAAAGAATTCAGCATGTCTTTAGTGGGGCCCATGGCCGAGCGAAACTTCAGGCAGTTATATTGTAATAAACTCTTTCTTGGAGTAGATGGTATAAAGGAAAATTCAGGAATTTACACACATTATATGGAGGAAGCCTATCTTAACCAAATCATGATTGAGGTGGCCGAAGAAGTGATTGTAGTGGCCGATTCTTCCAAGTTTAAAAAATCTGGACTTGCATTTATTTGTGGCTTCGATAAAATAGATAAAATAGTGACCGATGCAGGGATTGAACCCGAAATGGAGGAAGCCTTAAAAAAGAAAAATATTGAAGTAATTAAGGCGCAGTAAACCCTAGGGTGCTTTAATTTTCTTATTTTTACAGGAGCCTAACAAGTCGTAATGCGTTATTTGGCCAATTACTGGCAGCCCAATTTCACTATAGATATTACCTTCTACAGCAATACAAAAGAAGTGCCCTTTTATCTTACTGCAAATCGGGTAGAGAAAAAGAAACCGGAAACCCCTTCATTTTCAAATGAAATGTGCCATCCATTTGGTACTTTTTTTATTACTGAATTCTTTCCGGGGAAATTGAAAGACTTGGAGTTGATTGGTGCAAAAAAAGTTGCGGCCCGGCTGACTCTAACTTTGGCAGAGGTGTCAAAAATGGCATTTTCAGCAGGTGTTTCAGCAAAAGATATCGCCCCAAAAACTTCAGGTGTAGTTTCCATATCTTCCAAACTTTTACATGAAAAAAGGAAATTGGTAAACAATAGTCCTTTGCCGGTAGCCTATGAGCTAACTTCCGCAGAAAACAACAAAATTATTGATGAAGATTCCGTTTATGTCAAAGCTGGAATTTTCACCAGGTTATTACACAGCAACAATTTTACAACTTCTGGCCACTTCAAGCATTTAGAGGCTGTAAGCATTTTGAAATAAACAATCATGAAGAATTTTAGATTTATAATTTTCCTGGCCCTGAGTATCGCAGTTGCGAATCCGGTTGTGGCGCAGGCTGTCAAAAATGGCAAAAAAGCAGATGTTTTTGTAGATGATAGCGGCGTGATGCGCTGGGGGCATAATAAAGAGGAGGTGAAAGGTTTTGGGGTGAATTATTCTGTGCCTTTTGCCCATGCTTTTCGGTCTGGTAAGAAGATGGGAGTGGATCTTAAAAAGGAGATGCAGAACGATGTTTACCATTTTTTACGTCTTGGCTTTGACCTTTATCGCATTCACATCTGGGACACCGAAATAAGTGATGCAGAGGGAAACCTTCTTAAAAACGAGCATCTTGACCATTTTGATTTCCTTATAAATGAACTAAAACAACGCGGAATCAATTTCGTACTCACGCCCATTGCTTACTGGGGCGGTGGCTGGCCGGAACCCGATACAGAAACTCCCGGATTTTCTCATAAATATGGAAAAGAGGGCAGCCTTACCCATCCCGATGCCATTAAAGCCCAGGAGAATTACCTGGCCCAGTTCCTTGAGCACGTGAACCCTTACACGGGTATTGCTTATAAAGACGAGCCCAATGTGATTGCATTTGAAGTCAGTAATGAGCCGCACCACAGGGAGAGTCCGGAGAAAGTGCAGGAATTTATTGAAAGGATGATCGCCTCCATGAAATCTACCGGCACAAAAAAGCCTATTTTCTATAACGTGACCCATAGCATTCAGCTGGCCGAAACTTACGCCAAAGCGGGCATTGACGGCGGAACTTTCCAATGGTATCCCACGGGACTGGGCTTTGGAAAAGAACTGGAGGGCAATCTCCTGCCCAACGTGAACAATTATGAGATTCCGTTTAAGGAGGTTTGGGAGGAAAACGGACTGGCAAAACTGGTCTATGAGTTTGATGCGGCCGATGTGATGAAATCTTATTTGTATCCGGCTATGGCGAGAAGCTTCAGGCAGGCCGGCATCCAAATTGGTACTCATTTCGCCTACGATCCCACCTTCATGGCGCCCTATAACACCGAATACGACACGCATTACATGAACCTCGCTTACACACCTTCAAAAGCCCTGGCGTTGATGATTAGCGGTGAGATTTTTCATGAGTTGCCAATGAATGAAGATCTGGGCAAATATCCTGCAAATCTTAACTTCGGAAATTTCAGGATTAGCTATGAAAAGGATCTTGCTGAAATGAATTCCGAAGAAAAATTTATTTATACTAATACCACCGAAAGTCAGCCGAAAAATCTCAAAAAGCTGAAGCAAATAGCAGGAGTTGGAAGTTCTCCTGTAGTAAAATATGAGGGCAAAGGAGCTTATTTTCTTGATAAGCTCGAAAAAGGCGTGTGGAGGCTTGAGCTAATGCCCGATGCTATTTTAGTCAAAAATCCCTTCGGAAATAACAGGCTGGACAAAACCCTGGCGGTGATAAATCATGCGGATTGGGAGATGAAGGTCACACTTCCCGACCTTGGGGCTGATTTTTCCATTAACGGACTTAATTCCGGAAATGAAGTTTCCAAAAATGCTACTGAAAACGGATTTTCTGTAAAGCCCGGTACTTACATACTTTCCAAAAATGGCAAAAAAAGCAGGTCTTCCTACAAAGGCTGGGGTGAAAGTGATTTGACTGCTTTTGTAGCACCTAAAACCACGGTAGACAGGACTTACCTGGTCCACGAGGCTGTTCCTACGCTTACTGAGGGTGAAAAACATGAAATTTCAGCTGAAATTGTTTCAAATAAACCTATAGAAAAGGTTGAAGCCTGGTTTAGAAACGGAAATACTTATGAAAGTGTGCAACTTCAGCATAAAAAGGCATATAAGTATGGTGCGGCAGTTCCAGAAACGTTGCTCAAAAATGGCATTTTAGAGTACCGTATCATCGTTACAACTTCTGAAGGAACCAATACTTTTCCGGGAGGACAGAATGGGAATCCGGGAGAATGGGATTTTGATCCTGATGAGCCTTACAAAATTCGTGTGGTAGAAACTAAGTTTCCGGTTTACCTTTTTAATGCTTCGGAAGACAGCGAGAATATCGTGGCGCGATGGCTGCCAACGCTCAACACCGTGCCTGCTGCGCATCCCGGAGAGGCTGAATTTAGGGTGAATGTGGAAAAGCTTTTTGAAGTAGATCCTGAAAACACCGAAGCAAAACCAGTTTACGACTATTCTTTCCGGTACAATTTTAACAGGAAAGTAGCGGGTATGGAAGAGGCTTTGGAAGAGAAAACACGCTTGATCTTTAAAGGAAAAGCCCTCAATGATAAACCGGTGAAACTGCAGGTAGCGCTGGTGATGGATAACGGCAGATCTTTTGGAAAAGTTATAGAACTTCAGCCTGAAATTCAGGAATATGAAATAGGTCTTTCAGAATTGCAGCCGGTGAAAACAGTTACTCTGCCGCGACCATATCCATCATTTTTACCATTGTATTTTGAACATGATATCCAGGAACCGTTTAAATTAGAAGACGCTGAAAGTCTGCAGTTTTCAATAGGTCCCGGTCTTTCAGAGTCTGAACAGCAGGAACAGCATGGGGTGGGGATTGTTTCGGTGAGGCTGGAGTAGATTAGTAGTCAGTGGTCAGTAATCAGAAAAAGTGCCACAAATTTACGAATGTATTTTCAGAGTTTTTTGGGCCGTCCCCTCTTATGGGGGTGGCCGCAGCTCGGGTAGATTAATGATATGTCGCTCCCCCCGGAGCTCATTTTCTTCTTTGATGTTTATGCTATAAATATACCGCTCCTTCGGAGCTAATATTAGTTTCCATAAAAAAGGCCGGTCAAATGACCAGCCTCTTTAACTTACATTTAATTTTGAACTTTATTCCTCTTTCATAATAGAATACACAGCATAACCATTGGCAGGCGCACGTAAAGAGACGTTACCATCTTGATCTGTGACAGGACTGTAATCTATGTTACCTGAATAATCCATAAGCTTAGCCTGGTTCCAGTCGGTATCAATATTTTCTTTGATTTTGGCATTTCCAGTGGTATTTAAGTAGAGGATCAAACCAGGACTGGACGGGGTTCGGGCCCTTTTCATGATGTATTCATCATCATCTACATAAAGAACTTCAACATCTCCGGTTGCAATAGTGTTATTGATAAGGATCAACTGTTGTAACTGATTTTTGAATTCTTCATTTTCATAATCTGAATAGAAGATAGTAGGATAACCGGGATGAGTTAAAATAAAAGCATAAGCTTGCAGTTTATGCTCTTTAGAGATAAAATTGTTTTCATTCTCATCCTTTTCGGTATCATGATTGGCAGTGAATGTTACTGCCTTGTCGGGATTGGTCATCCACAACATATCATTGGTGAGATAGGTAAGATCATCATACCTATCAAATGCTTCATCAAGTTTGTAGAAGGTGGAAAAATCAAAAACCCTACTTCCGGTTTCTTCGATGTAGTTCTCAAGTACCTGTACATTTGAATCCCAAAGTTCTGCGACAGCAAATCCTCCCACTTCATTAAGCCAGGCTTTAACTACCCAGGGTTCAAACCCCAGGACATAATCAAATCTCCAGCCGTCAAATCCTACTTCATTTTTGTAGTAATTCGCTACCGAATAGTCTGCTGCCCATAACCAGTTTTGAACGTATTCCTGATTGTGATCCAGATTGGTTTCCTCATAGAAAAGGCTGCCATCATCATAAGGACTTGTACTATTTGGGTAGAAATTTTCATAATCCCGATTAAATTTTCCCGAGGCATTTCCATGTTCTTCATTAAAAAGAGTGTAAGTATCGTAACCGCGGTATGGATTAAATTCTAAACCTCCACCAGAGTTGTGGTTGAGGACAATATCGGCTATTACTTCCAGGCCATTAGCGTGGGCTGTTTCAATAAGCGCATCAAGTTCTGCTCTTGAGCCAAACCTTGTTTCTACAGTACTGTGCTGATCATACTCTCCCAGGTCAAAATAATCTGAAGGATCATATCCCATAGAATAGCCACCCGACTGTCCTTTGGAAGCAGGAGGAAGCCAAACCCGGTTTACCCCTGCATCTGCCCAACCTTCTACTTTTGTGGTAAGCTCTTCCCACCATTCATGTCTTGGTTCCACATCCCAATAAAAGCCCTGCATCATTACTCCGCTACCATTGTCATAATCGGCAAGGTTTAATGGTTCGCCCGTAATAGGAGGGGGGTCTACTGTACCATTCCCGGGATCTGTTTCAATTGCATCATCATCAGATGAACATCCAGCTAACAAGAAGATTGAAATGAGAAATGGGAAAAAGAATTTTTTGTTTTTCATATTTCTTAGCTTAATCAAAAAAGGCTGCCGTTAAGCAGCCTTTTTTATGAATATATTTTAATTTTTAACCATGGTGTAGGTTGGATTTCTTGAATCTGAAAGATCAAGAGTAATGGTATAATTTCCTGCTTCAGGAACACCAATATTATCACCACCTAATTCCATGGTACCATCGGCTCCTGTATCTCCCAAATTAATATCCCATGCATTATTTGCTCTAAACTTCCATCCGTTTTCCGGTGCTTCCTGAGCCGTTAAATCCAAAGTAACAGTCAATACATGGTTTTCTGTGTCATAAGTCATGTCTGTATCTAAATCCCATCCTGTAGGAGTTGCATTTCCAATAACGCCCCATGAAAATTCTTCAAGTTCGTAGGTAAGATCTTCTGTATTAACTTTAACCAGGTACAATCCTCCGGTTCCGTCAGGAGTACCGGCGTTGGGTCCATC
>Ga0098067_1000432_pt1 | contig 15842 bp, 8 predicted proteins | sample 26_taG_FD_92578 | JGI IMG/M metagenome (GOLD analysis project Ga0098067, IMG submission 92578) | Marine viral communities from Cariaco Basin, Caribbean Sea - 26_WHOI_OMZ | ecosystem: Environmental > Aquatic > Marine > Oceanic | place: Caribbean Sea: Cariaco Basin | collected 2014-11-09
TTGAGCTGCTTTATTTCTTGAAGAGCACTTATAAGATCAGGATCATATTGCTCTGTGCCGATAAGCTTGCCTTGATTGGCTTTGTTATGCCAATTTGAGAGCGTTTGCATGGCGATGCCAAGCTGCTTTGCGGTCGCTGAAATATTGCCGTTGTTGTCTGCTATCTTTTTAACAGCTTCGGCTTTAAATTCGTCACTGTAGGTTCTTACTTTCTTGGTCATGGTAAACTCCGGTTAATACGCTTAGTTTACCAAGTTTAGTTGTACGGTTTATTCAGCATAGCTCAATTTAACCCTTTGAACCTATTAATAGACTACTTAAAACAGACTGGTATAATGGAACCACTTATACCAGTCTGCTGAACTAACTCTTAATGTATCCAAAGTCATCGTACCTTGCATCATACTCTTTTTATTACATCGTCTACTTTTTACATGCGTTTTAGTATTTTGTAGTAGTCATTACCCTGTTTAAGTGTTTGCGATGACATACTATAAAAGTGCTAAGCACTATTATCGCTTGGCACTAGTATGCTTCTATCCTACGTGACAACCTCCAAATTACTGACTAAATCATGACTGCTAACAACGTTTTGAACGTCAATAAAGGTACTTTTGCCTAACGCACCAAGGTTGTAGTTTGCAAACTCATGATATAAATTAACCACATCACCCATAATCAATAGCGCAGGTGTTGGTAATTTTGCCTCAGCTTGCTGCTCCGCGATATTACCAAGCGTACCGATAAGAAGCTGCTGCGTTGGCAAACTGGCATGACTAATCACAACAAAAGGTGTATTACTGTCGCGCCCTGCGGCAATTAGCCCTTGGGTCATCTCATCTAGTCGATTCAACCCCATATAAAAGACAACCGTCTGCGTACTGTCTAAGAGTTCATCGTAGTCATTATTAGGTGCGCCCAACTTTTTGCAAGCGGTCACAAATTTTACGGCTTGCGCATGATCACGGTGTGTCAAGGGAATACCTGCTCTACTTGCGGCCGCACTAGCAGCAGTGATACCAGGAATAGATTCAAAATGAATACCATGACGCACCACTTCTTGCAGCTCCTCTCCGCCGCGTCCAAATATAAAGGGGTCGCCACCTTTGAGCCTAACGACCGTTTTGCCTGCTAGCGCGTGTTTGACCAGTAGCTCATTGATACCTTCTTGTGGTAGTGCGTGATTGGCACGGCGCTTACCGACAAATATCTTCTCTGCCGTCAGCGCACACATATCTAAAATATCCTCTGAAACCAAACTATCATAGAGCACGACATCTGCTTTTTGCATTACTCGTAATGCTTTTAACGTGAGTAGCTCAGGATCGCCAGAACCTGCACCAACCAAATGTACCGTGCCCGTTTTCACACTTTTTTCTATACCTAATGGCTCATCGCTCACTCTAATATGACAATTTATATTGGGTAAATTCTGTGAAGTTAATGCGGCAATGAAGGTAGATGAATCAGTCATGGTAATAACTCCTAATAACACTGTTAATAACGCGCAACTCTGCACCTAACAATGGCATACCTAAGAAAAGAAGAGCATATAAAATACGGTGCAAGCCCTATGCCATATTAACGATCAAACTTTGCAACAAACACTACTTAAGACGCATACCTATCGATCAAGGCATTAATTTGACTCACACATGAACCGCAGTTAGTCCCTGCTCGGCATGCCTTTCCAACCGCATGGGCACTTGTACACTGCTGCTTGGTAATCGTCTCGATAATAATATTCTCTCCAACTGCCATACATGAACATACTAATGCACCTGGATCAACATACCCTGTCGCTGGACGACCTGCTAGCAACCACTTATAGCGTTGATTCTCTGGTATCGCATCAGTACTGGCAAAGCAGTTGTTAAGCCAATGCATACTGGGCAGCTGCGCCACCTGCGGTGCAAAACAAACGCTTAGTAGTAGCTGATCGCTTGGTATGTCAGACTTTGACGTACTAATCGATGCCCGATCTATCACTTTATTATTTGCCTCTACCTGCGTCGAGACGAAGCGAAGCTGCTTTGCTTGCTTGCTGCAAGTAAAGGCACTATTGATCGATTTATCGGTGAGAGATGTTTGATAGGTATTGATAAAATTTTGCCAGTACTCAGGGTCAAGCAGTTTACTGATGACTTTGTCTACAGGGCTAGCTAAAGTAATCAAGACGCTATTGGTTTGACGACTTAAACTCCATGTCAATGCGGGTAATGAGTTTGATCTTTCAGAAATTGTATTTGTATCAAAAGAAGGTATCAGCACTCCTTGATCCTCAGGCTCTTTCTCAAAATCCAATAAAGTCTCACGCAGATGCACTATCATGGTGTCTTGTAGATCAGGATGCACCAAAATCTTGCCATAAGTTTTCATCGGTACAGGCATCACGCTGATTGCAGAATTTTTTAATTCAGGCTGTCCTGAATGCGGATCAACGACCGTTGGGATCAGCGTGCCTACGCGAGCAAAACGAGCAAAGGCGTTGTTCCAATGCATCGGCATAAAGGCATCGCCTGCACTCATACTGTCGCTGATGGCAACTTGGGCGAGCACCTGACTGTCTGTAGTGGTGCTCGCGACCGTACGCGGCGGCTGGTTCTGTGTTGATAGATTTAGCTTCTCGCTTTTCTCGTAGCTGTTATCATAGCAGGGATGTAGCTGTACATAATCGCCTTGGTCAACACCGAGCTGCTTGGCATCATTTGGATGTACGGTGAGTGTTGGTAAAGACTCGTGTTGGTTGAGCTGCGGTGCAAGTCCTGTGCGCGTCATCGTATGCCATTGATCGCGAAGCCTACCTGTAATCAGCCGTAGGTCTAATGCCCCTGAGTCATTCTGATGAAACGTATGACTGCCGTTATTTTTTTTACTATGAGCGCTTTTCGAGCTCAATCGTTGCGTATGCCTATTGGGTATACTGGCGTGACTGGGAGGCGTAATGGCAATGAAACGTGTTTTGATCGGTGCGATACGTGAGCCGCCCCACTGAAACGGTGTCATGACATCATATGCGTCATGACTGAAAGAAAATACGTTTTTATTTCGCTGCTTAAGATGGTTTGGGCTTTCCTCTATCGATGCTATCGACCCTACTACCATTGGCGAAAGATCTTTTGCTAAATTAAGATGGCGCGGTTGATTGTTTTCTGATACATCTTGGCTGGTATCATTTCTATAAGCTGTCAGAGCGATATGCTCATTAAATATATCCCTAGGATGCTGATAATCAAACCCTGCCAAACCCATGCGTTTAGCGACTTGCGACATTATCCACCAGTCAGGCTTTGCTTGTCCGAGTGCAGGCATCAAAGCCCGCTGGCGCGAGATGCGGCGCTCCGAATTGGTCACTGTGCCTGATTTCTCCCCCCAACCCTGTGCAGGCAAAACAATATCTGCACACTTAACCGTATCGCTGTCGACGGAGCAGTCAGATACAATCACCAAATCACAGGTAGCCAATGCGCGGCGAAACTTATCAGCCTCAGGCAAGCTGACGACAGGGTTGGTCGCCATAATCCAGATGGCTTTGATACGGCCATCTAGTATGGCATCAGCAGCATCGCAAGCTTTTACCCCAACTTCTGCGGCAATTGCCTGCGGCGCTTGCCAAAAATCAGCCACCAAATGACGATGCTGCTCGTTGTCTAGGTCTAGATGCGCGGCAAGCAGGTTAGCTAATGCACCGACTTCGCGCCCGCCCATCGCATTTGGCTGACCGGTGAGTGAAAACGGACTTGCACCTACTCGGCCCACTCGCCCAGTATACAAGTGAGTATTGATAATGGCATTGACCTTGTCGGTACCACTTGCAGATTGGTTGACACCCATGCTAAATGCCGTGACGGTTTTATCATTTGCAGCAACCAGCGCATAAAACTCCTGTACCAGATCCGCACTGATACCACATGCCGTCGCCACTTTATCAATCGTCCATGTTTTTGCGGCCTCTAAGGCGGGCTTAACATCATGACACTGCTTAAGATAGTCTTTATCACCACAGCCTTCTTGCTCAAGATAATGCAGCAGTCCGTTATATAAGTGCGTATCCGTGCCAACAGCGATGGGTAAATGCAAATCAGCAAATTCACAAGAATCAGTACGACGCGGATCAATCACGATCAGTTTTTTATTAGGATCACGCTTTTTGGCGGCTAAAAACCGTCCGAATAAGATAGGATGACACCACGCCATATTGGAGCCCACCAGCACCAATAAATCACAAGACTCTAAATCTTCATAATTACTAGGCACTAAGTCTGCACCAAAAGCACGCTTATGCCCTGCAACCGCTGAGGACATACAAAGACGCGAATTGGAATCGATATTATTATTACCAATAAAGCCTTTAATGAACTTATTGGCAACGTAGTAATCCTCAGTAAGCAGCTGCCCTGACACATAAAACATTACGCTGTTACGCCCGTGTCTCGCGATAGTGTTATTCAAACGACTGGCAATATCATCCAATACTGCCTCCCACTCGACAGGCTGCGTATCTGTCGGTTGTCCTTTTGCAATTGATCGCTGTTTGTCTTGATAATAAGGCTGAGTCAACCTGCGCTCAGTGCCCAATGTTTGTGCCAATGCACTGCCTTTTGAGCAGAGTTTGCCGAAGTTTGCTGGATGATCAGGATCGCCTGTCACGCTGACTATACCTGCCTCATCGATGTTTGCTAGTACGCCGCAGCCCACGCCGCAGTAAGGACAAGTGGTACGAATAGGACTGATCAAATCCTCAGTGTAAGTTGTAATGCGAGAGGACGGTACGACACTGAGGGTTTGATCGTCATTTAAGATGGTGCTGCTCATGAGGCCTCTCCTATTAGGTGTGCGTCACTTGGCACGGCAGATTCGGGCTCAGCTGCTTCTATTTTCTCTACATCGCAATAGGCTTCGCCAAAGATAAGGTCTTCTTTTATCGAGGATATGTCACTGCCATCAGTGATCAGCTGACTATAAAACCCGCTTTCACTCACATCACCGTACAGTACCGTGCCAATAAGTTTGCTTTCTTTAATATAGAGACAAAGATAATGATCGAGGCTCGTTTGCTGATAAACCACGCGCTCTATCTGCATCATTTCACTATCATCAAAAGCAATCTGACCTGCTGAAAAAGCGGCGATGCCAGATACTTTTAATTTTAAAGATAAAGGCTTGCTGATAAAGGGACGCCAGTTATTTTTAGATTCGTGTGGTCGCGAGTCACTATTGGCTGTCTTACGACTTGAGATGTATGGCGCTTTTAAGACAGACACCAAGGTATCGACCTGTTGATTGACAGGAGCCACCATCCCGAATAGCTCCCCGTCCAGCTCGACACATTCACCGATCGCATAGACATGAGGACAGCTCGTATGCATAAAGTTATCTACAAGGATACCTCGGTTAACCTCAAGACCGCTTTGCTGGGCCAGTGTCGTATTGGGGATGACACCAACGGCCATGACAATAAAGTCTGCTGGCAGTGTGCGGCCATCCTTTAACAACAGACCATTAACCTCGTGTTGATCATTGACCGTAATACATTCTGTGTTGGCTAACACCTCCAGCTTGACACTTCGACTGAAGAGCTCTGCTTGTAGCAGATGAGCGGCGGGCATATCAAGCTGTCGGTTGAGAACATGACTATCGACATGAACCACTGTCATATCTGCCCCTTGAGACGCCAAAGCACAAGCGGCTTCCAGACCCAGCACCCCGCCACCAATGACAAGACCCTTTTTTGCTTGGCGCGCGTACTCCGTCAATACCTGCACATCAGCAATCTCTCGAAATACATGAACCCCCTTAGCATCATGATTGGCAAAAGGGATGACGCGAGCTTGTGAGCCAGTAGCCAAAACCAGCTCGGTATAATCCAGGGTTTGTCCATCACTCAATTTGACACGCCGCTTATTGGTTTCGATTGCATCTACCGACGTGCCAGCCAATACCGTGATACCCAATTGCTCATATTCTGCTAGCTCGTATAAATATGTCTCTTCAAAAACCGACTCTCCTGAGAGTACGGGTGACAGCATGATACGGTTGTAGCCCACTTGCGGTTCTTTGCTAATCAGCGTGATGGGTAAATGAGCTGCGCCTTTTTCTTGGCTGCTTTGCTGCTGAGCACGTGCCAGCTCAATGGCAAAACGACTGCCTGCCATCCCAGCGCCTATAATAACGATGCCCGCAGTAGTCTGACGTCTAGAAGAAGAAGCATTGGTAGAGAAAGCAGTATGGGTTGGTTCTGGTGAATCAAGTGACATAGGAAAATCATTCCTTAGCCGCAACACGCAGCGTTGAGTAAAATGGCTTGTCGTACTATTTACGTTTAACAAGGTTTTATGAAAAATAAATCAGCAACGATATGATAATGACAAATTGAATAAAGCAAATGCTGTGCCAAACCAATAAGGGATGACGTATGATCAGCGGTTCAGGGTCTCTGGTATTGTTACTATTATCGGGATTAAAGTCTTGTAAGAACTCGCCAATCGCTTGATACCTTGCCTGCGTACTAGAGTGTAGTGCACGCATCAACGCTTGCTGGCTGGTAGCGGGCACTCGGTTTTGACGCAGGCGCTCGGCAGGTACGATCAGTGAGGCGGATGGGTTCATCAACTCTTGCGAGCTAAATGGTAGCTCACCTGTAAGTAACTCATAACCAATCACGGCAATGGAAAACAAATCAGAATGCACGCCTTTTGGGGCATCGGTGTAATATTCTGGTGCAGCGTAGTGCAAATCGCCATTAGGAGGACGCGTACTGTCTTTTAGTATGGAGGAGCTAGCAGAGCCAAAGTCAATTAACTTAACAGCACCTGATTGAGTTAATAATATATTTTCAGGCTTGATATCTTGATGCAGTAGGTAGTTTCGATGCATCACACGGACTGCCATGCCGATCTTAGTGAGTAAATCGTAAGTTTGCCAAATATCACAAGGGGCTTGACGATCCATAAAAACTCGTAGGCTCTCCCCTTCGATATATTCCGTTAAATGATATAAATAAGTGCTACTGGCAGGCACTGGGTAGTAGCGCAAAAGCCCCGACGCATTAGACGCATTGAAAGTAGCATTCAGTTTTTTAGAGACATCACTGGTTAAAAGCGGATCATGGGAGGATACGCTATTGGGGTTCACTTGATTGTAAGCGGGCTCACCAATACGTTTGTGCTTGGACAGGCTCAAACCGATTTTACGTTCCTTTAAAAACTCACGTAGATAATGCCCATCAGCAATGACATTGAGACTTGGCGATTTCAAAACAAATGAATGCTGATCGTTATCCTCTACTAAATACACCTCACTGCGAGCCGTACGCGCGATGATTTTTTTGACCACAAAATTATCAATCTGTGCCCCTACTGCCAAGCCCGTTGGTAAGCGATAGTGATTGATATCCTGAGCGTGACTACTGTCGCTATCCACACCCTGATCAAGCGCAATGCCGTTATCTGTTTCTCGGTGCGTTTTACTCTTTATGATTTCATCGTTCATACCGAGCATGATTACACTGAGATTATCGTGGCTACCCTCGCTAAAGGCGTGCTCACATAAACGCTGGCTCATCTGCAGATGGTCGATGATTTGATTGGGACATGCCACTGATTGGTGCATGGCCTGTACCGCAGCACACAGCTCAAACTGTAACTCTGCTGGCGTAATAGACTCATAAACCCCATCGGTCATGAGCGCCAAACACTCGTTTTGGTGCAAAGTGAACACAGATTGTTGCAGCTCCACTCGTGTGTCAGCACCGATAGCAGCAGACAGGGCTCCTTTATCCCGTCCGTGGTGGATATGATGGTCTTTGGTCAATAGCACCATACTGTCGATACCGATACGATAGATACGAGAATCGCCCGTATGAAACAGATGAATACGGTCGCCTATGCATAGCAATCCTGATAAAGTCGATAATAAAGCTGGCAGGCGCTCATACGCCTGCGGGAAATAAAGCGCATCATTGGCTTGGTGCACCGCCTCCTTAATCACGATGGCAATTTGATTGTCATCAAAGCTGTGTAGCGGATTTAGCGATTGCTCTTGCGCTTTGCTTGCAGAGTGTCTTTGCGATTCGCTTGATGCCTCATTTGCTTGCACCCTATCTGTCTGTACCATCTCTGCAATTTTTGAGGTGATATAGTGTGTCACTGTGTTTATCACTGACTGACTGGCTTGTTTGGGAAACTGGCAAGCACTGACCCCATCAGCCATTAGCACCAATAAAGGCGCTGTAAAAGAGGGATGATCGCCACTATGCGCTGACGATGATGAAAAGGATGATAACGATGGGAACCCATAAGGCAAGCAGGTCGTTATGAGTAGGCTATCTTGGTTCTCAGCTTTGCGCCCTGCCATCGTACAAAAATCAGGCAGCCACAATGCAACGTCCGCATCATGACTGCTTACTTGACTTGTCTCTTTATGAGCTTGTTTGACGCTCTCATACATAATTTAGCTCACTTGTATTTGAGCAAAGCTGCCATCTGGCATCTCTTCAATAATAACGCCTTCAGGCTCTTTTAATAAAAACAGCGCCAAGAAGCCAATCACTGCTGTTGCGGCAATCACAAAGAAGAACGCCTGATACGATACCAGACTCAGTACAGTTAGATAGACCACTGACCCGACGTTACCGTAAGCACCCGTCATTCCTGCAAACTGACCTGTCATACTACGTTTTATTAGTGGAATCACAGCAAATACTGCTCCCTCACCCGCCTGTACAAAGAAAGAGCAGAACATGGTAATCAACAGCGCAAGTGCGATCGGCCATGAAGAGTCAACGACACCCATCAACAGATAACCAACAGCCAAACCTGCGGTAAGAATCAACAGCGTGATTTTGCGGCCGAATTTATCACTCAACCAGCCGCCGCCTGGACGTGACATCAGATTCATAAAGGCGTAGCTTGATGCCAAGACACCTGCCATGACGATCGATAAGTTAAAGGTTTCTTGATAGAAGAGTGGCAGCATAGAGACCACAGCCAACTCTGAGCCAAAAGTCGCAAAGTATAAAATATTCAAAATACCGACTTGCTTAAAGTCATATCGGTGAGCTTTTGGCACAGGCGTGGTAAATACTTCCTTATTAAAGCGATAACTGCTGATAAATTCATAAACATATAACACCACCAACGCAATATAGACGATGTTGACACTTGCCTGACTCAGCAAACTCACGCCAGCTGGTGATAATTTCCACGCCAATAAGGCCAATGCCAAATACATTGGCAGTTTAAATACCATCATGAGCCAGAAGTCACCTGATGAAGTCACCATCATGGCACCCGATTTTTTAGGTTTGAAATACGTAGCACCCTTAGGGGTATCACGTACCATCTTATAAAAAATCACACTATAGAGCATCATAACCACCCCTGAGGTAGCCGTTGCATAACGCCAACCTTCCTCACCGCCAAAGATGGCAGCGGCCGCAATAGCGACTGTCGGTAGTAGCAGTGCCGCGGCGGCAGAGCCAAAATTTCCCCAGCCCCCATAGATACCTTCAGCTGTACCCAGCTCATTAGCAGGGAACCAGTCACTCATGAGACGAATACCGACCACAAACCCTGCACCAACAAAACCCAATAAAAAGCGTGATAGCGCTAACGTGTTGTAATCTTGCGCAAAAGCGAAGGTGAAACAAGGAATAGCGCCAATGGCTAAAATTGCAGTGTAAACAAGCCGCGGACCAAAGCGATCGGTCAACATACCGATGATGACTCGGGCTGGAATAGTCAAGGCAACATTTAATATCAATAAGGTTTTTACCTGGTCTTTGGTGAGGTTCAAGCTCTCCCCTATCGCAGATAAGAATGGTGCATGGTTAAACCATACAAAAAAGGTGAAAAAAAACGCCATCCACCCAAGATGGAGAATTTTGTTTTTACCGCTAAAAGAAAAGATATTCAGCTTGTTTTTATTTGGCACATCAGGTTTCGATGAAGGCATAGACGATTTCCTCAAATGGCTAACATTAAAGTTATAAAAACGCGTTATGAGTCAAAAACTTATCAGTTGCGACCATTAAGAGAGTGCAATGGATGTGCCAGCTACAAATATAAAATTGATATAGATATGAAACGTCATCTTTTTTAATAGGGCTACGCTTTGTACCAAATGGCTCTAAAGGCATTCCAATTAAATAATATTGCTTAGATAAAACCAAGTTACCCCTCGGTTAAGTAAAGTAAGCGATGCACCTTTAAAGTAACAATCAAAACCAATTTGGTGCATTTTTGTAACTATTTTGGTGCATAGGATATAAATGATAATTGTTAAAAAGATCATATTAAGCAACTACTTACAACAGAAAATAGCATCACCAAAAGTACTGGTATGACCTTATAAACTGGTAAGGCTACATACTTTTTAGCTATATAAGGGTTCGATAATTGAATGTCATTAATTGTGTTTGGCACGATTATTGAGGGCTTAATAGTTATAGGCATCTAAGCATTAACGACTATCTATCATTGAACCATCTAAAAATTAACTTGCGACTTTTGGATGGGACATTAGATGAAAGTATTTAAGCAAACCCATTACTGAGGATAGGCATATGAGTAGCACTATAGTACGTACGATGAATAAAGCTAAATTAGTGGTGATTGGTAACGGTATGGTGGGACATCACTTTATCGAGCGAGCCATAGAAAAAGGCTTACACGATCAGTTTGAGATTCACGTATTTGCTGAAGAGGATCGCCCAGCTTATGACCGGGTGTATCTATCGAGCTATTTTGAACATAAAGATGTGAGTAAACTAAACTTAGTGGACTTGAGCAGGTATGAGGATGCGCAGATTCAGTTGCATCTCAATCAGCGAATCACAAACATCGATGCCGCCAATCAATGTATCAGCACGGAAGACGGTACCCAGATAGACTATGCTGAATTGGTATTAGCAACAGGCTCCTATCCGTTTGTGCCGCCAATTCCAGGGCGCGAGCATCCGCACTGTCATGTCTATCGTACGATTAAAGATTTGGATGATATTCTCAGTACTGCTGAGCAGCCAAAAGTCAAAAAAGGTGTCGTGGTCGGTGGTGGTCTGCTGGGTCTTGAGGCAGCTAAGGCCCTAGTCACACTAGGACTAGAGACTTACGTGGTAGAGTTTGCGCCTCAGCTGATGGGCGTACAGCTCGATGCTGCTGGCGGTGATATTTTAAAACGTAAAATTGAAGCCCTTGGCGTCAAAGTACTAACAGGTAAAAATACTAAGGCCATTATCGACAATACCCTATCGGATGAAGCATCGTGTCATCTAACCATGCAGTTCGCTGATGATACGTCGTTGGATACCGACATGATCGTCTTTAGTGCGGGTATTCGTCCGCAAGATGGCATTATCAAAAGCAACCCTGAATGCGGTATTGAAATCGGCACCCGTGGCGGTATTCTGATTGATGAAGCCTGCCGTACCAATGCTCCGAATGTCTATGCCATTGGAGAATGCGCCGTATGGGACAACACCGTTTTTGGCTTGGTCGCACCAGGTTATAGCATGGCCAGTATTTGCGCCGCTCAAATCGCAGGCGATCACGCTCAGACCTTTACAGGCGCTGATATGAGCACCAAGCTCAAATTGATGGGCGTCGATGTGGGCAGTATCGGCGATGCGCACGGCGCAACAGCAAACAGTTTGAGCTACTTATACCAAAACCCTGCTGAGGGTATCTACAAAAAACTGGTAACCACAGCAGACAATAAACGGCTACTGGGCGCTGTATTGGTAGGCGACACTGAGGACTACAATAATCTCTTGCAGCTATTTCTAAACGATATTGACCTGCCTGCCCATCCTGAAAGCCTGATCCTACCCAACGTAGAAAAGCCCACCATGGGTATCGAGAACCTGCCCGATAGCGCCACGATTTGCTCTTGTTACAACGTTACTAAAGGTGCTATTTGTGCCGCCGTTGAAGACGGTGCTTATACCATGGCAGAGGTGAAATCATGTACCAGTGCTGGTACCGGCTGTGGCGGCTGCGCACCTATGGTAAAAGACACATTAGGCTATCAGCTAACCGCGCTTGGTTTTGAAGTCAATAATGATCTGTGTGAGCATTTTGCTTACTCACGTCAGGAGTTGTATAGCTTGATTCGAGTACAAGGCATTAAGACATTTGATGCACTATTAGATGAGCACGGTAGTGGTCATGGCTGCGAAATTTGCAAACCAACTGTCGCCTCTATTTTGGCGTCTTGCTGGAATGATTATGTACTCAAGCCCGAACTCACGCCACTGCAAGACAGCAACGATTACTATCTAGGCAATATTCAAAAAGATGGCACTTATTCGGTCGTGCCACGCGTGCCTGGCGGTGAAATCACTGCAGATAAACTCATCATCCTCGGACAAGTCGCCAAAGAGTTCAATCTGTATACCAAAATCACTGGCGGTCAGCGCGTCGACTTATTTGGCGCACGTTTAGACCAACTGCCCGATATCTGGACCCAACTGGTCGATGCTGGATTTGAGACGGGCCATGCTTATGGTAAATCTCTGCGTACAGTGAAATCTTGTGTGGGCAACAACTGGTGTCGCTACGGTGTCGATGACAGTGTGGGTTTAGCACTTAGACTAGAAGACCGCTACAAAGGAGTACGCTCACCACACAAAATAAAAATGGGCGTATCTGGATGTACCCGTGAGTGCGCTGAAGCGCAAAGCAAAGATTTTGGGATTATTGCCACTGAAAACGGCTGGAATCTCTTTGTCTGTGGTAATGGTGGCATGACCCCACGTCATGGCGAGCTATTCGCAACGGATCTTGATACGGATACAGTTGTCAAATATATCGACCGTATTATCATGTTTTATATCAAGACCGCAGATAAGCTTCAGCGTACATCCAAATGGCGCGAGAGCCTTGAAGGTGGACTTGAGTATCTACAGGCAGTCATTATTGAGGACAGTTTAGGTATCGCTGAGGAGCTAGAGTCACAGATGCAATTACTCATCGACAACTATGTTTGTGAATGGAAAGCCACCATTACTGATAGCGAAAAACTCAAACGTTTCCGTCACTTTGTTAATAGTGAGCAAGGCGATGACAATGTGGTATTCGTCACTGAGCGAGAGCAGATTCGCCCTGCAACCGACATCGAAAAGACGCAAATAAAAGTAACCGAATTGGCGTAATCTTAACGTGTCAGCGTCTATTAATATTAGACGCTAAAAAGCATTTTTTGTTGTTGGTCTCATTTATATTTTACTATTAAGGATCTTCTGATGACTCAGCTTACTGTGTGCAAAATCAATGATATTATTCCCGAGACAGGTGTCTGTGCGCTCGTAAACGGCAAACAAGTGGCTATTTTTTGCACCAAGCAAACACAGTTATTTGCGCTTGATAATTATGACCCGTTCAGTCAAGCCAACGTCTTGTCTAGAGGTCTGATTGGCGGCACCACTATTACTAACGAGGATGGCTCTGATGAAAATGTACTATATGTCGCCTCACCTATTTATAAGCAACGCTTTAATCTTGTCACAGGTCAATGTTTAGATGACAAAAGCATTATACTCGACACGTATAAAGTAGAGCTTGAGGGTAGCGATGTCATCGTAAAATATAACTAGGTACTTGTGTGTCTAGTACATACTACCTTCTAGACTATTGAAGCAGCCTTTGACTTTAAGAGTCGAAGGCCGTTTTATTCTTCATCAAACCTTTTGTCATCCCCTAATAAATTAATGAGATTGATGTCTGCTAGTAAGTTATCGATATTAAATAAGATTAGAAAAGCTATTTGTGATTATTTATAAATCAACACTAAAATGACAATGCACATTTATCACACAGGAATAAGGCATCTTGCTTTATTTTCTACAATCAATAACTGCATAGTAGATGTATAGCAAAGTCTAAGCGCTTCTATCCTCTTGAACAATCAGCTTGGACTCTATGTTGATCCCTTGTACATACAAAGAAGACCTTCTAAATGTAACCCTCTTATAAAGTTAAGACTTCCTTATCGTATCGAATATTTTAGACCTTCATAATGGAACCACTCATATTATGTCACTGAATGGGTTGTCTCTCTTGCAGTTTGTTCGAATACTTTCTTGCTGTCATAGCGGAATTAAAAAATACTATTTTTATCATAAAACCAACTCATAACTCGTACTACGCCCTGATGCTACAGACTTTTGCATCATACCCTTCTCTATTAAATCATTAATATCTCGTAGTGCCGTATCTATAGAGCACTTGGTTATGGTCGCCCATTTCTTAGTGGTGAGCTTGCCATAAAAATCAGTCAGCAAAATATTTAGCATTTTTACTTGCCTATCATTTAAAGCGCACTGTCGATGCGTCTGCCAAAAGTCTGATTTACTGATGATTTTGTCTGTAGTTTCTTGAGCTACAATGAGGGATTGCTCTAGCGTTTGCAAAAACCACACCAACCAATCTGTGATATCTTTATCACTTTTTTGCGTACGTTCTAGTATTTTGTAATAGTCATTACGCTGTTTAAGAATCTGCGCTGACATACTATAAAAGCGCTGGGCACTGTTATCGCTTTTTGCCAGCATTCGCTCTGTGAGCGCTCGTGTTAGTCGTCCATTTCCATCATCGAATGGATGCAAAGTCACAAACCATAAATGAGAAACACCTGCTTTTATGACCAAATCTATATCGTCTTTCTTATTTGACGAAGTGTTAAACCATGATAAAAATTTGTCTAGCTCATCTGGCAACCTATCTGCACTTGGGGCAACAAAATGGACCTGCTCACGACCATACCCACCAGACACTACTTGCATTGGCCCTTTACTATCATCACGGATACTGCCTGCTTGAATACGATAAAGCCCACTATATCCATCTGGAAATAATGCTCGATGCCATCCAAGTAAATCATCTAATAATAACGGCTGTTGATAACGATAGGTGGCACTTAGCATCATCTCTACCACTGCATCGATCTCACGAGTAGTGGTTGGCATACTGGCATTGTCCAGCCCTAAATGCCGCGCAACTGAAGAACGAACTTGCTCACTATTTAGCGTCTCACCTTCTATCTCAGAAGTTTTGATAATCTCTAAGGTCACCGCGTCCAACTGTGCCTCAACATTCAGATCGAACCCTAGTGTTAGCAGCTTTCCTAGTAAATGGCCTTGTAATATCCGCACACGACTGACGAGTGGCAATAGTTTTTTGTCCGACCATTGCCATTCAGTCCAATTTGAATGCTCATGAATATAAGTAATATGCTTCATACGTTCCTCAAAGATATGCAGAGATTAGAACATTAATCTCCTTATATTATGCAGAGAATAAGCAATAGAAACAATATGTAGCCCTTCAAAAACGACAATAGTAGATGCAATAGGAATAGATTCTCAACGAACACACATATTTTTTTGTTCTAAGAAGAGCTTGAGTGGAGGTAAAAACACTATAAAAATACAGTGCCTAAATACGAGTTAAATTTTATTTAACTATAATTTACATCGTTATTATTTGATCGTATAACATTTACAGGCTATTAATATCAATGAGTGTAAGATATTGTCAGGATATAAACTTTGGTCGACCTACCTTGACATGGTAGAGGTCAGCAGTTCGAATCTGCTTATGCCTACCAAATTTAGAAAGCCCCGATCTCACGATTGGGGCTTTTTTTATCCGTAAAATATGGGCTGTAACGGAATAGCCTCTGCGGTCTAATACGTAAATACTAGCTTAGGAGACTATCGTTTTAAAAAGCATGCGTTACTGTTTATTTTTATTAAGGTATACTTTTTTGTACACCACGGGCACTTTTGCTGGTCCGATTAAATAGTATGCCATCACTGACGCTCATTATTCCATGCGTGAGTCAAA
>Ga0098067_1000436_pt1 | contig 15799 bp, 12 predicted proteins | sample 26_taG_FD_92578 | JGI IMG/M metagenome (GOLD analysis project Ga0098067, IMG submission 92578) | Marine viral communities from Cariaco Basin, Caribbean Sea - 26_WHOI_OMZ | ecosystem: Environmental > Aquatic > Marine > Oceanic | place: Caribbean Sea: Cariaco Basin | collected 2014-11-09
AGTAGCGGTAGCCTCAGCCACTTCGCTAATAGATTTATGACAGTTCATACAAACATTCAATGAAGGTATTCCTGAAGTTTTAGACACCCTGGCCGAACTGTGACAGAACTTACACTCAATCTGGTTATCACCGGCATGAATTCTGTGCGAGAAGTGAATTGGCTGAATTGGCTGATAACCTTTATCAACACCCACCTGCATCATCCAGCCATACGCAAAGTACGACCCAACAAGAACAAGTATAACAGCAGTCACTATAACCAGGAACTGGTTTTCAACAAAAGATTTCCAGATTGGTTTCGCTCTTTTTTCCGTTACGGGCAATTCAACCCCACTGGCAACAGCAAATCTCCTCAACGTCTTATTCACGAGGTAAAGGATCACCAGCAACATTAAGAGAACGAAAGCAAGGATTCCAAGAAGAATATCTGTAGAAACCCCTCCACCTCCTTGTGCGGCATCACCAGAAGCAGCTGTTCCCGCCTGTTGTTCCTGCGGCACTGCCTTTGGCGCATTTACATAAGCCAGAATATTATCAATATCACTATCACTTAATTGTGGAAAAGGAGGCATCGCCACCTGGTTGAACTCATTAAAGATCTCAACTGCATGCTCATCTCCAGATGCGATCAAAGCCTGAGAGTTTTTAATCCAGCTGTGCAGCCACTCGGTATCCCTTCTATCCCCCACACCTCTAAGTGCCGGACCAATAGAGTTACCATCAAGTTTGTGACAGGCAGCACAGAGCGTGTTAAAAAGCTCTTTCCCTGCAGCTTCATCCCCACCCGAGGTTGGCGCCTCCACATTAGATTCCTGAGGCCCCTGAACAGTTTCCTGCCTATCGGCTTCATCTGTAGAGAGCGGCGAATCCTGAGGTGCTTCCTGAGCTAAAAGAAGTGCATTAAAAGAGAAAAACAGGGATACACTAAAGAATACTATTCGAGCTGCTGAATGGCGGTATTTCACCTTTTTCATATTATAAGTTGAATTAACGTCTTATTTGGTATGATTTTTAGTATAATTAAAACGTGATTATTGTCATGTTTTAGTCACTAAAAATTTACCGACAAAAGTAATACTTAAGTTCGATTTGAAAGGATAGCCAAATAATTTATAACTATTCTAAATAAGTGTTAACAGCAGAATTGAACAGTAAAGTTATACTTTTGTATTTCAGAAAAGTAGTAAGAAATGTTCAGAAAAAATAAAATAATACTCACTACCGCACTAATTATTGGAGCAGTAGCAGCCACAACGGCTCAGGAAGGACAGGTACGCATTAACCAGGATGAAACCATACCCGCACTTTTAGAGAAAAAAACCGAAATGGTGCAGGATGGGATTATTGGAGAACGCTACAGAATACAACTATTTTCAGGAGATAATAACCAGGCCAGCAAAGTGATCAAAGAATATCGGTCACTCTTCCCCGAGTGGTCATCTACCATAGTGTTTGAGACGCCAAACTACAAAGTATGGATAGGAAACTTCAGGAACAGTCTGGAAGCCGACAGGGCTTTACTGCAAATAAAAAAATCTTTCCCGGCAGCCTTCAGGTTTAGACCGGAAAAGAGATAATAAACTTCAGTAAAAAAATTTCTTCGGAAGAATTTCAGAAGAAATTTAGAGTAGCTATTCACCATCCGAAGCTACTTTACACATTTAATTTTCCATCGTAAAAATCGAATTATTCAAAAATAAGGTGCCAAAAATGGCATTTTTGGAGCGTCTTTACCTGGTATAATGAAAGACCGGAGCGGGCATTTCTACAACTGCCGGAAATTTAAAAAGCATTTATTGAATCAACAGGAAGGTTTTTTGTCGGGTATTAAAAAATCATCTTATTCTTCGATCTTAGGATGGTCTTCATACCAGTCATTAAAAGTCTTTTTTGTAGAATAATCATTTACAAGCACCTTATAAACAGTTAAAAGCCACCAGGCCTGCCCCACCAAAACGGTATAAAATACAATGTTATAGGGAGCATTGTAAAATACAAGCGCGGCCACCAAAACCAGAAAAATAGTAGCTATAACTACGTAAAAATGTGCTGACAACTTCATATCTTCAATTTAGTGAAGAGCTAAAGGACATGCAGTTAAGAGATTACTAAATCAGGGATTTTTAGCAGAAGTTTGACGTTTGGTTAAGATGTTCTTAATAAGAAGAATACCTGCCGTTAATGGCAAAAACAGGCTGCAGTAGGCAAGCCAGCGAAAATAGCTCTCAAAAAGTGCCATTTCCTGCCAGGTAATAAAGCCTTTGTAAAAGATAAGCGTTTCGGTAGCCAAAAAAGCCGAAAAGTACAGCCAAAATACCCACTTCGGAAGGCTTAGCAACCGGTAATGTGTGAGAAAAACAAAAAGAGAAACAGTAACTACGCCCAGAAACACCCAATGCAGGTAACCTATGACAAAGTCGGGGAAACTGAAGGCGAGATTTGCGAACCACGGCAAAGCTGAAAACAGCTGCAAAATAAGCTTAAAGGCAAGTGCAGCGCCTGCTATCTTCAGTAAAAGTTTCAAAAATGCGGAAAAATGAAGTTGCTTCCAGAAGGGCGAAATGATCTTCCAGAAATTAACGAACGCCATAATCTGAAATATCGCTCCGGCACCACCCAGCACATAAAAGATCCAGTGTGGTTCTACCCAAAGCACAGACAGGAAAAAACTCAAGATTACCGCTACATTAATCTGCCAAAAGAATCTTCTAAAATGCCCTTTTTGAGGCCTCAGGTCTTGTTGCTCCATGAAATAAAAGAAAATTCCCAGCAAAGCGAGGATGAACCAGGCATTGTATTGAAAATGCAGGTAGTAATAGATCGCCATTTTATACCAGATGCTCGCACTACCCATAGTGGCCATAATTCCGCCCAGCGCCCAGGGGCCAATGCTGGAGAAAACCATATACCAAAGTGCAGCCCTTATAAGCTTAAAGGAATAGGTGGTTTTATACTGTGAAGGAGTCTTCTTCAGGATGAACCAGGCCATAAAATAGGAGGCAAAGAGAAAAAGTGTAGAAAAAGTAATCGAAAAAAGAGCGTACCCGGTAAACGGAAAGGTGAGCATCATTCCTATTAATGTAACCTGCGTAAACCAGAATATTCTTTTATATATTTTTCCGAAGCCAGCTTCAGCAAAATACATTTTGTAGATCATTGTGGTGAGGGCAATATAGACCCAGCCCAATAAGGCGATATGAGAATGCGAGTGCACCACGTACCTGAAATTTGCAGGAATAGGGATTACAAAAAAGAATCGCAGGAATGTTCCCAGCAGCCCGACGAGAAAAAAATATCCCAGGGCGATATTGGCGTGCTTCTTTAAACTGATCATTTTTTAAAAGTAGGAAAAAGAGAGGAGGCAAAAAACTGGATTTTTGACACCCCCTTCATGGGAGGGATGCCAGCTCTTTGCCTCCTCCTTTATTTTAAGCTTCCTGATATTCTTTTTCGAGTATTTTCTTCTTATTGGTCGGTAGCTTTTTACGGCTGTCAAGACTAAAGACGAACCAGACGAAAGCAAAGAGACCGACAGCAAATATAGTATCCCCAATAGCCCTCAACCAGCGCAGGGTATCCATTCCCGGTTGTTGCATAAAATCGGCTGAACGAGCGTACCACATTCCTTCATTCACACTGGCAACCGTTTGAAGTAAACCTATAGGAAGTATACTTAACAGCACCATAAGAATAAGCCCGATATTAATAGACCAGAAAGAGAAACTCAGCAGCTTGTCATTCCAAACCTGCACTCTAAAAAGGCTTCTTAACACAAATAACATGAGACCGATTCCAAGGAACCCATACACCCCGAAAAGTGCAGTGTGTGCGTGAACGGCTGTGGTGTTAAGGCCCTGCATGTAATAAAGCGCAATTGGAGGATTTATGATAAAACCGAAGATCCCTGCTCCCAGGAAGTTCCAGAAGGCTACAGCTATAAGGCAATAGATAGGCCACTTATAATCTTTAAGCCATGCGGTTGCCCTGGAAAGTTTGTAATTCTCATAAACTTCGTACCCAATCAAAACAAGAGGTACAACTTCAAGGGCACTAAAGGTAGCCCCCAAAGCCATAACCGCAGTTGGAGTACCACTAAAGTACAGGTGGTGAAAAGTTCCTAAAATACCTCCTGAAAGGAAGATAATGGTAGCCAAAAGCACACTTAGCGTAGCGGTTTTTGTTCTCAATAAACCTAACCTCACGAAAAGGAAAGCAGATACTACTGTAGCAAACACCTCAAAGAAGCCTTCTACCCAAAGGTGAACCACCCACCAACGCCAGTATTCGGCGATTGCAAGATTGGTTTGACGCCCCCACATAAGACCAGCGCCATAGAATAAGGCAATTGCAGCAGAAGAAACCAGGAACATAATAAGCAGGTTCCTTTCTGAAGTTCTTTGTCTAATCACAGGAATGAGCGGTCTTACCATAAGTGCCAGCCACACGAACAATCCCACAAAGAGAAATATTTGCCAGAACCTACCTAAATCAACATATTCATAACCCTGGTGCCCGAACCAGAAGTTCTCGGCTAATCCAAGTTTTTGCATAATTCCCATCCATTGCCCGGCCATAGAACCAAATACAATAACCAGCAGGCAAACAAAGAGGAAGTTCACTCCAAATTTTTGAAACCTCGGATCTTTTCCCGAAACGGCAGGCGCAATGTAGAGCCCTGTTCCTAACCATGCAGTGGCAATCCATAAAATACCAAGCTGCACGTGCCAGGTCCTGGAAATGGAGTAAGGAAGAATATCGGCGAGGTTGAGACCATAAAAACCGTCACCCTCCACACCATAATGCGCAGTCACCACACCAAAGGTCACTTGTATGAGGATAAGCACACAAACTATCCACATATACTTTTTCACGGCGAGCATAGAAGGAGTAAGGGTTTGATCCATTAGCGGATCTCTTACCGGTCTTTCCAGCTCTTCTTCCTCTTTCATCCTGGCGTGATAGAACACCATTATTCCTATTCCTACAAGAAGAAGGATAATACTGAACCCTGTCCATATTAATAGATCACCCGTAGCTTTATTGCCAACAAGGTCATCTGGAGGCCAGTTATGAGTATAAGAAACTTCACTTCCGGGTCTTTCGGTAACTGTTGCCCAGGTGGCCCAGAAGAAAAACCCTGCCATTTGATGCATCCTGTCCTCATCCTTAATAGAATTTTCAGGGATAGCATAAAAGTTCCTCAGTTCATCAAGCTCAGGGTTGTTCATAAAAAGCCCCTTATAGTAATCGCTGAGATGTACTACCGCCCTGGCTCGCATAGGAGAAATTGTGATAACATTTTCAGCTTCGTTATAAGTATTCTCTCTTAACTCCAGCTGTAGCCTTCTTTCCAGAAGCGCCTGCTTTTCACTTTCAAGTTCATCATAGGGCAGGTTGTAATCATCCTGAGACCACTCATTAAGAATAAACAGCGCTTCGCGGTGAAGCCAGTCTGCAGTCCAGTCGGGAGCCTGATAAGCACCATGTCCCCAAATAGAGCCAACTTCCTGGCCACCCATACTTTGCCACACATTTTGCCCATCTTTGATATCCTGACCTTCAAAGATAATTTCACCCTCGGTAGTAACTATCTTCTCGGGCATTGGTGGTGCTTTTTGATAAATTTCAAAGCCGTAGTACCCCAGAACAGCAAAGGATACCGTTATGACCAGCAAGAAAGCGATCCATAATTTTTTTTCTTTACTCATATTTAAGTCATTAAAAGCCGAAAAGGAAACCCGAATAAGCAGGTTTTCAGTTTCGGCGGAATTAGGGATTTATCCTATTTAATTCACTATTGATTAGAACGCAACTCTTTTTCAAGTAAAAGAGATTTTGGAAAAAGGATGTTATTTTCAAGATGCACGTGCTGGTGAAGGTCTTGTTCAAATTCTTCAAGTTTGGCATAATAAGCCTTATAAGTGTTACAGGCACCTTGTGGAGGTGTGTAATTATTGCTCAATTTGGCAATCCTTCTAAGCAGTTCCCCGGCATCTTCATGTTCGGTCTCCATCATTTTAATAGGATTGTCTACACTTCCAAAATGAGCAACAGGTAGTTGGGTATTCTCTTTTTTAGCTCTTACCATTTGTTTAATGAACGGGAAAAGGATCAATTCTTCCTTTTTCAAATGAGCACTAAGCTCTCCTGCAACTTCTTTCACCAGTTCTTTTATTTCCAAAAGTTCGGTATAGTGTGATCCATGAACCTGCGCCACTCTTGCAGAATACTGAAGCAATAGTGGAATATTCTCTTCTACATAAGCGTGGTGAACGTTTATAATATGATCTGTAAGAAAATCAAGCTCCCATCTGTTATAGTTTGTGGCTCTTGAATTTGTTTGATCTACATTGAGAAGTTCCTGGGTTAGCAGGTTGTAATCAACATTATATTTTTCACAGGCTTTATCGAGGCTTATTCCGCCACCGCAGCAAAAATCAATTCCGTGCTTTTTAAAAATGTGTGCAGTTTTAATGTTCTCGGTCACCATTTCTGCAACTGTTTTACTCTGTAAATTTTCCATGATCGTATTATTTTAGATTAACAGGAGTTTAAATTTGAGTTACAAAGATGGCGCAAGCAAAGAGGCTTGTTTATGAGGTGAGTCATATAGGACAAATTTGTCCTATTAATTTGTGTTAAAAAAAATTGGCACCTCCTATAGTTGAAAATGCCAATCAAAAAACAAACTAAATAATACTAATCTAAAACAAACTATTAACCATGTAAAACCAGTAATGGCAACTGGTTTATAAAAGGAATATTCTCATTTTCCTCATTGCGCAGAAACTTTTGGCAGAGGTTGAGATTTTTTGCCGCTAACACGATCATGTCTACATCGCGATTGGCAATAAGGATTTTTTTAGGGTTTTGATCTCTCGAGGTGTAATAGGTTTGCAACACGGGAATCCTTGGGGAAAATGAATCCTGAAGAAATTCCCTGTTCTCTATTTGCTCTACCGAGGGTTCTGTTTCACTACTAAAGATCTCAAGGATCTTCACATTGGCTTTTGAAAGTGAAGCAAGATTTAAAAGGGTGCGCAACACCTTACTGCCGTAGTGTATTTTATAATCTGTAGGAAAAAGGATTTTCTTGTGCTCCTTAAAGGAGGCATGTTCAGAAATGGCCAGCACGGGACATTTCACCTTCATCATCACATCGGAAGTATTTTTTCCGATAACCACACCTTCCTTGTTTGTTTTTCCTTTAGTTCCCATAAGAATGAGATCTATCTGTTTCTCCTGCACTTTGGCTCTTACAGCATTGATAAGATAATCGGCTTTAAAACATACATTGTAGGTGTGTTCTGGGTTGGTACGGATACTTTCCAACCAATTGATGAGCTTGTCAAAATTGTCTTTGACTTCAGAAGACATAGACATATAGCCAGTCGTCATTTTATCTACCGGAACCGGGAATACATTCAGCAAATGAAAATTGCAGGGAGTATCCTTAAAGAACTGCAGCGCATATGCTGCAGCATTCCTGCTATTTTCAGAAAAATCGGTAGGCAAAAGGATATTCATCATCAGTCACATCTATTTACCCGGCAAAAATATGCAGGAAGACAGGCTGAAAAAATGATAAACATCAGTTATTGAAATATTCTAAAAAATAAGCAGAATCAACTGATTTTCTTGAGGGCCTCTACGTTGAGCAACTTTATATTACGGCCTTCAATCTCGAGCAATCCTTCTTTTTTAAAATCAGAAAGTGTACGGATAAGGGTTTCTGAAGCCATACCTGCCACACTGGCAAGATCACTCCTGGAGATCCTGATGCTTTGGGTTGGATGTCGTCTAATTTTCTGTGAGAACAAGAGGATGGTTCGTGCTGCTTTTTTTCTTACAGATCCATAAGCCATTTCAAGCAGCTGCTCTTTAATGCCTGCAATATTATCACCCATTACGTCTATTAACTCCAGGGTAATATTGCTGTTCTTCATGAGTATTTGCTTCAACTCCTCTTTTGAAACTGCATACACCCGGGTTTCTTCCATAGCGGTGGCATATTCACTATAGGCATCACTCTTTTTAAAGGAAGTATTTCCAAAAAAATCTCCTTCTTTATATATAGAGGTAATAAGCTCCTTCCCGTACTCGTCCATACGGTGGCTTTTTACCACGCCTTTATCAACAAAGAAAAAGTGGTTACCCAGCTTCCCTTCTTCATAGATGGTTGCACCCGCCTTGAAAGTTTGCTGCTCGTACTTTTTAACTTCCTCCCTAAGCTCCTGGAGAGAATTAATTTTTTGTTGGGTTTCTTCTGAAGCATCAGGCTGGCCATTCTCCTGAAGCTTGCTCAAAATTGCCACTTTTGCCAACCGGCTTTCTATAGCACTCATAAGCTCTTCTTCTTCAAAAGGCTTCGTGAGGTAGTCATCTGCCCCAAGATCCATTCCGCGGCGAATATCCTTATGCTCGGTTTTTGCTGAAAGAAAGATAAACGGAATATGCCGGGTTTGCGGATCCTGAGAAAGAGCCTCAAGAACACCATACCCATCCATTTCGGGCATCATAATGTCACAAACAATGATATCGGGCAGTTCCTGCCTTGCCACTTCAAGACCAGAGCGCCCGTTTGCTGCTGTGATCACATCATATTCTGCCAGCTCCAAAAGTTCAGCTGTATTTTCCCGTACTACGGTATCATCTTCTATAAACAATACTTTTTTCATTCTTTCACTATAGGTAGTTCTACAATAAATTGTGTTCCGCGGTTTTCTTCACTACTAAAAGAGATGGTTCCTCCCAAATTCTCAAGATGTACTTTGGCGATGTTAAGACCAATTCCCGTACCCTGATTCAAAAGGGCATTTTCGGCCCTAAAATATCTTTCAAAGATATGTTTTTGATCTTTAGCAGGAATCCCCATTCCCTCATCGGTCACTAAAAACCTTATCTTCTTTTCTTCAACTTCTATTTCAAACTTAATAAGAGTATCCTCGGGAGAATATTTTATGGCGTTGCTCAATAAATTTGACAACACGAGCTCCAGTATTTTTTCATCCTGGTGCAACACTATATTATCAATATCTCGTGTATATTCAATATTTTGACCGCTCTTCAAGGTAACATTGGCATTGTAAACAACCTCATTCACCACCTTGCTAAGGCTAAAACTGGTAAATTTATAGTTCACCTTACCACTCTCTAACCTTTCAATAGACAAAAAGTCATTTAGAATATTGTCGAGGTAGTGCACCTTGCTTTTTATGGTATTGAGATGCTTCTCCCGTTTTTCCTGTTGTTCTTCGAGCTTATACTTTCCGGCAAGAACCACCGAAGTTAAGATCCCGCTAAGGGGCGTCTTAAATTCATGAGACACCAGGGAAAGAAATTTAGTTTTTAGATCACTGAGCTCTTTTTCCTTTTGAAGGGCAGTTTTAATGCGGTTTTCAGCCTCTTTACGGCGTTTAATTTCCAGCTCAAGACTTTTATTGGCATTTTGGAGCTTTTGAATACTCTCTTCCAACTCTTTTGTCCTTACTTTGATCTTCCCTTCCAACTCATTATTGAGTTCCGTAATTTGCCTTTGCGCCTCCTTTCTAACAGAGATATCTATAATAAGAGACATGACGTACCTCTCCTCTCCTATTTGAAACGGATTAAGACCGGCTTCTACAGGAAATTCATCGCCGTTCTTTTTAACACCATACAAATCACGACCATGGCCCATTTGCCTTTTTTCGCTGTCTTGTAGAAAACCTTTAAAATGGGTGGGATGTGCAGAACGATATTTAGGTGGTATCAGGAGGTTTAAAGGCTTCCCTTTTAGCTCTCCTTTATTGTACCCAAACATATTATCTGCAGCCAGGTTACTGCTCACTATTACCTGATGGGTGTTAACAACTATAATACCTTCTGAAGCAGCTTCAAAAAGTACATTAAATACGGTCTGATCTGTTTCAAACTTTTCCAGGTTATTATCTGCGGCAGTGCTCAATACCAGATTTTTTTTAGATGAAGGTCAAATTTAAACATTTTAGAATAACTCAGGCCTTAAAGGCAAATAGAAAGCAAAAATGCCCTTTTTGAAGGGTCTGGAAAATAAAGGATCCGGAGAGAAAAATATTCCTCACCGGATCCTTTGTTGTAGTTCTACTATCAACAACATCATACATTCAATCGGGCACCTGTAAAACCACAACTATGCTGCGTGCTCCTCTTCGGGAGAAACATAGTCTTTATCTGCCGGCAAAAGATGGCTTGCAAGTTTTGTAACCCCCATTGCAATAAGCACTGCGGTAATTACAAAAAGCAGGAATTTGACCATAAGATTATCCTCCAGCACACTGCTGTAAAAAGTGAGAAGGATCTCTATAGCCAAAAAAGCTAATTGTAAACTTGCCTTTAATATCATATAAAAAGAATATGGGGTAAAGATACGTTTGTAGCAAATTTTTTTGGGCCTGTTTTCAAGGTTTGACGCAAATTTAACGTATGGCTTTCAATTGCTTAACTCAAACGAGTGAGTTGGCCTAAGCAACAAAATTAAACCAACTGAAGCCAGAACCCGTACTGCCGTTTCGACTTCAGGTTTACCTGTTAATTTATAGGCTTCAGCATTACCTAAAAAGCTGCCAAAAAAAGTGATTCAGAAGAAAAGATCTTCCGCAGAGATCCTGAAGATCAAAAGCAAAGACAAGAAACTCACCTCTCAAAAAGGGCATTTTGAAATGCTATTTTTCGAGCCTGAATGTGATCACCGGGCTGTTTGCATGATTTACGAGATCTTCACTGATGCTTCCATTAAAAAAATGTGACAGGCCTTTGCGTCCATGAGTAGCAATTCCCATAAGATTAGCATTAATTTTTTTAGCAAAATTTAAGATTCCCTGTTCTACAGAATCATCATTAAAGACATGGAATTCATAATTATTGAAATCTACACCTTCTATATATTGCTTCAGCTTTGTATCACATTCATTAGAAGTCACAAATTCATTTGCAGTGTTTACATATACAAAATGAAGGCGAGCTTTAAATAGATCTGCCAGCTCAATCACCTTTTTGAGCACTTCTCTCCCTGTAGTTTCGAGGTTAGTAGCAAAAACAAAATCATTCACCTCAAATGCCGCATGATCATTCTTGACTACGAGTACAGGAACCTTAGAAGTTCGCACTACTTTCTCGGTATTTGAACCAATAAATATTTCTTTTAGACCAGATGCTCCCTGAGAGCCCATGACAACAAAGTCGCAATTGTGCTTCTCGCTGGCTTCCAAAATACCGTCAAATGCTTTATTTACTTCCACAATATCATGGACTTTAATATTTTTAAGATAAGGGCGGGAAAGCAGGTCGTCAAACCTCTTTTTTGCCAGTTTCATAAAATATATAGCTTCGGGCAAATCGTTGGAACGGGTCTCTCCTACTGGGTTTACCATATCTACAGGCAACTCTATTAAATGCAAAAGATAAATTTCGGCATTGAATTTTTGAGCGAGTTGAGCGGCTACTTTTAAGGCATTTTCAGCCTGTTCCGAAAAGTCGGTAGGCACAAGGATATTTTTCATAGGTAATTGTAAATAGGTAAGGTTGATTTAGTTATAAAACTACAAATATTTTTTCATTCTAATTCTTGTTTTCGTTCTACAAAAATATTACTATATTTGCACCGTTGAAGGGAAAAAAGAACAACGAGGGGACAAAAAGTCCCCTCTTTTTATAGCCAAACCCGCGAATGTTACGAGAGAAAGTAGAAAAATTACTGCAAGAAGCTTTCGAAGAAAATAATTCATTATTTTTAATTGAGCTCAACGTTAACGACTCAAACCATATCACAGTCATAATTGATGGTGATAAAGGAGTGTCTGTAAATGATTGTATTGCGGTAAGCCGTAAGATTGAACATAACCTTGATCGCGAAGAACAGGATTTTTCACTGGACGTTTCGTCGGCTGGCGCTTCCAGCCCCCTGGAAATGCCACGGCAGTACCAGAAAAATATTGGAAGAATTCTTGCGGTAACCACAACTGAAGGAGAAAAGATCGAGGGCACATTGACCTCTTTTGAGGATGAGAAGATTACCCTCAAGTGGAAGGCCAGAGAGCCCAAACCTGTTGGTAAAGGAAAAGTGACCGTAAATAAAGAAGCCGTCTTGCCTTTAGAGGATGTAAAAGAGGCAAAGGTGGTAATAACATTTTAACAGACATAGGATATGGAAAATATCGCGTTGATAGATTCGTTTTCAGAATTTAAGGATGATAAGTCTATAGATAAGCCAACATTAATGGCAATCCTTGAAGAGGTATTGCGTAGTGCGCTTAAAAAGAAGTACGGAGAAGACGATAACTTTGATATTATTGTAAACCCTGATAAAGGGGATCTTGAGATTTGGAGAAACAGGGTTGTTGTGGCCGATGGAGAAGTAGAAGACCCTAACCAGGAAATTTCCCTTACTGAAGCCCGTAAAATTGAACCCGATTTTGAAGTTGGGGAAGATGTTTCTGAAGAAGTAAAGTTGATCGACCTTGGGCGCCGTTCCATTCTGTCTTTACGTCAAAATCTAATTTCAAAGGTTCACGAACACGACAATACCAATATATACAAGCACTTTAAAGAGCTTGAAGGAGAGATCTACACTGCTGAAGTTCACCACATTCGCCACCGTGCGATAATTTTACTGGACGATGAAGGTAACGAGATCATACTTCCTAAAGATCGCCAGATACCTTCAGACTTTTTCCGTAAAGGAGAAAATGTAAGAGGTATTATTGAAAGTGTAGAACTAAAAGGAAATAAGCCTGCCATTATTATGTCAAGAACTTCTCCCCTATTTTTGGAGAAACTTTTTGAGCAGGAAATTCCTGAAGTATTCGATGGCCTGATTAATGTTAAGAAGGTGGTTAGAATTCCTGGAGAAAAAGCAAAAGTAGCCGTAGACTCCTATGATGACCGTATTGATCCTGTTGGAGCCTGTGTGGGGATGAAAGGGTCAAGAATACATAGTATTGTTCGCGAATTGGGCAATGAAAATATAGATGTGATCAATTTCACTACAAATAATCAATTGTTAATCACTCGTGCTTTGAGTCCGGCGAAGATCACTTCTCTTAAGATAGACGAAGAGAACAAGCGGGCCGAAGTGATGTTAAAACCCGAAGAAGTTTCAAAAGCAATTGGACGTGGCGGGCATAACATAAGATTGGCAGGACAATTGACAGGTTATGAAATAGACGTGTTTAGAGAAGGTGTTGAAGAAGATGTTGAATTAAGAGAATTTGCAGATGAGATTGACTCATGGGTCATCGAAGAATTTGCTAAAATTGGACTTGATACAGCAAAAAGTATATTAGAACAGGATGTAGATGATCTTGTCAAAAGGACCGACCTTGAAGAAGAGACTATTCGTGAGGTGATGAAGGTTCTGAGAGAAGAATTTGAAGAAGAGAATAAAAGTTAAGAATAAAAGAGGATAATTTAGAGGGCAATTTATGGCTGAAGCGAAGACAATGCGATTAAATAAGGTGTTACGCGAGTTCAATATTTCGTTGGATCGTGCCGTGGAATTTCTCAATTCCCAGGGCCACGAAATAGAGGCGCGTCCCACTACAAAGATTTCGGGAGAGATTTATCAGGTGCTTTCTGATGAGTTCCAGACCGATAAGAGTAAGAAGGTAGAGGCGAAAGAAGTTGGAGAAGAAAAGCGCAAGGAAAAAGAAAGCCTTCGTCTTGAAAGAGAGAAGGAACAGGAAGAAAAGCGCAGACAGGAAGAGAAGCAGGAGGTTATACGAGCCAAGTCAACCCTGGAAGGCCCAAAACAGGTAGGCAAGATCGATCTCGATAAACCAAAGACAAACGCTTCGGAAAAAACCGAACCTAAGGCAGAAGAGCCAAAAGCGCCTGAACAGCCACAGGCCAAAGCTCCCGAAGCCAAGGAACCGGAAGCTCCAAAGCCTGAAGCTCCAAAAGCCGAAGCTCCTAAAGAAAAAACCCCTGAAGTCGAAGCTCCTAAAGCAGAAACTCCAAAACCTGAAGCTCAACCCGAACCTTCAAAACCTGCAGAGAAAGAAGCAGCAGCTCCAAAACAGCAGGAAGAGGCCGGAAAGCAAAAAGAGGATGAGGCTCCTAAAAAGGAGACTAAACCAGAAGCTTCAGAAGAAAAAACAGAAGAATCTTCAACGCTTGCCACAAAATATCAAAAGCTTAGCGGCCCTAATTTTACAGGTGAGAAAATTGACCTTTCTCAGTTTAAGAAGCCTGTAAAAAAGAAAGAAGAAAAAGATAAAAAAGCTGAAGACGACAAGGATAAACGCAAAAAGCGTCGCCGTCGTATTAGCAAAGACGTAAAAGGTGCACCTGGACAGGGTGGAGCTGGAGCGAAATCAAAACCAGGTGCTGGTAAACGTACCCGCCCGGTAACCAAAGAAGAGCCTAGTGAGGAAGAAGTACAAAAACAAGTACGGGAAACTCTTGAGAAACTTCAGGGTAAATCCGGAAAAGGTCGTGGTGCCAAATACCGTAGAAATAAAAGGGATACTCACCGTCAAAGGACTGAAGATGCCCAGCTAGAAGAAGAGAACAAGGTATTAAAGGTTACCGAGTTTGTTACCGTAAGCGAAGTCGCTACGATGATGGATGTGCCGGTAACTCAAATTATCTCAGCGTGTATGTCACTGGGAATGATGGTGACCATGAACCAGCGTCTCGATGCTGAAACCCTTTCTATAGTAGCCGAGGAATTTGATCATGAAGTAGAATTTGTTACAGCCGATATTGACGAACCTAAAGAAGAGGTTCCTGAAAATCCTGAAGATCTTATTCCACGAGCTCCAATTGTGACCGTAATGGGACACGTTGACCACGGTAAGACTTCCCTGCTGGATTACATTCGTAAAGAGAATGTAATTGCCGGGGAAAGTGGAGGAATCACACAGCATATTGGTGCCTACGGAGTAAAACTGGAGAATGGTCAAAAAATCACATTTTTGGATACTCCGGGTCACGAAGCCTTTACAGCTATGCGTGCCAGGGGTGCACAGGTAACCGACCTTGCTATTATTGTTGTAGCGGCCGATGATGATGTGATGCCTCAAACAAAAGAAGCGATCTCTCACGCCCAGGCTGCAGGAGTTCCTATAGTGTTTGCAATTAACAAGGTGGATTTACCAACAGCAAATCCAGAAAAGATAAAAGAAAAACTAGCGGGTATGAACCTGTTGGTTGAAGATTGGGGTGGTAAGATACAGTCACATGACATATCTGCCAAAACAGGACTTGGAGTGAAAGAGTTACTGGAAAAAGTACTTCTTGAAGCCGAAATCCTTGAATTGGAAGCCAACCCAGATAAGCTTGCTAACGGTACAGTAGTAGAAGCCTACCTCGATAAAGGTAGAGGATACGTCTCAACAATTCTCGTACAATCTGGTACGCTTAAAATTGGAGATTATGTACTAGCCGGAAGACACAGTGGTAAAGTTAAGGCAATGCAGGATGAGCGTGGAAAAGACGTGAAAGAAGCAGGTCCTTCTACACCCGTATCTATTCTTGGTCTTGACGGTGCCCCACAGGCAGGAGACAAGTTTAAGGTAATGGCCGATGAGCGCGAAGCTAAAGATATTGCTGCCAAGCGTACTCAGCTGCAACGTGAACAGTCTGTAAGGACTCAGCGTCACATTACTCTTGATGAGATTGGACGTCGAATTGCCCTTGGTGACTTTAAAGAACTTAACATCATCCTTAAAGGTGACGTGGATGGTTCGGTAGAAGCACTTACCGATTCATTCCAGAAACTTTCTACTGAAGAGATTCAGGTGAACATCATCCATAAAGGAGTAGGTGCAATTACCGAAA
>Ga0098067_1000442_pt1 | contig 15744 bp, 9 predicted proteins | sample 26_taG_FD_92578 | JGI IMG/M metagenome (GOLD analysis project Ga0098067, IMG submission 92578) | Marine viral communities from Cariaco Basin, Caribbean Sea - 26_WHOI_OMZ | ecosystem: Environmental > Aquatic > Marine > Oceanic | place: Caribbean Sea: Cariaco Basin | collected 2014-11-09
CCGACACGCTTTATAGGCAACGGATTTTGAATCCGTCGTGTCTACCATTCCACCACACCGGCATGTAGGGTTAGCAGCAATATCGTGCTATGTAGGGTGCGTATTATAGCAACTTATTGATGCCCGTCAAGGGTTTTTACACGCGCAATGGGCATAAAATGAAAAATGAGTACGCCATCAACCTTAATGTGGGCTAAAAGCCCCTAATTGAGCGGATTGTCATGAGCTAATAGCCACTCAATTCGCACTGGCAAACCTAAAGGCTGGCTCATTAACAGGACGACTAAATTAGCCCTATTGCCTTGGTTTAAGCAATCTTATTCTCACCCACCTTCACACACAGCGTCTTGCCGACCTCAGCAGAATAAGTCGGTTTTAAGATATCACTGACGAACACCCACTCAGACTGACACTCGCTCGGGGTCAGGGTGATGACCATATAGCCGCGCTCATTGGTATTGGCATACTTGAGTGTACCGCCTTGTACCAGTCCTGGTAGCGCTGCGGCAAATTGCGCAGGGGGTATATCAGACAGATACTCTTCAAAACCTGGCGAGCTCACCGAACTGGTCGCAAACTCGACGCCGACGGCATCGCCCTTATTATCTTTTAAATCATTCGCCCAAGCGTTATGGGTATCACCGGCCAGCACGACCAAATTGGCGTTATTGGCCTTGGCCAGACTTAACAGGTTATCACGGGCAGCACTGTAGCCATCCCATGCATCTAGGTTATAGGGAATAGCCGGCTGCGCTAAGATATATTTTTCGGTGTCGGTTAATGACTCAGGCGCGGCTTGCTGCTTCGCTAATATCTGAAAATAGGTAGGCACAGGGACGCCAGTAGTCGGGTCATTAAAATTAAGCAGGAGTGGTGCAGGGATCCACATTTTGCCCATCAGGATTTGCTGGCCTAAGACTTGCCAGGTGGCTGTAGATTTTTGCAGTTGGGTCGCCAGCCAGTTTTGTTGGTTGATACCCAGTAGGCCACGGTCTTTTTTCAGTAAATCTCCGAAGAAGGCCAGTCCTTTAAAGCTGCCATCCGCCGCGACATAGTTGCCATAGTCGAGCGGTTGGTCACGACCTATGATGCGAGTGTCCATCATATGAAGGCTTAGCAGGTTACCAAAGTCAAAGCTGCGAGTGATGTTGTTAATAACGCTATTTCGGGTAGGCAGCCACTCGTGATAGGCGGTCATAGCGGCGAGTTTACGGTCTTCCCATTCGCCTTCTTTATCAGGCTGGTGGTTTTCACCGCCATCTCTATAAGCGTCGTTACAGAACTCATGGTCATCCCATACCGAGATCATCGGTGCTTGGGCATGCAAGTCTTGCAGATCTGGATCGCTACGGTACTGATTATAGCGGCGGCGGTAGCTGCTGATATTGGTGATTTCAGTAGCGGGTTCGACTTCACGGCCTAGCGCTTTCGCATTGGCAGAGGCATAAGCGGTCTCTTCAGTCAGGCCGATATCGGTAGTGACCAACACGGTGCGGCCATACTCATAGATATAGTCCCCGAGATGGACGCAGACATCGATGTCTTGGCGTTTGGCAGCATCGGCATAGGCATGGAAATAGCCTGCCGGATAGTTGGCACAGCTAAATACCGCCAGTTTGACCTTAGAGACATCGCCGGTAGGTAAGGTTTTGGTTCTTCCTATGCGGCTTTTCACGCCTGCCGACTCAAACTGATAATAGTAGACGGTGTTGGGTGAGAGCTTATCGACATCGACTTTTAGGGTATGGTCATTAGCAGCACTGGTGGTCGCTTCACCTTGGTTGACGATAGTGCCCATATTGGCGTCCGTAGCGATACGCCACGTCACTTTGACAGAGGCTTGGCGGCTAGCTGGCACGACGCGGGTCCACAGTATCACGCACTCTTGTAGCGGATCGCCACTGGCCACGCCATGGGTAAAGCTGACCGCGCCTGATTCATTACCCCCTTGCCATATTGAATCGTCATCGCCTCCACAGGCGGCCAGACTGAGCGCCGCCGCACTAGCCCCTAGACCATGGATAAACCGACGGCGATTGACGGTAGGCTTGGTAGCATCGTCTCGTTGCGAGTCAGTGATTAAGTTATGTATGGGGCGGCTGGCTAGAACGGAGGGATCCACTGGCTTGGTCATAAGGGCTATCCTGTATAGAGGCGAATATTGAGAGCACTCTCACGAAGCGTAGGCTAAAAAAAGTAGCTAAGCAGCGAGAGTGCGTTATAGAGTCATCACAGGATAGTGGGGGTCGCCCGACTGTCCGTAGTAGGCTATATAGTGACAGATTAGCATGACATATTAATTAAATCTAACTTTCTGGTAGGTTATCCTAAATATTTGATATATTAGAATTTATTAAGGTTTTTATTCAGGGGTATAACCAGGATAGATAGCAAGGTTATGGTCATAAACGATGACTAAAAATCCACCAATAGCCTGCAGTTAGAGATATCAAATAAGCAGATATCTATTTATAAAATGTTCATTTGCACAAATAGTAATAAAGATTACTATTAATGATAGGTATATTGCGGTTATGAATTATATTTTTTATGATGTAGCTATCAATGCCCAATAAAACAAAGATGCCAGATTTTACCCAAATAGTAATTTTAATTACCGTATGCTATGGGTTGTAAGTCTTAAGCACTTTGTATTGGGATAATGACATTATTTTTAAGCCCTCTGTTGTTTTAACAGAGCGCTATAAGCCAAGGAACAATGCTATGGGTATCGAACACTTTACGCCGAAATGGATGACTGAAGAGCATCAAATGGTACATGACAGTGCCCTTAAGATGTTTCAGTCTTGGGACAAATACGATGAACAGTGGCGCGAAAATGGCTCATTAGATCGCTCTGCTTGGGAAGAGGCGGGCGAGATGGGCTTTTTATGTGCCTCTATGCCAGAAGAATACGGTGGCGGCGGTGGTGATTTCGGTCACGAAGCAGCGCTGCTGTATGCGCAAGCGCAAGCCAACCAAGCTGGTTTTGGCGGTATGATCCACTCAGGTATCGTCGCTCCATATATCTTGCACCACGGTACCGAAGAGCAGAAAAAAGACTGGCTAACCAAGATGGCTACCGGTGAGTATATCGCGGCCATCGCGATGACTGAGCCAGGTACAGGCTCGGATCTGCAGAATATCCAAACTTATGCGGTCAAGGATGGTGATGACTACATCATCAATGGTTCTAAGACCTTTATCACCAACGGTCAGCTGGCCAACCTAGTGGTCATCGCTTGTAAAACCGACCGTGAAAAAGGCGCTCAAGGCATCTCGCTAATCGTCGTTGAGACCGATAAGACCGAAGGCTTTGGTCGTGGTCGTAACCTGAAGAAAATTGGTCTATCGGCACAAGATACTTCAGAGCTGCACTTCACCAATATGCGTGTGCCACAAAAGAATCTATTGGGCAGCGTCGAGGGGCTTGGCTTTATTCAGCTAATGCAAGAGTTGCCACGTGAGCGTCTGATCATCGCGCTAACCGGTGTCGGTGCTATGCGTCTGGCGATCGACTTGACCATTGACTACACCAAAGAGCGTGAAGCTTTTGGTAAGCCTATCTGGAAATTCCAAAACACGCGCTTTAAATTGGCTGAGTGCTATGCTGATTATCTAGCTTGCCGCACCATGTGTGATGCCGCTGTTGAAGCTATTTTAGAAGATAAACTGTCGGTACCGCATGCCTCACTGATCAAATACTACGTGACTGAAAAGCAGTGCCGTGTGATGGATGAGTGCTTGCAGCTGTTCGGCGGTTACGGTTATATGACCGAGTATCCAATCGCTCGCTTGTATGCGGATGCTCGCGTCCAGAAAATCTACGGTGGTACCAACGAAATTATGAAAGAGCTGGCTTCACGCTTTATGTAATAGCCGGCATTGATAACGTGTGCTTAGTATTAACGGATGCTTAGCATTAATAGCTACTTAGTATTAATAGATAGTAAGTGTTAATAGATACTAAGTATTAATAGCTGCAATATCTTGAAAGTCTCTATCCTCTCATTGGGATAGAGACGCAAAAAAAGGTCAGGGCCTAGGCTCTGACCTTTTTGCGTTTTGTCTAATACCCCGCAGGGTTAGAGCGGGTTGGCCGGCTTAGCGACGGAGCGCCATAGAATATCAAACAACGCCTCAAACTGGTCATTCATCGGTGTTGGGGTCCGGCGAATGATATGCATCAAGCCTAAACGACTGATAAAGCCCATAAACACATCTAAGAGGACATATAAAGGCACTTGGTCATCAAGGACGCCGCGGCTTTGCCCATCGACCAATAGTTTCAAAAATGCCCCGATGAGTTCTTTATTCTCATAAATCGCAATGTTGCGATAGCGCGAGACCGGTACTGCTGTCGATAACACCATGACCGTATTTGGGTGGGAGTCGACAAAATCAAAGCAAACCCAAAGGGTCTTGCGTAAGCGCTCCTGCACACTGTCGATACCTTGTAAGTGATCGATCATCCGCGCTGCCAAGCGTCCTAGTACCCGGTCCAAAATCGTATAAATAAGCGTCTGTTTGTCGCCAAAGTACTTATACAGGGTCTGCAGAGAGACGTTCGCTTCCGCTGCAATTTGTTTCATAGTCACTTCATTGGCATCATGCCCGGCGAATAAATGTATGACCGCATTTTCGATTTTATCGAGGGTAGAGGCACGCATACTAGATAACGGTGGCAGAACTGGCCAGTCATCCCTAGGGTGGGTGCTATAAAGCTCGTAGGTATTATCGCCCTTTAAGGGGTTATTAGCATCTTGATCAGTCATAGTTGAAAAGCTTCCTTAGTCTATTAAATTAGGGCGTTTGCGGTAATTCCGTTTGTATATCAAGGAGTAACGATAGCATTGGCTACTAAAATTAAAGGCAGTTTTAGCAAAAGGTAATCGATATTACCATTGGTCGGTTATACATTGCGAATCTGTTATTTATTTTCTATCATGGATACGCCAAGGACGAATATTATAAAGATATATAATGTTTGCTCATTACGGTAATGTATATTACCATAGCTAATATAATAAAGTATCTTGCTTTATTTGATTTCGCATAAATAGCTTATTTTTACCACTTACCTTATTTTCAATGGAAAGCTAAACGCTAGGGATAGATCACATGAGTATTGAACACTTTACGCCGAAATGGATGACCGAAGAACATCAAATGGTGCAAGAGAGCGCTTACAAGATGTTCAAGTCTTGGGACGAGCATGATGAAAGATGGCTTGAAGCAGGCGTAATTGATCGTGCCGCTTGGGAAGAAGCCGGCGAGATGGGCTTTTTATGTGCCTCTATGCCAGAAGAGTACGGTGGTGGTGGCGGTGATTTCGGTCACGAAGCCGCTATTCTTTATGCGCAAGCGCAAGCTAACCAAGCCGGATTTGGTGGTCTAATTCACTCAGGTATTGTGGCTCCATATATCTTGAATCACGGTACTGAAGAGCAAAAGAAAGATTGGTTATCGAAGATGGCTACTGGCGAATATATCGCGGCTATCGCGATGACTGAGCCAGGTACAGGCTCGGATCTACAGAATATCCAAACTTATGCGGTAAAAGATGGTGATGACTATATCATCAACGGTTCTAAGACTTTCATCACCAACGGTCAGCTGGCCAACCTAGTGATTATCGCTTGTAAAACCGACCGTGAAAAAGGCGCTCAAGGCGTCTCACTGATTGTCGTAGAGACCGACAAGACAGAAGGCTTCGGTCGTGGCCGTAACCTGAAGAAAGTTGGTCTGGCCTCACAAGATACTTCAGAGCTGCATTTCACCAATATGCGTGTGCCACAAAAAAACCTATTGGGTAGTATGGAAGGCATGGGCTTTTTCCAACTGATGCAAGAGTTGCCGCGTGAGCGTCTGATTATCGGTCTGACCGGTGTCGGTGCAATGCGTCTGGCTATCGACTTGACCATTGATTACACCAAAGAGCGTGAAGCCTTTGGTAAGCCTATCTGGAAATTCCAAAACACCCGCTTCAAATTGGCTGAATGCTATGCCGATTACCTAGCTTGTCGTGCTATGACAGACGCTGCAGTCGAAGCACTGTTAGAAAATAAACTCTCTGTTCCACATGCCTCATTGATCAAATACTACGTGACTGAAAAGCAGTGCCGCGTGATGGATGAGTGCTTGCAGTTGTTCGGTGGTTACGGTTATATGACCGAGTACCCAATCGCGCGTCTATATGCTGACTCTCGCGTCCAGAAAATCTACGGTGGTACTAACGAAATCATGAAAGAGTTGGCTTCACGCTTTATGTAATGGCCACAAGGCTGGGTATGGGTTAATGAACACCAGATCAATCATTAGCGTATAAATATCAGCCTACACATTATTTTATTTATTACTTTCATTGAGAAGGCGTAGGTCTTCTCAATACCTTAATTTATTAACATCATTAATTACCGATAAAAAAGGATTTTTCATGACTGAGACAGCTTATATTTACGATTATGTTCGTACGCCACGTGGTAAAGGCAAAAAAGGCGGCGCATTGAACCAAGTTACTCCTATTTGGCTGGTGCGTGGTCTACTAAAAGCTCTAGAAGAACGTAACAATCTAGATACCTCGCAAGTAGACGATGTGGTATTGGGCTGTGTGAGCGCGGTCGGTGAGCAGGGCTCAGATATCGCTCGTGTCGCAGTCATTGATGCCGGTTGGGACGAGTCAGTTGCGGGCGTTACCCTTAACCGCTTTTGTGGTTCAGGACTAGAATCAATCAACCTAGCCGCTGCCAAAATCATGTCTGGAATGGAAGACATGGTAGTCGCCGGTGGTATCGAATCTATGAGCCGCGCAAAAATGGGCTCAGATGGCGGGGCCTGGTATATGGACCCTCGCGTTAATGATTCGACGGATTTTGTCCCTCAAGGTGTCAGTGCCGATACTGTCGCTATGATTGAAGGCTTTAGTCGTCAAGACGTCGACAGCTTTGCTGCTGAATCGCATAAAAAAGCGGCCAATGCTTGGGAAAAAGGCTACTTCGATAAGTCGGTCCTCCCTGTCAAAGACATTAATGGCATGACCATACTTGAGCGTGATGAGACTATTCGTCCCGACAGTTCAGTTGAGTCGTTGAGCAGCCTTAACCCTTCTTTCACTATGCCAGGTCAAATGGGTTTTGATGATGTGGTCTTAAGAAAATACACTCAAATAGAAAGCATCGATCACATCCACCATGCCGGTAACTCTTCAGGCATCGTTGATGGTGCCGCCTTGATGTTGCTAGGTAGCGAAGCTGCGGGTAAAAAAGCAGGCCTAAAGCCTCGTGCCAAGATTGTTATGGCCGCCGCGATCGGTTCTGAGCCAACAATCATGTTGACTGGTACTACGCCATCGCTACAAAAAGCTTTAGATAAAGCGGGTTTGACGGTAGACGATATCGATCTGTGGGAAGTTAACGAAGCCTTTGCAGCAGTGCCACTGAAGACTGCAAAAGACTTGGGTATCCCATTAGATAAAATCAACGTCAATGGTGGCGCTATCGCCATGGGTCACCCACTAGGAGCTACAGGGGCCATCTTATTAGGCACGGCTTTAGATGAGCTTGAGCGTCGCGGCCTAAAATACGCTGCAGTGACTCTTTGTGTGGGTGCTGGTATGGGTGTTGCGACTATTATTGAGCGTCTTTAATTATTGATTGCTACTGATCGCTTTTGACCGCCTAAATGCATTCCCATATCCAGACTGACTGATTATTAAATTTATAAGGACATAACATGACTACTGATGTTTGCGCTACCATGAACGCGCTACCAAATTTCTCTGCTGAAAAAGACGCTGATGGCATCGTTACCTTAACGATCGATCAAGCCAATCGTAAAATGAACGTGCTAGGCCCTGACTTTAACCCAGCTTACGCCACTTTAGCAGACGCTTTCGTCGCTGATGACTCAGCCAAAGGCCTGATCCTTACCTCAGGTAAAGACACCTTTATCGTCGGCGCTGATATTGACTCAATGACTGCTATTGAGACCGCTGAGCAAGCTTTTGAGCTGGTCGAAGACATGAAGAGCAGCATGCGTAAGCTTGAGACTTGTGGCAAGCCTATCGTAGCGGCTATGACCGGTACAGCGCTTGGCGGTGGTCTAGAAGTGGCGTTAGGTTGCCATTATCGCATTGCTATTGACTCTCCTAAGACCAAGCTCGGTCTGCCAGAAGTAAAAATTGGCTTGCTACCAGGTGGCGGTGGTACTCAGCGCCTACCACGTTTGGTCGGTATCCAAAAAGCTTTAGAGCTTATGACCCAAGGTAAAGAGCTGCGCCCTGGTGCTGCGAAAGATATCGGTCTGATCGATGACGTCGCTACTGACAAAGACGATTTGCTAGCCAAAGCCAAAGAATGGATCAAAGCCAACCCGAAAGTACAACAACCTTGGGATAAAAAAGGCTTTAAGATCCCAGGCGGCGGTAGCATGACTCCGCAGGTTGGACAGGTTTGGTCTATTGCACCAGCCATGGCCAATCAAAAGTCACAGGGCAACTATCCGGCGATCAAGCACATTATGTCTAGTGTATTTGAAGGCAGCTTGCTGGATATCGATACCGCGTTAAAAGTAGAGTCACGTTATTTCGTCGCATGTGCCATGTCACAAGAAGCACGCAACATGATCGGCACTCTGTGGGTACAGCTGAACAAGATCAAAAAAGGCCAGTCGCGTCCTGAAGGCTTTGCGCAATATAAAACCAAAAAAGTGGGTATCCTTGGCGCGGGTATGATGGGCGCAGGTATCGCTTATGTTTCGGCCAAAGCCGGCATGGAAGTGGTCTTATTGGACCGTGATATTGAGTCTGCAGAGAAGGGTAAAGACTACTCGACTAAGATTCTCGATAAAGCGATAAGCCGTGGTCACTCGACCAAAGAGAAAAAAGAAGCGCTGCTTGGCAAAATCAAAACCACCGTATCCTATGACGATCTCGAAGGCTGTGATCTAATCATCGAAGCGGTGTTTGAAAATCGCGAGATTAAAGCGGAATGTACTAAGCAAGCTGAAGCTGTCATTCCAGCGACAGCGGTTTATGCCTCAAACACCTCTACTTTGCCGATCACAGGTCTAGCGAAAGTATCACAGCGTCCGAACCAGTTTATCGGTCTGCATTTCTTCTCACCAGTTGACAAGATGCCATTGGTCGAAATCATCATGGGTGAAGAGACTGATGATGAAACTTTGGCGAAGTCTTTTGACTATGTGCTACAGATTGGCAAAACCCCAATCGTGGTCAATGACAGCCGCGGTTTCTATACCTCACGCGTATTTGGTACTTATGTGACCGAAGGCATGGCTATGCTAGGCGAAGGTATCACGCCACGTGCCATCGAAGTTGCCGGTATGAAAGCGGGTATGCCAATGCCGCCACTAGCCTTGCAAGACGAAGTGTCTTTAGGCTTGACCATGCACGTAAGAGACCAAACCAATAAAGATCTGGTCGCTGAAGGCAAAGCAGCATTGACCCATCCTTCTGACATCGTGATCGACAAGATGGGCGGCGAGTTAAAGCGTCTAGGCCGCAAAGAGGGCAAAGGCTTCTACGAGTATCCTGAAAATGGCAAAAAACATCTATGGCCGGGCTTAAGCGATGCTTTCCCACTATTAGAAAAACAGCCACCAATGCAAGACTTGATCGATCGTCTGCTGTTCATTCAGGCCAATGAGTCTGCGCGCTGTGTCGAAGAAAACGTGGTGCGTTCAGTAGCCGATACCAATATTGGCTCGATCTTTGGTTGGGGCTTTGCGCCGCATCAAGGGGGTACGCTACAGTTCATTAATGCCTATGGAGTGAAGAACTTCGTTGAGCGCAGCCGTGAATTGGCCGCTAAATACGGCGAGCGTTTTGCCCCTGCTCAAATCGTAGTGGATATGGCCGAAAAAGGTGAGGAGTTTGTCGATGCCTAATGCAGCCAATACCCCCATTGACCTAATGGCGGATTGTCTAGCAGGGTTGCGAGTCGTTGATTTGACTCGTAACCTGCCAGGTCCTTTTGCGACCCGTTTGCTGGCCGATTTGGGCGCAGACATTGTCAAGATTGAACCTGAGAATGGCGATCCTGCCCGTGCTTTAGGCGGCCTGTTTACCGCTTTAAACCATGGCAAAACCACTGAGAAAGTGAACTTTCGTGATCCAGCCGGTATTCAAGCCATTAAAGACCACCTAAAAGACGCTGATGTGATGCTAGACAGCTTCCGTCCAGACGTCTTAAAAGGCATGGGACTAGATGCTGAGACCTTGCATGAGCTCAACCCAAAACTGGTCATGGTATCTATCACCGGCTTTGGGATGGCCGACAGTGAGGTCCAGCACGATTGGGCCGATAAAGCCGGTCACGACATCAACTTTATGGCGATGAGTGGCGTGCTAGATCAATTAAAGACTGCCAAGGGTGAGCAAGCCATGCCCAATATCCAGTTTGCTGATTTGGCCGGTGGTAGTGATACCGCAGTCATCGCGCTATTAGCCGCCGTGTTTGCCGCCCAGCGTACGGGTAAAGGTCGTCATATCTCTGTGAGCATGACCCACAGCTTGTACAATCATATGGTGATGCCAAAAGCTACTGGAGATCTGGTCAAGAGCTTCTCAGGGGTGAATCCGCCACCGCAGTATGATTTCTTAGGCGGTCTGTTGCCTTGCTACCGTCTGTACAAAACCTCAGACGATCGCTATATGGCGGTAGGTTCGCTGGAGCTGAAATTCTGGCAAGGGCTGTGTGATGTGCTGGAGTTGCCTGAGTTAAAGACCAAGCATTGGCAGATGGGTGTCATGCCCAATATGCCCGACAGCAAAGACGCGGCCAAGCAGGTTAAAGACACCTTTGCTAGCAAGCCACTAAGCCATTGGGCTGAGGCCTTTGCCGCCGCCGATGTCTGCGTGACACCAGTCTTGACGCTAGAAGAAGCCAAGGCGCATCCTTTATTTGCGCATCAAAACGAGCATTTGGCGACCCCAGGGTGGCAGGTGATCTCAAGCGTTAAATAAGCTCGGCCAGTTATTGCTATTGAGTCAGTTGGCTCACTTGTCAGTCAAGTGGGCCAGTATTAAGGCTGAGTGAAATCAGTTGAAGTTATTTTTATGAGAATGAGAATGGCCTGCTAAGGATTAGCGCCTTAAAGTCAGCAAACTTAAAGCAAGCAGACCTTTTTTATCCTCATAAACTTAATTTATTTCAGCAATGATAGGGCAATTAATATATCCAACTGAACAATATTAAACCCCTAATTATATTTAACCCACCCTTAAGCTAAGGAAAGCAAATATGGAAAGATTTTGGACCAAGAGTTATCCTGAAGGCGTTGATGCCAACGTTGATATTGGCGAATATAGCTCGTTGACCCATTTTTTTGATGAGAATCTGGCCACTTTTGCGAATTATAAATTCAGCACCAATATGGGGGTGTCTTATTCTTATGATGAAATTAATGCTACAGCTCGTAATATCAGTGCTTGGTTACAAAGCCTTAATTTAGCGCCCAAGTCCACGATTGCTATCATGATGCCGAACGTCAATCAGTATATTCCAATCTTGCTTGGGGTGATTCGCGCCGGTCACGTGCTAACGTCGGTCAATCCGCTCTATACTCCCCGCGAGCTCAAGCATCAGTTGGCAGATTCTGGGGCGGCCGCAATATTTATTTTAGAGCCTTTTTGCGCGACTTTAGAGAAGGTGGTAGACGAGCTAGATATTCAGCATGTGGTGATCAGTAAGATAGGCGATATGCTGGGCACTCCCAAAGGCACGATAGTGAATTTGGCGGCAAAGTACGTAAAAAAAGCCATTCCAAGCTATTCGCTTAAATCTAATGCTCATCATAAAGTTACTGATCTAAAGACGGTGATTGCCAAAGGTAAAAAGCTGTCTTATTCACGCCCTATTCAGGCTCTCGATGACGTGGTATTTCTTCAGTATACTGGGGGTACCACAGGCGTAGCTAAAGGCATCTTGATTACCCACCGTAATATCATCAGCGCCTCAGTGCAGTTTGATGAGTGGTTTGGCCCCATGTATAAGGAGCTGCCAGATAGTACGGTTATTAATGCTGTCTTAGCGCTACCGTTGTATCATATTTTCGCTTTTATCGTGACTATGTTGGGCATACGTCGTGGCTTTAACTTTACCTTAGTCACCAACCCGCGTGATATTGATGGCTTTGTAAAGACTTTGGCAGAGCAGCCTTTTCATATCTTCCCTGGCGTCAATACCTTGTTCCAAGCCCTGTTGAACCATCCTGATTTCAGCTCGGTAGATTTTTCGCAATTGAAAATCTCTATGGCTGGCGGTATGGCCTCGACCCCTGCCACAGCCGCCAAATGGCGCGAAGTGACCGGCTGTAGTATGCTAGAAGGGTGGGGCATGTCAGAGACCCTAGGCTGTGGTACCGCAAGCCCTATTACCAGTACTGAATACAGTGGTAATATTGGTTTACCTTTACCAGGTATCGATATTAGTATTCGCGATGAACAAGGTAAGCCACTCGGAATTAACGAAGAAGGCGAGCTGTGTATCAAAGGCGCCAACGTCATTGCAGGCTATCATAATTTAGACAATACCAAATTCTTCACCGAAGATGGTTTTCTCAAGACCGGTGATGTGGCGGCTATCGATGAGCGAGGCTATATCAAGCTTTTTGATCGCAAAAAAGACATGCTGATTATCAGTGGTTTCAACGTCTATCCTAACGAAGTCGAAGGCGTATTAGGACTGCATCCTAAGGTCAATGAGGCTGCGGTAGTCGGGATTGACCATCCGGAAAAGGGTCAATCGATCAAAGCCTTCGTCGTCAAGTTAGATGCTAGCCTAACCGAAGATGAGCTAAGAGAGCATTGCAAAGAAAACCTAACGGGCTATAAACGCCCTCGCACCTTCGAGTTTATCGATGAGCTGCCGAAGTCTACAGTAGGTAAAATCTTACGCAATGAGCTACGCGGCTAATGTTAGGAGACTAAGTCTGCAAGATTAATTTTGCAGGATTAGCAAAAGCGCAATAAATAAGGACTGGGCTAATGCAAGCTAGTAGTTGGCAAGCCCAGTAAGATTTAACCTAGTAGTATTCATGCTTATTCGATAATAATAATGGCTCATCAACTTTGGTGGGCCATTTTTTTGTATTTAGCGGTGAGTTTTCAGCTTTAGCATTAAGTTATGGGGTCATTAGCAGGTAAGGTCTTGGTGAAAAATATTACTAAAAGTTATACGTTGACTGTACATACAAAGATATAAATTGACGCAATGGGTCGGGTCTAGGTAGACTCTATCCTATAGCTGTTATAACCACTCAACTACTCTAAAATAATAGTAGTATCAAGAGCCTATATTACAATCTGCCTGAGCTATACCGCTTAATAAGTCTAGCCCAATACAGCAAGGTAGGCATACATTATTTGCTATCCTATTACTCTAGCCTAAGAATATAGACTGTAGCTGCCCAACCATCAAAAGGATTCGATTATGCTAGCCAAAACTCTCGTACAACGTTCAAGCGATGCCATTCATAACCTAGTACCTGCCAATGTCAGCCATAATGGCTATCTTGCCATTGCCAAATCTCGCGCCAAAATCATGGGTGTGGCGATGAAACACATCCCTATGCCTCGCCCGATGCTGTATACCGGTGAGCAGGCCACAGAGGAGTTGTGTGCCTCTATGGTGCAAGCGGGGCACAAACATGTGCTTATCGTGACCGATGAAATCCTAACCAAGCTCGGCGTCATCGATAGGGCAGTAGACTATCTAAAGCAGAACAATGTGCAGTATACCGTCTTTGATGGGGTTACCCCTGATCCTACGTATAGTGTGATTGAGAAGGGTCTAGATGTCTCTAAAAAAGCCGGCTGTGATTCTGTCCTCGCTATCGGTGGTGGTTCTGTTATTGATGCGGCTAAGATGATTGCCTTATCGCAAGGTAGTGGTCGTAGCCCACAGAAATTAGTAGGTTTATTTAAAGCTAGAAAGCCTTCATTGCCGTTATATGCCTTGCCGTCTACTTCAGGTACCGGTTCAGAAGCGACTATCGGTGCGGTAGTATCAGACGATGTCACCCATCAGAAATCTATCGCTATTGACCCAAAAATGGTGCCTATTGCTACTGCGGTAGACCCACACGTGATGAAAGGTATGCCGCCTAAAGTCACTGCGGACACGGGTATTGATGTGTTGACTCATGCTATCGAAGCCTGGGTGAGCCTCTTCAACGATCATGATTCAGACTATTATGCGGCCAGCGCGACTAAAAACGTCTTCAAATACCTACCAAGAGCTTATGCTGACGGTAATGATTTAGAAGCCCGTGAAGCCATGGGTATTGCGGCGCATAACGCCGGTATCGCCTTGAATAAGTGTAGCTTGGGCTATGTACATGCTATCGCGCATCAGTTGGGCGCCTATCACGGCATCCCTCATGGCCGCGCTAACGCCATTGTGCTGCCGTATGTGCTCGAGTTTAATGCTAAGGCTAGTGAGAAGCGTATTGCCAAGCTGGTCAAGCGTATAGGCACTGCAAAAGATCCTAAAGCGAGTGATGAAAAAATTGCTGCGGAATTTGTCCAAGAAGTTAAAGACTTAATCACCTCGTTAGGGATTGATCCGGTCGTGAAAGGTTTGGACGAAAAGAACTTTGGCGCTATGGCAAAAGCAGCGGCAAAAGAAGTCAGCGATACTTATGCGGTGCCAAAATACATGACGTCAGACGATATCAAAGGTATCTTGCGTAAAATCAAAGCGGCTAGCGAAGCATAGGCTTAGCGGTCAGGATTTATTAGACCTTGATGTTAGAAGCCAGACGTATCGAAACTTAAAGGCATTGGCAATATGGAAGCTAATCATGGGGGATTTAAAATCTCTCCTGAATAGCAATTTATTGAACCAATACTCACGGCTAATAAATTTAGCATAATAAAAAAGCTCATCACCAATCGGTAATGAGCTTTTTTTATGGCTGAGCATTTTTAGATATTAAGCAACAGGCTTTTAGCTGACGAAAGCACGCTCAACTAGGTAGTCTGCAGGCACGCCCATACGTGGCGATACAGTCAGACCAAAGCCATCTAGAATCTCTGAGATTTCCGCGTTAAACGGCATACTACCGCAAATCATAACTCGGTCATCGTCTTTATTCATCGCAGGCAAGCCGATATCTTCAAATAACTTACCTGATTTCATTAAATCAGTGATACGACCAGTATTGCGGAAGTCTTCGCGAGTGACCGTTGGGTAGTAAATAAACTTTTCACGGAACCATTCGCCGAACAGCTCATCATTGGGTAAGGTCTCTTCAAACATCTCGCGATAAGCCAAATCTTCTACGCGGCGCACACCATGGCATAAGATAATCTTATCGTACTTCTCGTAGACCTCAGGGTCACGAGCAAGCGATAAGAATGGTGCAAGACCAGTACCCGTTGACATCATATAAAGATGCTTGCCGGGTAATAGGTCATCGACGACTAGCGTGCCTGTCGGTTTCTTACTGACTAAAAGCTCTTCGCCAACTTTGATATGCTGCAAGCGCGAGGTCAATGGACCGTCTTGAACTTTGATCGAAAAGAACTCTAAATGCTCTTCATAATTGGGACTGGCGATAGAGTAGGCACGCATCAGCGGCTTGCCATCGACCATAATCCCAATCATTGCAAACTCACCGTTACGAAAGCGCAAACCTGCGTCCCGAGTCGTCTTAATCGTAAATAGTGACTCATTCCAGTGGTGCACATGCGTCACCGTCTCAGTGTGAAATTTTGACATA
>Ga0098067_1000443_pt1 | contig 15733 bp, 13 predicted proteins | sample 26_taG_FD_92578 | JGI IMG/M metagenome (GOLD analysis project Ga0098067, IMG submission 92578) | Marine viral communities from Cariaco Basin, Caribbean Sea - 26_WHOI_OMZ | ecosystem: Environmental > Aquatic > Marine > Oceanic | place: Caribbean Sea: Cariaco Basin | collected 2014-11-09
AGAGCATCAGCGCTATTTTGCGTGGCTAAGTGCTGCTGCCAAAGCGGTAATAATTGCGCCAATAAAAACTCAACGCCTTGCTCGTTATGCGCCACATCAAACAGCCAATGACGGTTGTGGGTCTCACGATAGTCAAAGCGACCGGCAAGCTTGACCGTCTGCAATGCCTGTTCAATAGCACTTTTATCAATATTTAATGGGCTTGCCAGCACCGCTGATAAAGCATTGGCGGTATTGGTCAATGACAGTGCTGGACGCGGTAGTTGCATAGTGACAGCAGCATTACTATATTGCCAAACGTCGGTATCCACTTCACGATAATCAAAGTCTTGCCCAGCTTGATAACAAGTTGCCTGATGCGTAGCAATCGCTTGCTGTACACTAGCTGGCATCGCAGTAGCACCATAAATTAAGGGAATACCATCACGTAAAATACCTGCTTTTTCACGGCCAATATCTTCGACATTATCGCCTAGCCAATCGACATGATCGATAGCGATATTGGTAATCACCGCCATATCAGGATCAATGATATTGACCACATCTAAGCGACCACCGAGCCCCACTTCTAACACCCAGACATCGCAATCTGCTTCAGCAAAGATTAATAATGCTGCCAATGTTGTCATTTCAAAAAATGATAAGGTTAAAGCGCACTGTAACCTTGCCGTTTCTACTTTGCTAAAGGCATCAATCAACGTCTCATCACTGACCATCTCGCCATTGATACGCACGCGCTCGTTAAACATACTCAGATGCGGTGACTGATACAGCGCGGTTTTATAACCTGCCGCTTGGCACATCTGCGCGATGACCGCGGTCGTTGAGCCTTTACCATTGGTGCCCGCTACGGTAAACACATAAGCATCGTCTTTGGCTGACTGTACCACGCCTAACGCTTCAGCAACCGGCAATACGCGTGACAAGCCCATATCTATCGCCGAGACATGAATTTGCTGCATATAATCAAGCCATTCGGTCAAACTCGAGTGCTCATTAGGAATATTAGAATTAGAAACGGTAGAGTCAGACATGGGCAGAACCTATATGAAATTTTTCGGGAAAATAGAGAATGAGAAAATACTTAATTAGGAAATAGAGACAGTATATAACTACCTAGCCAAAAAGCAAAAATAGCATTTACCGTGATTAACGATAAATGCTATTAAGTCATAACGATCTCGATTGCCTGTTTACTAAACCAGCTCAGCACATGTTAAGCATCAACATTAGGCACGCGGCATAGTTTTGCTAGCAGACGGTAAATGGTATTAATGAGCTGATGACGGTGCACCACTTCATCAACCACGCCATGCTCTAACAAGAACTCGGCACGCTGGAACGGCTCTTCTAGCGTCTCGCGCACCGTTTGTTCAATCACGCGCTTACCTGCAAAGCCAATCATGGCTTTTGGTTCTGCCAAATGAATATCGCCAAGCATAGCAAGCGATGCCGTCACCCCGCCATAGACAGGATTGGTCAATACTACGATATATGGCACACCAGCTAAGCGCAAACGCTCAATCGCCGCCGCCGTACGAGCCATTTGCATCAAGGATAGCAGACCCTCTTGCATACGCGCGCCGCCAGAGGCCGCAAAGCAGACTAAGGGTACTTTATCTTTAAGGGCTTTTTCAGCGGCTTCTACAAAACGGTCGCCAACCACCGAGCCCATAGAGCCACCCATAAAACGGAAGTCAAAGGCACACGTCACGATATCAAGATTGCGCAATTTACCATACATCACAATCAGTGCTTCAGACTCGCCGGTTTTGTCTTGTGCTTCGCTCATGCGCTGCGGATACGGCTTGCTATCCACAAAGCTCAATGGGTCTTTGGCCGTGAATTGCTGTCCTAGCTCACCCTCTACTTGGTCGAGTAGCCAATTTAAGCGCTCACGCGCACTCATCGGTAAATGATGGTCACAATGCGGGCAGACATAGCAATTGAAAATCAGCGCTGTATTGGTAATCATCGAATGACAGCTGCTACACTTGGTTGACGGTTCAGTTTCGACAGCCGTCAAAGGTGCGGTCAGTTGCTGTTTAATGCCCGGTATCGGGCGCTCAAACCATGATTGCCCAGCGGAACTGCCATTTTTTTCAGCCGTGCCTGTTTCAGTATTATTTGCAGTGGTCATATCAGATCTTGTTATCGTATCAGTCATAATATTCGCCATTATCAAAGGCTTATCGACAAGTTGGCCAGCTTGGTTTAATTGGCTTAGTCTCTTGTCCCTAAGAAGTCCGTTTATAAGAATCAATTTAAAAGTCACATATCGTTATAACATCAGCAGTTATCAAGGGCGCTTATGCACAACTGTAACAATTTATATGTGATGTTAGTTTACACACGTAAACTAACTTTAGCAAAGTCATTTGCCTATGTCTTTATAAACATTGTTATAAAAATTGCGCTAGCCTTCTAAGCCTTTCAAATTTTGATACCAATAAACTCGATATAATCTTAGGCGGTTAAACTATCAAGTGCGCCGCGTAGCTCGTCCATTTTTACCATAATTTTTTGCTGAGCAGCTGCAACCGCAGTCGCATCTTTAGCATCGATATCAGCAAAGTTTTGCACCAGTGCACTTCCAACGATAATACCATCGGCGTGCTGACCGATCGCTTTGGCAGAGGCCGCATCACGAATGCCAAAGCCCACACATACTGGCAAATCGGTCTCGGCTTTAATCGCTTGCACTTGGGTAGCCACATCATCGGTATCGAGCGTCGCCGAACCGGTCACGCCTTTTAATGACACATAGTAAATATAACCACCGCAATGGGTCAGTACTTGCTCGCGGCGCTCAGGCAAAGTCGTTGGCGATAATAAAAAAATCTCATTCATCGCATGCTCAGTCAAATGCTGCGTAAAGCTGCCCGCCTCTGCTGGTGGTAAATCAACCATTAAAATACCATCGACGCCTGATTGCTCGCATAAGGCAACAAAATTGTCATAACCGATGATTTCCACGGGATTCAGATAGCCCATTAGGATAATCGGCGTCTGCGTATCTTGTTTGCGGAATTCTGCCACCATGTTTAGCGCATCACGCGTACTAGTACCGGCTGCTAAGGCGCGCTCGCCAGCTAATGCAACAGTTGGGCCATCGGCCATTGGATCAGAAAACGGCAAGCCTACTTCAATCATATCTGCGCCATGCTCAACCAAGTCGTGTAGTAAGCCAACAAAGTTACCAGGCGTTGGATCGCCTGCCATGACATAAGGAATCAGGGCTTTTTTATTTTGGGCTTTTAAGGTTTCAAACGTACTTTCAATTCGGGTCATAGTGGTTCTCTTATAATTTTAAAATGAGTTTGTTGTCATTGAATCGCGTAAAGCTCGCATCTGTTTAATAGACTTATCAAAACTCGCTTGAGCGGTTTCTATGATGGCATCGATTTGAAACAATATGTCAGCATCTAACTGACTAATAAGCGATTTCTGATGCCAAGTCTCAATATGTACTAAGCGTTTTACATAAACCGAATCTGGTAAGTTTTGGCATTTATTAATTAAGAATTCTCGCCAAGGCATTTCTCTTTTTTCATCACCATTGCAAATATTGCATGCCAGCACAAAGTTATAGATTTCATTAGTACCGCCATCTTTTACAGCCTGCAAGTGGTCAAGATGACCTTTGCGACTATTCGGATCAATTACTATATCGCAATAGGCGCATTTATTATCAAAATAATTCCAAACTTGCTGCTTCTGAGATTTGTTAGGGTGAGTATCTATAACCTGTAGTAGGCTACGTTTAATCTGGTTTTTCGCCATAGAGGGTGTGACTTTTGCCATCTTACTAATTCTCTGATTTTTCAAAATTAAATAATATAAATATATATTGTGAACCCTCTATTAAACTTAATAGAGGGCATTATCAAACTAAATGAAAAATATTAATGATTTTTAAGCTAGAAAACGAATCTACAACTCAATCCCTTCTGCCTTCATTACTGAATGCAAATCCTTATCACCGCGACCTGACATATTGACGATAATACTTTGCTCAGGCGTCATGGTTTTAGCCAGCTTCAGCGCGTAGGCGACCGCATGAGCAGATTCAAGCGCTGGGATAATCCCTTCTTTACGCGTCACTTCATGAAAGCCCTCCAATGACTCTTTATCGGTACAGCCAACATATTCAACACGCTTCATGTCTTTTAAGAAGCTGTGCTCAGGGCCAACGCCCGGATAATCAAGACCCGCTGAGATAGAATGCGTCTCTTGGATTTGACCTTCATCATCTGCCATCAGGTAGGTACGGTTGCCATGCAGCACACCGATACGACCAGCGGCCAATGGTGCTGAATGACGACCTGATTCAATACCGTCACCTGTCGCTTCGACGCCATACATTTTGACCTCAGTATCGTTTAGGAAATCAAAGAATAGACCAATCGCGTTTGAGCCACCGCCGACACAGGCAACCAAGGCATCAGGTAACTTGCCGGTTTTTTCTAAATGTTGAATACGCGCTTCTTTACCGATAATCGCTTGGAAATCACGTACCAGTAGCGGATAAGGATGCGGCCCTGCAACGGTGCCGATAATATAATAGGTCGTATCAACGTTAGTCACCCAGTCGCGCATGGCCTCGTTCATGGCGTCTTTCAGCGTCCGCGAACCTGAAGTCACTGGAACAACGGTCGCACCGAGCAAACGCATACGATAAACGTTCATCTTTTGGCGCTCGACATCATCGGCACCCATATAAACGATACACTCTAACCCTAGGCGCGCAGCTATCGTGGCCGTTGCGACGCCATGTTGTCCCGCCCCAGTTTCGGCGATAATGCGTTTTTTACCACACATCTTGGCAAGTAGTGCCTGCCCGATGGTGTTATTCACCTTATGCGCGCCCGTATGATTTAAGTCTTCGCGTTTAAAATAAATCTGTGCGCCACCAATCTCATCACTCAAGCGCTTGGCATGATAAAGCGGCGTTGGGCGACCGACATAATTGACCAAATCGTTATGATACTCTTCCCAAAATGCCGGATCGGCTTTGACTTTGGTGTATAAGGTTTCAAGCTCTTCGAGCGCTGCCATCAGGGTTTCAGAAACAAAACGACCGCCGTGAACGCCGAAATGTCCGCGCGCATCAGGATATTGGTTAAAGTCTTGGACGTTTTCTGGATTGGTAAAGGTATTGATAGCTTTAGCAGTAGCAGATACATCTTTGCTTGCGACATGACTCATGATAATTCCTACTATAATAAGTGGTATTTTTTAGAATAAATAAAGGGAAAGATTTTAGGTAATGAGCTATTTAACAAATAGAAATCCACCGTTAAAAAGCTAATTACTGATATTCGAAGGTTCGCTCGGCGTCTCGTTTTGCCATCGGTCGCGTTTAACTGCTTTCATAAAGGCACGCATTTTGGCAGCGTCTTTTTTACCTTTGTCGGACTCAATTCCGCCGCTGACATCGACGGCATAAATCGGCAACTCTAAAGTAGCAGCGACATTGTCGGCATCAAGCCCGCCCGCTAAAATAATAGGCAGCGAGCTGACTTGCGGTAGCAAACTCCAGTCAAAACGTGCACCTGTACCGCCATACTTATGAGGATGGTATGCATCGAGCAAAATACTGTTCGCACCAGCGGCAGCAAACTCATCAATTTGAGCGCTTACGCTAGCAGTGGTGTGCTGCTCGGTATTGATACGTAAGGCTTTTATCCAGCGTTTATTGACCGCGCTTGCCAGCTGCTGACACTGCTCCGGCGTTTCATCGCCATGGAATTGAATGATATCAAAAGGGACATGGTTTGCCAGTTCAATCAGTTCCGCTCGCGGCATATTGACCACCAAGGCCACCACACTTATAAAAGCGGGCAAAGAAGCAGTTAGCAATTGCGCCTGCTCAATAGTAACAGCGCGCGGACTCGGTGGATAAAACACCAAGCCAACCGCATCGACACCCAACTGAGCAGCCATTTTAATATCACTAGGCTGGGTAAAACCACAAAACTTCACCTGCATAATGTGACCTTAGATATAACATCAAATAGATATGACACTAAATATAACGTTGATAGATTGGCTCGAATACATAGATGACGATAAATATTGATTGCCAACGCTAAAAAGCAAATATGATGATTTGTTAATTGAATGGCAAATCCATTGCATCCAAAAACTTATCCTAGCATACTTTTATTCACAGTTTTGTTTATGATTGCGATTGATTAATACAGGAAAGGTGGAATGTCTAAAACGGTGGCGGCAACGTCTCAGCACATTGCTAGCAATAATACGACGAGTGCAAACCCTGCACATTATTTAATGTGGTTTCGTCGTGACCTGCGAGTTCATGACAATACGGCATTGGCAGCGCTTTGCGAGCGTGCAAATGAAGATAATGCGCGAGTCAGTGCTATTTTTTTTATGACGCCTGAACAGTGGCACGCACATGATATGTCACTCACCCAGCTCGATCATATCGCCCGTACCTTGCCACTCTTAGCAACCTCTTTGCAAAAACACTTAAATATCAACTTAACCGTACAAGTCTGTGCCAGCTTTTCTGACTGTGTTGAGACGCTAAGCACGTTGTGTGAGGTAAATGATATCAGTGTTGTCATGGCAAATCATGAGTACGAAGGTAATGAGATTGACCGCGACCAAGAACTAACCAACCAACTTGCCAAATCAGATATCGAATTTATCCGTTGGCACGACCAATGTACCTTGCCACCAAAAACCATTACCACCAATGACGATAGCATGTATCAGGTCTTTACCCCATTTTATAACAAATGGCGGCATACCTTGGACGTTAGCAGCTTACAAATGCACCAAGCCATGGCGGTAAACTATCAGTCAAAAAGCAGCCAGTCAAAAACCACCCTAAAAACTGCAAAAGACAGCGCTCATACTGTTAAAGACATAGAAAAACTCAGTAAAAAAGCCGTCGAAGATTATCAAAAACGATTAGAGACCGCCGTAGAGTATCAGCACATTGATTTTGGCGCTCAGCTTGAGCAAGCTAGAACGGCTTATCCAGCGGGTGAAGTGGTTGCGCGCCAACGTTTAGAGGATTTCATCGCTGACGACATTGATAACTATGACATCAGCCGCGATGTACCAAATTTGCAAGCGACCAGCCAGCTATCAGCCTATCTCACTATCGGGGCAATTAGCCCAAGACTGTGCTATTTGCAAGCCACAAAAGCATTAGAGAGATTACAGGGTAATGATAACGACAATTTCGATAGCTTTGATAAGCCCGATAAGTCCGATAAGTCCGATAACAATGACATTAATCGCTGGATAAGTGAGCTGGCGTGGCGTGACTTTTATCGTCATGTTTTAGATGATAAGCCCGAGCTTATTCGCCATAAAGCCTATAAAGAAGAAACCGATAACAAGATTAACTGGTCATATAATGAAAATGACTTTAAGGCATGGTGTACAGGTAAGACAGGCGTGCCATTGGTCGATGCGGCCATGCGCTGTCTCAATGCGACCGGTTTTATGCACAATCGCTTGCGTATGGTGACGGCGATGTTTTTAACCAAGGACTTACTGATTGACTGGCGCTTGGGTGAGCGCTACTTTATGCAGCAGCTGATAGATGGGGACTTTGCGTCCAATAATGGCGGCTGGCAATGGAGCGCGTCAACAGGCACAGACTCCGCACCTTACTTCCGTATTATGAACCCTTTTAGCCAAGCTAAGAGTCATGATGCTGATGCATTATTTATTAAGACTTGGCTGCCAGAATTAAAAGACGTGCCAAGCAGTGTTTTGCATAGTGAAGATAAAATGCGTAAAGCGCTCACAAAGGGCGGTCAGTTTGCTGACATTGCTTATCCTGTGCCGATGGTTGAGCATAAGGCAGCACGACAACTGGCGATTGCTGAATTTAAAAAACAACGCTGACATTTTTAACAAAAAGCGCTAGTTTTCTACTTGAGCTACCTCTTGTGGCGTACTGCCAGTTTGCACCAAACTGCTTTGTGCTGCACTATCGATATCGATAGCTGGCTTTACTATTCGTGTCTGAATGGTATAAATAGCATACGCAAGACAAGTAAAGCTTATGATGAGCAGCACCCACGTCGCAAAAGGTAGCGATTCTTTTGCTTTAGGCTGCTTGATTAATTCGCGTTTCTCATGAACGGAGGGCTGATTATTGGAAGTTGTCATATACGCCACCTCTTATATCATATAAGCTTATTTCAACGACAGCATTTATAAGGCTGTCGTTAATGATAAATAAGTCCTGCTATATAATATAGTAACCCTATTGCCAATAAATTCAAGCAACATCTGTTAAGTGGTGTAGCGTTTCGTTAACCCATTTTAAGTATTAAGCCGTTGGCATTTGACACGCCCCTGCGCCCTGCGTGGTTACCGTTACGACAGCACCGGTCAATGAAAACAACTGCTGCAATTGGGTTTGCGCATTTTCTAATGCTAAATTCATCACATCACCGCGGCAAGCACGCTCAAGCACTTCTTTTTTCGCCATACTTTGCGCTTGTTGCAAGATCTTTGGATCGACCTGCATCATACCAAAAGCGCCAGTCTGCCAATCATAGATTTCGATATCGTCTAAATAAACAGAAAATATTTCTGACGGCGGCAAGGTGATATTGATTTGCGGCATCATTGAGACAGGCGTATTAGCATCAGCTTCCTGCAGCTGTTCAACACCAATCTCTGGCTGCACCACCTGTACCATCTCTGGCGTTAACGCACTCAAATCAATCCCTGCTTCTACGCGCCCGCGTGCAATAAACAAACCCTTTTGCTCATCTTGCCACAGCTTCATCCAGCTGCCTGGTTTTTGGCTAGTGATAACGGTATCGACACTAAACGCCACCGTCTCTAAACGATTTAATTTTTGAATTTGCATCACCACCCCTTCACGGGTAATGGTTTCTATCGGTTTTTCCTTAGTGAGGTTTTGCGCGCTGTATATCGCAAAAGCGAGCGCGGCAAGACCGATAAGCAATACCAGCCACGATAGCATCGAGATGGGTTTTTGCGCTTGCGGGCGCTTGGCATTATTCTTATCTACTGAAGAGTGGTTATCAGGGTTGACCATGTAAACTACCTCAAGGTTTTATATTAATTCTTATCAGCATAAAATTGCTAAATACCAAACCTTTAATGCTAGTTGTTTATAAGAATTTCAAGCACTTACTACCATTCTCCTACATAATTGATGAGTTCGATGCCACTTTAAAAAATAGCTTTTGCTTCACTATTTATCTCTTTATTCTCTTATGCCCAAAATCTATAAATCGTCCTACTTTATCAGCTAACCAGAGTTTTATCTTTGAGTCTCAAAAACTGGCAGATTTTGGATTAAACAATCAGCTTATTTTTAGCATTGTTATTGAGTTTAGCCACTGTTTGAGCTGAAACAACAAAAAGTCATTGCGTCTTAGGCGAACTTTACCTAACATAGTCAGATTGTATAAGCAAAATGTTGGCATGCACCCATTTTTCTGGCTTTTTTACCAAAAATATGACGCTGTCGATATGGATGTATTCATACAAAAATAAAAGTTTCACCCTTTTTGTAAGGCGTTTTATAAACGCACTTTCTAATAACGTGCTGCTTGTTGCAGTACTTTTTAGCTAGGCAGGTCCTAGACTATTACCAAGTGATAAAAGGTAAGCTTGCGTCGGCCATCAAAGCACACGCTAAATATCCTCCTATTTCTTATTTATTTTATCGTTGATAAGGTTCCGCTTTATTTATGAAAGCCAGTCAATTTTTGTTTGCCACGCTAAAAGAAACGCCCAGCGACGCTGATATCGCCTCAAGCCAACTCATGGTAAGAGCAGGTCTTATTCGTAAAATCGCTTCTGGATTGTATATCTGGCTGCCGATGGGTTTGCGCGTGTTGCAAAAAGTCGAACGCATCGTTCGCGAAGAGATGCAAAACGTCGGCGCTCAAGAAGTGCTGATGCCAATGACCCAGCCTGCCGAGCTTTGGCAAACGACCGGGCGTTTTAATGACTATGGTCCTGAGCTGTTACGCTTTAAAGACCGTCATGACCGCGATTTTGTCTTGGGGCCGACGCACGAAGAAGTCATCACCAACCTTGCTCAAGGTGAGCTGCGCAGTTATAAGCAGTTGCCGATTACCTTTTTCCAAATCCAAGGTAAGTTCCGTGACGAGATTCGTCCGCGTTTTGGCGTGATGCGTGCGCGTGAATTTACCATGAAAGACGCTTACTCGTTCCACGCTGACCAAGCGTCTTTGGCAAAGACTTACCATGAGATGTACGACGCTTATACGCGCATCTTTACCCGTTTGGGTTTAGATTTCCGTGCCGTGCAAGCGGATACCGGTTCTATCGGCGGTTTTGCGTCGCATGAGTTTCATGTGTTGGCAGACAGCGGTGAAGATGATATCGCTTTCTCTGACGTTTCTGATTATGCAGCCAATGTTGAGCTTGCGGAATCGGTCAGCACCGCTGAGCGTCAGCCACCAAAAATGGAACGCGAAGACGTTTTAACAGAAGACATGACCAGTTGTAAAATGGTTGCTGAGCATCTAGGCGTACCGTTAGAGACGACGGTGAAAACCTTAATCGTCCACGGTCATACCGAAGATGATGAACCGCAATTAATCGCGATTGTCTTACGCGGTGACCATCAGCTAAATACCATTAAAGCGGAGAAAATCGAAGAAGCCAATGTACCGCTAACGATGGCTTCTGATGAAGAGCTTAAAGCCGCTGGTTTGCATAAAGGCTATATCGGCGTTGATTTGGATATGCCCGTATTCGTCGATCGCTCGGCAGCTTCTTTGTCGGATTTTGTCTCGGGCGCAAACGCAGTCAATAAACATACCATCGGTATGAACTGGGTGCGTGATGCCAGCATTACCCGCGTCGTTGATGTGCGCAATGTACAAGAAGGCGATCCTTCTCCTGACGGTAAAGGCAGCCTAAAAATCAAACGCGGCATCGAAGTCGGTCATATCTTCCAGTTGGGTGATAAATACTCGCAAGCGATGAATGCGACTGTCTCTGGTGAAGATGGCAAGCCTGTGACCATGATGATGGGTTGCTATGGTATTGGCGTCAGTCGTATCATCGCGGCTGCTATCGAGCAGAACAACGATGAAAACGGCATCATGTGGCCACAAACGCCAAGCGTTGACGATTCAATTGCGCCGTTTGAAGTCGCTATCATACCGATGAAGTCAAAAGAAGACACCGTCATGCAGACGGCGACCGCGCTGTATGAGGAGCTAAAATCTCAAGGTGTTAACGTCTTGCTTGATGACCGTAATGAGCGCCCGGGCGTGAAGTTTGCCGACCTTGAATTGATTGGTATTCCGCATCGTATCGTGGTTTCAGACCGTAACTTGGCTGAAGGCAAATACGAATACGTCAATCGCCGCGAAACAGAAAAGCAAATGCTGAGCCGCGAAGAAGTGATGGCAAAAGTAAGCGGCAAATAGTTTTTAATAAAACTTGCTCAATAAAAAGCGCCTATCTGATTCAGATAGGCGCTTTTTTTAAACCAAACGCTGCAAAACCAATTTAAATAAAACCATTACCTTACTGGCGAATCAAGCGGCTTGGCTGCGGTAACAACTTTATATCACTGACGCGGCAAGGATTGATATCGATACCGCCGCGGCGTGTATACCACGCACGAACCATCAGCTCGCTTGGCTGATAGTACTGACTCAAATCAGCAAATATTTGCTCGACACACTGCTCATGAAAGCCATTATGCTGACGGAAACTTAAAATATAACGTAACATACTTGCTTCATCAAATGCTTTATTACTGATAATCGAAACCGCTAACGTACCCCAATCTGGCTGATTGGTCACCGGACAATTACTGCGCAGCAAGTTAGAATAAAAGCTAAGCATTTTACCAGCTTCTTTTTCAGAACCTACTGAACCACTTGCTAATAATGACGCGTCAGGATGTTCTGTTAGCGCGACTTTCTCGCTGCTATTGGCAAGCGCGTCATCAATACAAACGCCCTCAGGTTGAGCAATTAACAGCCCTGAATGCTTATCATCTAAGCCACACAACTGAGCGGTTACTTCTGCCTGAACGCATGACGATAAATCTTTAGCAATCAGCGCTTGTACTTCATCCCAACTAGCGAACTCGGTAAAGTTAATACTATTTAAATATAGTTTTAATGACTTTGATTCGACGATAAATGGCGAGCTGGCAGGAACAGCAAAGCGTGCAATAGCCACTTGTGAAACACCTTGTGCACTTAACCAAGACAGCTCAAAGGCGTGCCACCAATCGACGCCCACTGCTAGCTTATCATCTTGCCAGCCAATCACATCGCGCCCTAGATTGCGCGCTATTGGATAGAGGGTCTGGGGACTATACTCAGTTGGATAATCAGTGGTTTGTTCGCCCAAAATACCGTGAATACTCATGGCTACTTCCTAATAGTAAAACTGATGATAGTTAAAATGCTAGAGATTATAAATAGTACTCACAGCAATTTATAAACGAATACGCGAACCATCACTTAATAGTCGATAAGAGATGATATAAAAAATGACGCAAAAGGCAAAGATAGCCGCCATCGAATACCATACATTGACATCAGAATAGCCAAGGATACCGTAGCGGAAAGAGTTCACCATATAGACAATTGGGTTCAACAGCGAAATATTTTGCCAAAATGGCGATAAATTTTCCATCGAATAAAACACCCCGCCAAGATAGGTCAGCGGCGTCAACACAAAGCTTGGAATAATAGAAATATCATCAAATGAGCGTGCAAATACGGCGTTGATAAAGCCGCCAAGCGAGAATAAAACCGAGGTGCCAATCACCGTAAATAGGGTGATAAATAAGTGCTCAATACCCAGCTTGGTAAAAAATAACGCCACAATAAAGACGATGACCCCAACCGCCAGTCCGCGGAAAATACCGCCACTGATATAGCCCGTCAAAATAGCATGCTTAGAGATTGGTGATACCAGCAGCTCCTCAATGCTCGAGTGAAACTTAGCACTAAAAAAGCTCGAGACCACGTTTGAGTAACTGTTGGTGATAATCGCCATCATAATCAGACCGGGCACGATAAACTGCATGTATGGCACACCGCCCATTTCGCCCACGCGCGAACCGATCATTTTACCAAAGATGACAAAATACAGGCTCATCGTAATAACTGGCGGCAATAATGTTTGCGGCCAGATGCGTAATATGCGGCGAATCTCTTTAATCAGCAGGGTGCGAAAAGCAATCCAGCGTTGTGCGAAGTTCATGCGTTATCTCTCCTAAGCAGTCTGCGGGCTAATATCAAAACGCTATCATGGCCCGCAGATTGCCTATATGGTTGCTATATTTATAGTGGTCTATTTATGTGGGTAAATTGGAAAAATTATGAATAAAACAGCCTACGAGCTTAAAGGTTCATGCAAGCTTTTATCAACCAGACGCATAAACAGCTCTTCTAAACGGTTGGCTTTATTACGCATACTGGCGACCAAAACGCCTTGCTTAGACAACTGCTCAAAGACACCGTTTAGCGACTCCCCTTCTGTCAGAGTCACTTCAAGCGTTAAATCATCGGGTTGTAGCGTATCAGTGACCCCTGTTAAAGCAATTTGCTTGGTCAATGGCGTCGCCAAATCAAAGACAAAAGTTTCAACCGATAACTGCGCTAATAAATCTTTCATTTCTGTATTGATACGAATCTCACCGTGATCCAAAATAGCGATACGCTTACAAAGCTGCTCCGCTTCTTCCAAATAATGGGTGGTCAAAATAATCGTGGTATTTTCTTCAACGTTAATCTGCTGCATAAATTCCCACATCGAGCGGCGCAGCTCGATATCAACCCCAGCCGTTGGTTCGTCGAGTATCAATAGCTTTGGTTTATGAATCAAGGCGCGCGCAATCATTAATCGACGCTTCATACCGCCTGATAGTTCGCGCGCTTTATTATCGCGCTTATCCCATAAGCCTAACGCTTTGAGCAGTTTTTCTGCTCGCGGTTTAGACTCTTTGGCAGCAATACCAAAATAGCCGGCTTGAGTAATCAAAATATCTTCAACTTTTTCAAACTGATTGAAGTTAAATTCCTGCGGTACCACGCCCAAAAACTGCTTGGCTTTTGAAGGTTCAGCCAACAAATCGGTACCAAAGATATGCACACTACCCGCCGTTGGCTTAAACAAGGAGCTAATGATACCAATCATCGTTGATTTGCCCGCACCATTTGGCCCAAGGAGCGCAAAAAACCCACCTTGTGGCACTGTCAAGCTGACATCTTTTAATGCCGAAAACCCGTTGCCATAGGTTTTAGATAAGTTCTGAATAGATAGCGCTGGCACCTCAGACATGAATACCTCTTTATTAGTGATGTATCTATAAAGGAATATAGAAGACGATTCGGGAAAAGTTAGTTTTCTATTATTTGCTCTCGTACCTTACGAGTCTCGTGTCTAGATGTGAGGCTCGCGGTTGCGGATTTCAACATTAGGATGATATAACCACGATATTAATAATATCAATCGTCGCCCACAAAAAAACGCCTACCTCATTAAATGAAATAGGCGCTCTATAAGCTTCTATATATGATTGCTGTTATCCGCAATACTGTAGCGTTTTTAGAATATTTTGACTATATTAAGCAGAATAATGATAAAAAAGCAAAATAGAAGACGATAACTAGTTTACCGTCTCCTGCTGTTTTTTATTACTGTTGCATATAAGTCAGCCAATTAAATTAGCTTGCTTCACCAACCATATAATCCACTGCGTTTTGTACTTCTTCATCAGGGATATCAGCGCCGCCTTTGGCAGGCATAGCGTTAAAGCCGTTGATAGCATGGGTATACAAGGTATCTTTACCTTTAGCGATACGAGGACCCCAAGCACCAGCATCACCTAGCATAGGAGAGCCAAGTAAGCCTGATGCGTGACACGTTTGGCAGACAGCGCTGTAAACTGCTTTACCATCACGCGGACCATCGCCTGCTGCTGGACCTGCAGAACGTGCAGTGACATCACATACTTCGTCGTCCTCAAAGCAGACTTTAGCAACCGGCTGAATACGAGCAATCAAGTTAGGATACAAAGCGATGAGCTTTTGTACTTGTGGCGTATCTTGCGGAATAGGCTCTTCTTCAGCGGCAGGTGCGGCAGCGGCTGTTGCTTCTTCAGCAGGTGCATCTGCATCGGTCGCGTCTGCTTGCGCAGCTTCATCGGTAGCTGCAGCGCCATCGGTAGTATCAGCAGCAGCTTTGGTATCGTCACCCAATTTTTCAGGCAAGTTATCGACAACCTCTTGCCCTTCTGCGACATCAGATACGGTTACAGGCGTGTCTACAACACTTTCGGCTTGGCTCACAGCGATACTAGCGATTCCTAGAATGGCAGCTGCCGATAACATAACTACTTTTCTCATTCGTCACGTTCTCTTATTGCGTATACAAGGGCCGACACGACTTGGACATTCTGTTTGTCCTCCTTTGATAACCAAGCAGTTATCAATAGCAAACAGCCATCCCGCATACGGGCGCGCTTGTAATCGGTGATTATAAATATGAATTCTCCCTAACATTATAAGGGAAAAGACAGGTAGATTGCCATGCCTGTTTGCCGACTATGGTGTTTTTTCTTAAAAAACGCCAATAGCGGCCTTCATTCATTGGCTTTATGACTTTTATTTGTTAGACTAAGCGGTCTTAATTTTTAGACGCCTTTTCGTTCTAACGACAGCCAATTGCACTTATTTATACACGTCAT
>Ga0098067_1000447_pt1 | contig 15574 bp, 6 predicted proteins | sample 26_taG_FD_92578 | JGI IMG/M metagenome (GOLD analysis project Ga0098067, IMG submission 92578) | Marine viral communities from Cariaco Basin, Caribbean Sea - 26_WHOI_OMZ | ecosystem: Environmental > Aquatic > Marine > Oceanic | place: Caribbean Sea: Cariaco Basin | collected 2014-11-09
CTGCAAGCAAAGGGTTTAATCCATTATCCAGGGTCTTTTTTGTCCAGGGGTCGGCTCGAAGTGTTCCCCAGAGTGAACCAATGTTTCGATCTTGTACCGCATCTTTAAATTCCTGGCTTACTTCTACCGTATGGTCATTAACTTTATGGTACATGTGCCATCCCAAAAGTGTGGATAACTGCCCTACTTTTTCTTCCAGGGTCATTCTCTTTAAAAGATCGTTTACCCTTTCATCAACACTCCTTGAAGGATCTTTATATATAGATTTTGTTTTTACCTGCTGTGCGTTTATGGCAGCCATTGGGGAAAAAATACATAAGCAAAAAACTATAATAGTTAAGTAGGAAAAAGAAAAATTCATTGGGAGTTCAATTTTATAAAAGGTAAATATTTTACTCTCTTAAAACCTGAGGTCTCTAAAATAGTAAATTCAAAGAAGGTTTTTTTCTGATAAAAATGAAAGGCGATGGTGGGTTACAAAGTATAATCTAAAAGAAAGGAATTGCAGAAGGCATTCTTCTACAATTCCTTTTAAAGTGATCAATTATTCTCTCCAATAGAAGTCCCCGCCTTCAATATTCCATGAATTATCAAAAAACCCACTATACTTAAGACCAGAAATGCCATTTTTCATCATTGTATCATCAAAGATCATCACATCTGGGAAAAAAGTGCCGTTCTCAAGATAGTCATTGGCATATGCACTTTTCATTCCTCTCTCACCTGTTGCAGTTATCACACCTACACTAGCTATATCACTATCTCTTCTTGGGAAAATGAAATAAGCACCCCATTGTTCCCCAGAAAAGGTTTTATCTCCAACCTGAAGCTTATTTTTTGTAACCTGAATGGGAGAGTTCTTTAAAAGCCTGTTCCAGGCAGCATTATTGCTTTTATTTCCATAAAGTATCACGTTCCTGTCGCTGTATTTATCAGTCCTAAAATCTACATCCCTTACTAATTCAACATTCCCGTTGGCCCTGTAGTAGAACTTTTCTGCATCAAATTTTGCCCTGTTGTAATACCATTCATTCTCTTCTTTTGAGCCTCTTGTCGCAAAAACGAAAACCATGTTATTTTTGAAAGCATCCTTGAATCCGCCGTACCGGTGTGGTCCTTTTTCTGCAGCTGAAGGTGTGGAAGCAACCTCCCAAACACCGCCATTCTTTCTAAAAAAGGCATTATCTGTTGATGTCTTAATGGGGAGAATTTCATTGTCAATACTCATTGTGTCAAGTGAAGAGACACCCATCTCCTTAAAATTAAGTTTTAAAACTTCTACGTTCTCTGTCTCTAAAGACACCTTCCCGTCTTCTTTATCAAACTTAAAAGAGCTAATCTCAAAAGGTTTTTCCTGTTGATAAATAGTGACAAAATGAGAAGTTGCAGAAACACCGGGAGAACCGGTAGAAAATTCAATTTCATCTATTTCTTCCGGAGATTTTATTTTTCGCGCCCTAAAGAAATCGAAAATAAGAGGCCAGTCTACACTATGATCTCCATACCAGTGGGTACCGTCCGGATATTCATAGTAAGCGAAGTCATTGTGGAATTTCCCTAAACGTTTACGCATTTCACGGGCGATAAAAGTAGGTACTACCGAATCTGCTTCTCCATGAAGCACATATATTCCGAAGTGAAGATAATTGTTTTCAAGCTTCAGGGTTCTACTTGGATTTCCGGCCCTTCTAACCATGGAATCCATTAACCGGTCAGATTCCTTTTCATATCCGGCAGTTATACTTTCAAGGAATTCAGACTTACTCATACCAAACCTTTCAAAGTAATCTTCAGGTCTTTCTGCAACCCTTCTTACAAAGCTATGCCTATACTCCAGTAAATCGGGGTATCCTGCAGCAGGTGCAATGGCCGCAAATCTATCAGGGTAGGTAGCCCCTAAATACCAGGTACCATGGCCTCCCATTGAGTGTCCTGTAAGATAAGTGTGCTGTTGATCTGTCTTTAATAAGTTTTCAGCATGCTCTAGTACTTCCAGAGCATCCAAACGCCCCCAGTCTTCCCATGCAAAACCAAAAGGCCTACGATTGGTGGGAGCTACCAAATGGCCCCAATCTTTTTGTTTATAGGCATTAGCTTGGTTGACGGCTTCTACTGAAGCGCCATGAACCGACAGAAATAAAGCCTGCTGTTCTTTATCTTTTGTAAGTGATGGAGCAATACTATAATATTGTACACTACCATCTATATCGCTAATAAAGGTTTTTTTATGATGGGCATATTTTGATTTTATTGCCAACTCGATATTTTTAGAATCAATTATTTTTCCTCTCCTGTCTTTTAACTGGACAACTACGTTAAGCGTATCACCTATAGGGAGAATTTCGGGGACAGGAATGTCAAAAGGCACTTTTCTCACATTTAAGGGAGAAACAGAGGGTACATTGGTTTCATTTTGATGAGAACCTACAATTGTTTCTATTTTAGCACCTTTGAGCCAGGAATCATTGCTGTTCATAATCCTGATGCCGCCTATTAAAGCTTCTTTTTCCTCTCTCTGCACATCTGGCAGAGTCATGTCTCTTGTGGTAAACTGTACCGGTAGGTTGGGTTCAAGTAATCTGGCACGCATATGGGAAAATCTTCCCCCGGTTAAAATAAATTCATTTTTCCCTTTATTAAGTTTTACGGGAATAAGACTCCAGCCGAAATCATAATGATCTCCTTCGTGAGGCAGACCATTAATTAAGGCTGCTGTATGCCCAGAAGCTTCAAAGATCACTGTCTTTTCTGAATCTGAATCATACACCAGGTAGAGATAGCCATTTCTAAAGCCATCATCATTGAATTCACTGTTTTCACTTACCTCAATTCTTTCCCATTTGGCAACTTCAGCATCAACATCAGCCAGGCCGACTTTCCCTTCTGAAATACTGTTTTTATTGCTAAGCATATTTGCTAAGAGTGGATCACTTAAGACTGATTTTGATTCACCAGGAAGTCTCTTCCTGGTGAGAATTAAACCTTCTTCAAAGAGATGGATTACCTCTCCTTCATTAATATCTTCAACTTTTTCTTTTCCAAAATATTCTACAATATTACCCTCTCTTTTTTGAGCAGATATACAATTGACTGAAATAAGAAAGCTGAATATTAATATTAATCTGGTTATTTTCATTTCTTACATTTTTGAATTAAAAAAGAGAACCAATAAATAGAAATTTACTTTTAATGATAATCTGGTTTCTCTGTACAGAATTATGTTTTTTTGGTAGCAGAAGGTAAAACATTCACAGAAGCTGAACGGAAGGCTCATGTTTACAAACCTCGTTTTAAAAGGAAATTTTCACGGTTCCAAAACTGCTTATTGAATAAACTTAGTATGTCTATCATAGACAAAGGCCATTAAATAAATGGCCTTTGTCTATGATAAGATTAATATAAGAAGTTACCTTATTATTTTTGAGCCCACCATAAAGGAGTAAAAACTGCATCTTCTCCATCTAATAGTTGTACTGCTTGTTGATATCCTTCAGGATCATTATTTCTTAAAGCAGAAGGATACTTCAACCTTTGTGGAAAGAATTCTTTTTTAGCTTCCATAAAGTTGCTGCTTGTTAAAGCCGGAAGATCTGGTAAGGAATTTTCGACAGCAGGATTTTCGAAGAAAGGTAGTCCTAATCTTCTATGATCATTCCAGGCTTCCAGAGGTAAATATGGATAAAAGGCAATATATTTTTGAGTAATTATCTTAGTAAGATGATCATTTTTCACATTCCCATTCATATATAAATCATTGTCGGGGTATACTACCTCTACGGTTCCCTCTGCACCTGTATATCCATTTTCGTACTCCATCAAATGTGTTTCTCCAGGTTCGGATGTGTGGTTCCAATTCACCGAAGTTCCATTGCGGTTATATTCTTCTGACGCTAAGTACTGATCAACCATTCCGCCAATTCCGAAGTAATCAAAATTAGAACGAATACCAGCTTCATAAGCAGTCATTGCATCAACAGGTGTTGACCAGCCCCGGGTAGCTGCTTCGGCAATTAAGAAATAAGATTCCCAGGGTGCGAAAAATATTCTATAGCTGTTGTCGCCACCAGAACGAAATTTTTGTGCCATCCGTGGAATTGTACCTGAGTATGAATATAGTTGATTCTTAGATCCTTTTTCGCCCCAGCTTCCCAAAGCAGAAGCATTCCAGGTAAAAGCTGCATCCAATTCTTTAACGATATCACCATTAGCATCAACTAAATTTCTTTGAGTTGTTCTCGCATCATTGGTCCATGATGGATAAAAACTGAAATCGGAATCATTAAAGTCTCCCGGAATAGCAAAATCCTGATAAGCACGGGGATCAATCTCTTTATGCAATCCATCAAACCAGTAACCGGCAGAAGGATCATTGGTTTTAGTGGTAAAATGGTTTTCAAATTTTAAGCCTAACCAATCTTCAGGTTTAACATGCTCTTCATAGGATTCCCCTAAGATATCGGTAGTTTCAAGGCCTCCTAACCCAATAAAGATATTGTTAAGAGTAGGAGTGATCATTTGAGAGTTCCACTCTCTTGACATTACAGCAGTTAAATCGTCCCATCCCCCTTTTTCCTGAACCTTAAAGGTCTCATCTAAACTCATAATAATCTCGCTTCCGGCTACCGCGTCTTCAAACTCGAGTTGAGCTTTTTCGGGATCAACTTCAGACATTCTCATTGCTAACCGCATTCTCATGGAATTAGCATATTTCTTCCATTTTTCCCAGTTGTATTTATAAGCAGGGTCTAAATTTGCTAAAGTACCTGGAGTTGTCACCTCTAATTCTAACTGGCTTTGAGCATCTTTAAGTTCTTCGAGCATATAGTAGTAAACCTCCTGTGTACTGTTAAATTCTGGATTTTCACCCTGAAAAGCATTAATGGGAATGGGCCCAAAATTATCTGTCATTTCACTCATCAGGTATACCCTCCAAATACGTGCTACCTGCACTAAATTATGGCTGTACTCCTTTACGTTTCCTGTGGCCATTTTTTGGTCAGCCACCTGGATAGCCGTATTAATATGGTTTAACCAGGAGGAAAGGGAGTTAAAGTAATCCACTGTCCACCCGTCACTATACGATCCAACTGGCAAGGAATTGGTTCTATCAAAACGCGCTGCAGCTTTCCAATAAAGTACAAAAGCTCTTTCAGCCACGTGAGGATTTTGTTGTGCCCCAATAATTGAATTATTTATAAAATATTCCACCTGCACCTGATCATCATTTGCTGCGAAAGGGTTGGTGTTTATCTCCTCATAATCGGAACAGGAAGTCATCACAGCAGCTAATGCAACCATTAATCCTGTAATTTTATATATTCTTTTCATTTTCAAAATATTTTAAATTAAAACTGCAAGGTAAGATTGAAGAAGTAGCTTCGCGAGGTAGGCGAAGAACCATTTTCAAATCCAACGGCATTAGTTCCCGTAGCAAAAACTGATTCAGGATCAATTCCGTTCATGTTACTGTCAATCATCCACAGGTTATTTCCTGAAATACCCACTTTTGCACGTTGTAAACCTGCATCCTGAATCCAGGATTTTGGTAAATTATAGTTCAGTTGCACATTTCTTAAACGGAAATTTGTTGCATCATAAACATTTGCTTCTGTAATTCCCAAATTTCCTACCCCAGCCACTGCTGTCCAGTAGTCCTGATGAGATACTGCATTATCATTATTTGTATATACAGGACTTGTAGCACCTTCGGGTGTTACATCAATTACTCCATCTACAACAAATTCCTCTCGTTTTCCATTTACTACAGTAACATTAGAAGTACCGGCAAGCTGCATGGCATTATTGGTGCCAGAGAAAATTTCCCCGCCAAAACGACCATCTATCATAAAACTTAATTCAAATGCTTTATAGGAAAAGCTATTTGTCCATCCCAGTAAGGCATCAGGCTGTTGGTTTCCTAACAGGTAACTTTCATTGGTTGGCAGGGGTAAACCTGCGTCATTTAAAATTAAATCTCCGTAGAATTCACTGTTCTTATCCTCTACCCTTCTAAACTTGGTTCCATATATGTTACCGTACATACCACCTACTTCGGCCACGATACTCACATTATCAAATCCTCCTAGGGGGTAGGTCTCTACACCATCAACCAATTCTTCAAGGGTATTCTCATTCTTGGAGTAATTGATATTAGTAGTCCAGCTTAAGCCATCAGGATTTTCCAAAATTCGCCCAGTCAACATTAATTCAAATCCTTTGTTCTGGATATCACCTGCATTTACTCTCATAGAAGAATATCCACTTAAAGGGTTAAGACCAATCGAAATTAATTGGTTGGTAGCATTTGATTTATACCATGAGAAATCAATTCCCAACTTATTGTCAAATAATCGAGCGTCAAATCCTGTTTCGATAGATTTGATTAACTCGCTCTTTACGTCAGGATTATACAATTCGCCATTTCTACCGGCAATGGTATTCCCATTAGGATCTTTGTTGATATTATAAAAATTATAAAGCTGATATTGAGCCATATCATTTCCAACCTGAGCATAAGATGCTCTCAATTTGGTGTAAGTAATCCATTTAGGCATACTACCTCCAGCATTCTTAATAACATCGTTTACTAATATGGATGTACTCACAGAAGGATAAAAGAAAGATCTATTTTCTTCACTTAAAGTTGAAGACCAATCATTCCTACCTGTAAAGTCTAAGAAAAGATAGCCTCCGTAGTTTATTTGAAAAGTCCCATAAACGGAGTTCATTTTACGCTCATAATAATTCTCACTTACTGTTGCTCTGTCTACACCATTATTTAATGAAAACAAATTAGGAACCTCTAATTCTCCTGCGTTTGAATTGATGTCATTAAACTCCTGCTGCATTAAATTTCCTCCCAATGTGCCGGCAAAACCGAAATTGCCAAATACATTATCCTGAGCAGCACTAAAAAGAATACTAAAGTTATCTTCATTAAAAGTATTTATTCCCTTACTGTAACGCCCGGTTGGAGTTAAAGGACTTCCACCATATAACCTGGTCTCATTTTCGGTTGTATACCGGTCACTACCTGCCCTAATTTCTCCACTCAACCAGTCAGTAAAATCATATTTTAAAGATCCGTTCATTAAAAAGCGGTCTCTACTATCAAAGTTATTGTTAAACCTTGCTCCCCAATATGGGTTTACTTCGTTAGATCCAGGTTTATACCATATTTGATTACCAAATTCATCTACTGCTGCTTCAAAATCAGCAATATTTACTGAACGTGGGAATAAGTATGTAGTATAAAAAGCATTTGAAGAATTCACCCCACTAAAAGGTCTGTTTTCAGCTTTAGAATTAATATACTGCACCTTTACATCTGTTGTCCATCTTTTATTAGGACCAAAATTACTTACCGCACGAGTAAGGAGGTTCAATCTTTCAAGAGTGGACTCAGGAATCATACTATCGTCATTTAAAAACCCCACAGAAGAATATACTGAGGTATTTTCAAATTTTTGGGAGAAAGATAAACTTTGATTTAAGCTAATTCCCGTGTCAAAATAATTATCTACGTTATCATAGGCACGAAGTTGTGTTTGCTCTCCATTCCAGTTTTCAACTGTTTGACCTTCAATTTTTGGCCCCCAACTAGAACCTGATTCCCTATTGTAAACCATGTCACTTCCCTGTCCAAAACTATTCTGAAACTCGGGCCCTGTAAATATTTCTTCAAAACCCAAAGTAGCGTTATAAGTGATACCAAGACCTGGATTATCTTTTCCAGATTTTGTAGTAATTAAGATAACTCCATTTCCGGCTCTTGCCCCGTATAATGCCGCAGCTGAAGCTCCTTTAAGCACAGACATGCTAGCAATATTTTCGGGATCCAGGTCTCCTAAACCATTCCCCATATCTACGGAAGGATTCCAAAAATCATTATTTGATGCGCCCGTAAAATTGTCCATTGGCACTCCATCAACAATGATCAAGGGTTGATTATCTCCTGTTAAAGAATTATTCCCGCGAAGAATGATTTTTGAAGAACTGGCCGGGCCGCCCCCACCTCTAACAACATTCAATCCCGCTACTTTTCCGGTAAATGCATTGGCTAAATTCGTTTCCCGGCTTTCTGCCAGTTCTTCACCTCCAATTTCCTGCAAAGCATAACCAAGAGATTTTTTCTCTCTCTTGATTCCCAGAGCGGTTACCACTACCTCTTCCAGGGCCTGAACATCTGCTGTTAATTGAACATCTATAGTACTTTGGTCCCCAACGGTAATTTCTCTAGTGGTAAATCCTACCATAGAGAAAACAAGAACAGCATCAGAAGGAACGTCAATCATGTAATTCCCATCCATATCTGTTACTGCACCATTCATGGTGCCTTTTTCCACAACTGTTACACCCGGAAGTGGCATTCCATTCTGAGCGTCTGTAATAGTTCCAGATATTGCCTGATCCTGCGCTACCATATTCTGACTAAAAAGCCCGAGCGCAAAACCAAACAAGATAAATAATTTGATTTTCATGGTTTGTTGTAATTTGGTTAAATAATGTCTACAAGATGAAGTAAATATACTGCAAATGTTACAGGAGTGTTAATGGAAAAATCGAATTTCGACGAATAGCAGCGGTGGATAGCTCAACAACTTCCTGGGTTCGAAAACGATATAGACTTGCACATTTTAAAGGGTTTTTTAATACATTTCAATTGATGATGTACCTATCAATTTGGAGTGAGAAATGAAAAGGTTTTCATGTTTTTTCCCATCTATTAAAATATATTTTAGATGTTCCCCAGCCTTAATAAAAGACTTTATTATAACTTCATGATTATCTTCCAAATGAAGAGTTATTTTATTAAACTTAGGTGCAAAGAGTGTATAGACTGGATCTGCCGGGGTTACTGGATAAAAACCCATCATGGCATAAATTACCCAGGCACTCATGGTACCTGTATCATCGTTTCCAGGTAGTCCTGCAGGCGCATTAGAATAATACCTATCAAGTAAATCATTAATCCTTTTTTGAGCTTTATCATTTTCTCCCGTTACAAAGTTGTAAAGAAAAGGATATCCAAAATCGGGTTCGTTGGCCATATCATAGTGACCTGCATCAAATATATAATCCAGCTGTTGAATGAAATTTTCTCCCCCTCCTTTTAGCTTGATTATTCCACGGATATCATGCGGCACCATATAAACATATTGCCAGGCATTCCCTTCAATATATCCTACATTCTTAGTGAAATTTGCACCGGCATTGGGGTCAAAAGGTTCATACCAATCTCCATTAGCCTTTTTTGGTCTTAAGAGTCCGGTTTCACTGTCATACAATTTTCTGTAAGACTGTGAGCGTTTATAAAATTTTTTATAGTCCTCTTTTTTTCCAAGGGCTTTGGCTAATTGTGCAATAGCAAAATCTGATATATTATATTCCTGGGTCGTTGAAACAGGTCCTGCTATTCCACTCTCAACACTTAAATATCCTTTTTCTACATACTCAGCATTTCCAGGACGAAGAGGATTGTTTTCTGTAACTGTAGCCCCTTTGAGCATAGCTTGGTAAGCCTTTTCTACATCAAAATTTCTAAGACCGCGCAGGTAAGAATCAGCAATAACTACAGAAGCAGGATCTCCAACCATTGTAAAGGTCTCTGTAGAATTTAATTCCCATTTTGGCAGCCATCCATTCTCATCATACATTTCCAACATGCTATTGATCATTTCCGTCTGTTCCCCAGGATAAAGCATGGTCATTAATTGATGGTAATTCCTGTAAGTATCCCATAATGAAAAAACGGTATATCGGCTACCTTCTGTTTTTCCTATTTTCCCGGTGGCTATTTCAGGATACTCTCCATTGACATCACTGAAAATATTTGGATGAATTTGGGTGTGATATAAAGCTGTATAGAATACCGTTTTGTCTTCAGCACTTCCCCCTTCCACCTCAGCAACCGAAAGTTTTTCATTCCACGCATCTCTTGTTTCTTTATATATTTCATTAAAGCTTCGATTCCCAACTTCCTTCTGAAGGTTCTCCCTGGCATTTTCAATACTCACATATGATACCGCCACTTTTAATTCAACTTCTGTTGGCTGCTGGAAATCATATGAAAAATATGCTCCAATACTGTCCCCAACAACTTCGCGTGTAAAACCTTTTTTAATTCTTACCTTATCATTATAAGTCATCCATTGTGCTTCCACCCCCTCATAGTTATAAGGGTTCTTCCATGCACCGAATTCCTTTGAAGGTTTAGATAGTTGTGCGACAAAATATACCGGATAGGAGGCTTCAGGATTGTTATAACAAAAAGAACCTACTGTTCTCATCCCTTCTACCTCACTTGGGGAATTTATTTTTAGCATCCCCCCCTGTTCATTTGTCAGCCCTAATCCAAGATTAATAAGAATATTAGCTTTCCCTTTTGGAAATGTGTATCTGCTTACCCCTACCCTTGTAGATGCTGTTACTTCTGCTTTTATTTGATATTTATCCAGTTCTACAGCATAATATCCCGCTTTAGCGGTTTCGTTCTTGTAAGTTGTACCATAGGTTTCATGGTTTGTCTCAACATCACCTGTGGTAGGCATGGCCAGTATAACCCCAAGATCGGGACAACCAACTCCACTAAGATTCACATGACTAAAACCGGTCAAAAAAACATTTTCATGAACATAAGGGTTCGATAACCACTGGCTATCCTTCTCGAGTTTGTTTGTGCCGCCAGCCACATTAAATGGGGAAACACTTGCCATTCCCCGTGGCGCAATGGCTCCCGGATTGGTAGCTCCATAATTGGAAGTTCCTATAAAAGGGTTAACAAACTCCACCGGCTCCTGAGAAAGGAGAATTTGTAATGAAAATAAACTAAGAACAAAAAAAAATCGGATTTTCATAGTAGGGTTATTTTTTCGGACTCATGGAATAAGGTAAAGCATTCTCTTGCTGCCCAAAACTTTTGTTTGGTGAATCACTCATTTTAAATTTGATTTCTCCACCTGGGAGGATATCTTTTAAACTTAGATAAGTCTTGTGGTATTCTTTCCCATTAAGCTTTACAGAGTCGATGTAAAAATTAGAACCTGAATTATCTTCTGCAGAAATTGTAAAGACATTCCCGTTCTCCAGGTGAAGCTTTGCCTTTTGGAATAACGGGCTACCAAAAACATATTGATCTGTTCCGGGGGTAACAGGGTAAAATCCAAGAGAACTGAAAACATACCACGCCGAAGTTTGCCCATTATCCTCATCGCCACTATATCCATCGGGAGTTGGAGAATATAACCTTGTAAGGACTTCCCTTATCTTTTCCTGAGCTTTCCAGGATTCACCCGCATAATTATACAGATATATCATATGCTGAATAGGTTGATTCCCATGAGCATAATTCCCCATATTCACGATTTGCATCTCTCTTATTTCATGAATTGTAAATCCATAATAGGAATCGTCAAAATCTGGGGGCATACTAAATACCGTATCTAGCATTGTGGTAAATTCTTTTTCTCCACCCATCAAATTAACGAGCCCCTGGACATCATGAAAAACAGACCAGGTATAATGAAGACTATTACCTTCTGTAAAGGCATCTCCCCATTTTAACGGATTGAATGGCTTCTGAAATTTACCGTCCTTGTTTTTGCCTCGCATTAGGTTAGTTTCAGGATCAAACAGGTTTTTATAATTTTTTGCCTGCTCATAAAATCTACGGGAGGTTTTTTTATCTCCTCGTTTTTCTGCAAATTTCGCGATAGTCCAATCGGCATAGGCGTATTCTAAAGTTCTTGCGGCATTCTCATTAATTCCCACATCATAAGGGACATAACCCAGTTTATTATAAAAATTCAGTCCCTCTCTTCCCACAGAAGACTCAGGGCGTCCTTCTTCAATATTTGCATTTTTAAGAATGGCTTCATACAGTACATCTACATCTTCATCATAAACATTTCCCTTGAGAAAAGCATCGGCTATAATAGGAGCTGAATTAGAGCCTATCATTACATCCCGGTGGCCAGGGCTCGCCCATTCCGGTAACCATCCCGATTCTTTATAAGTATTAGCTAACCCTGCCATAAACTGCTTATTCATCTCGGGGTACATCAAGTTGAAGAAGGGGAATATCGCTCTAAAAGTATCCCAGAATCCATTATCTGTAAACATGTAACCCGGCAAAATTTCCCCATTATACGGGCTGTAATGAACCACCTCGTTATTTCCGTCTATTTCATAGAATTTTCTGGGAAATAGAAGAACCCGATATAAACTTGAATAAAATGTTCTTTTATGATCAATATTATCATCCTCAATCTCTATTCGGCCCAATTCTTTATTCCATATAGCTTCGGCTTCTTCTTTAATATCTTTAAAGCTTTTCCCTGCTAATTCATTATCAAGGTTACGTTGGGCCTGCTCGAAACTTATAAAAGAGGAAGCTACTTTAACATTAACTTTTTCTCCCTTCTCAGTTTTAAACCCAACAATTGCCCCCACATGCTGCCCCTCTTTTTCAGTAGCACCTAAATCAAGCGTCCATTCATCTCCCCATGTGTGGGTGATTTGAAAGTCCTTATCAAATTCTGCCACAAAATAGTTGTGAAAATTATCAGGTACGCCACCGTGATTGTTCCTGGCATATCCAATTATTTTTCGTTCTTCAGGAATAATTTTCACCATTGATCCTTTTAAAAAAGCATCAAGCATTATGTAAGAACTATCGGCCTTGGGAAAAGTGAATTGAAAATGTGCTCCTCTAACTGTAGGTGCAACTTCAACCGTAACATCATACTCAGCTAAATAAACACTGTAGTAATGAGGTTTGGCAATTTCGGCTTTATGGGAAAACCATGAAGCTCTTTCATCTTCCTTATATTGGAGGTCACCTGTCACTGCCATAAGAGAAAAGGCTGCATAATCATTAAGCCAAGGGCTAGGTTGGTGTGTTTGCTTTATGCCACGAATCTTATAATCATCATAATTATAGGTCCATCCATCTCCCATTTTAGCTGTTTGGGGCGTCCAGAAATTCATTCCCCACGGAAGAGCAATTGCAGGATATGTATTGCCATTAGAAAGCTCAAAGGCTGAATCTGTTCCCATAAGCGTATTTACATACTGCACAGGCTCCTGCCCCAGGCAAAGGTTGAAAGAAAAAAGAGCAAGTAATAATCCCAGTTTTTTCATTATTTCAATTTTTCTGGTTGAAAATAAATTTAATTTTCTTCGTAGGTGATATAGGCCGAAACCAGCCAGTGATTCAATTTATCCCCGTCAATTGGAGTACCATCAATAGAAATTGTTAGTTGATTTTGCCCTTTTTGAAGGTTTCCTATATTTTTTACCATGGGAGACACCTTTGACCCGGGGCACCAGTTAGACCTGGAAAGATCTGAAGATGCCAATCGTTCTTTTATTTCTATGTACTCTTTCTCTCTATTTTCATTGTAAGCAAAAGCTGTGTCTTTTCTTACCCAAACCCCCGATGTTGGATTAAAGCGCCTGAAAGAAGCACAATCGTCCCTCCAGGGAATGGTATCAATTAAAATTTCTTTATTTATCTTCACGGTATTATTCAGCTTTATAAACTCATCCCCTCCACTATGGCCACCATGGCCTGTGGTGATATAATGAAGCTTTGCATTTTTGACATTTTTTGGCAGTTTAAAATTTACTGTAAGATCTTCTTCGGAAAAGAGGTCTGGATGGGTTTGTGAAGCGTAATAAACAGTATTTACCAAGGGCAGTACTTTTTTTTTCTTTGCGGCCCTTCCTGAATACTCCAGTTCAACATCAACGAGATATCCTTCTGAAGTCCAGGTGTCTATCCACACTCCAACAATAAACTCACCGGTTACCGCAGTAGATAAGTGGGAAATATCTTCTGTCCATTTCACTTCCTCTTCCCATTTTGGCACATAAACCGGCCTATTGTATTTAATCCTGGGATTTTTTTGTTCATCACTGTAATGACCTACTCCAAAAGGAGTCATAAACCTAAGAATCTCAAGGGCTGGATTATATTCTCCTCCTTTTTTGATCCCCTGATAACCTGGTATTCCCGAAGCCTCCGGGAAATTCGCTTTACCTTCAGCAATATCGATAATATCGATCTTCTCAGGATCTGTAATGACAAAAAGTGAACCCGATTTATCCCAGGTATCTCCGGCAGAACGCAGGGTCATATGAACAAAAACATCAGTTCCTTTTTCAAAGTCAGGCGCTTTGATTTTTTTATAAATTATTCGGCCATCCTGTAAGCGGATATTATGAACTGTATCTCCGGCAATACCTGTGAAATTTACAGGCTGGTTTTTAAAGACTTCTACTATTTTAGTCTTCTGTCCATATAAAGAGAAGCTTAGAAGAATTATCCCAACCCGAATAAGACTTTTTATGTTTTTCATTTCGATATTTTTCTATTTCTAAAACTGGTTGATAAAAAACTTTTATTGATGCCTATATCTTATTCAACTATAATTTCATCAACAAACAGCCATGCGTTTCCTCCCCGCGGAGTCTTGCCAAGGTTTGCAGCCTTAACTTTAATGTACCTTGTCTCCTGTTCATTAAATTCCAGTACAAAATCTTTCAATTGGGGTATGCCACTATGACTAAATTCTCGTTCTATTTTACCTACGCTGGTATAATCCTTACCATTTTTTGAAATTAGCGCTTCCACCTTTACAGGAAAATAAATTCCAGATCCCTGGTTCTCCATAGAACCTACAGTAATCTTGTTCACCGGTACTTCTCTCTGCATATCAATCACCACCTCCATATCATCTACCAGCCACGCCTGCCACTGTTTATCATGAAAGTTTAAACTGCCACGAATTACGTTTACCATACCTACTTCTTTTGCACCCTGGTAACTATCGTGATAAACCGGGTTATAACTTACATCCTTCCCAACTGCTTTATGGAAATGAAAAGTTTTCTCGAATGTTTGACCTTTTTGCTTTCCATTCTCAAAAACCCCCGCCTTTATTGTTGTTGTCTTAGAAAGTTCAAAAGGTTCCTGATATATTTTTGAGTCTGCTCCGGGATCATCTCCATTTAGGGTATATCTTATTTCTGAATCTGGAAATTCATTCTGAAGTTTGACTTTTACCACATTGCTGGTCAGATCAACTTCAGTATCTGCCGTGACAGAAAAAGAACTTCTGGCATAGTTTATTCCCTGATAATCGTAACGGGGAAGGATGTTTTCTTTCAAACGATCTGAAAAACCGGCCCAATCAAGTTTTTCTTTTGGGCTCCAAAGCACCTCAGATAAAGCGACTAACCTTGGAAAGATCATGTATTCCGATTGCTCATTTGTCGTAATAAATTCTGCCCACAAATTGGCCTGTCCTCCCAACACGTGCTCTTTTTGAGCAACAGACATAGAATCTACAACCGGGTCAAAACTATATACCTTGCTTAAAGGCGTGTAACCGCTAAAAGCTACAGGTTCAGTATCAGGAACTCCCTGATAGAAGTTAAAATAAACATGGCTACCCGGCGTCATTACCACATCATGGCCCTGTTCTGAAGCTTCCCAACCCCCCTGTGTTCCACGCCAGCTCATGACAGTAGCGCCAGGAGCCAACCCTCCTTCAAGGATTTCGTCCCAACC
>Ga0098067_1000448_pt1 | contig 15574 bp, 11 predicted proteins | sample 26_taG_FD_92578 | JGI IMG/M metagenome (GOLD analysis project Ga0098067, IMG submission 92578) | Marine viral communities from Cariaco Basin, Caribbean Sea - 26_WHOI_OMZ | ecosystem: Environmental > Aquatic > Marine > Oceanic | place: Caribbean Sea: Cariaco Basin | collected 2014-11-09
ATACATGCCTCTCATGTAGGGCAGGACAAGCCGGTCAAAACGTTTTGACTGCGATGATCGAAACGGGAGCAATGCCAATCTGTTTCCTCGGTCCGTCGTCGGGACGTGTTGCCAAATGTTGAACATACCATCCTTTTCTGTCTCTGTTCGAGACAAATTTGGCGCTACAAGAACCAGTTAGCATCTGTTCGTGCAAATTACCGGCAAGTCCGAATAATTTTTTTGGAACCACCGCAATTAGACTTCCGTGTAAGGCCGAAAGACACAGGACGTGTGCCGAACTACAAAAAACGAACAGAGGTATGCAAGTATGTTCACTCGCCAAGCATCGCTACTGACGCTGGTTTTTGCGTCAATCGGCCTGACAGGTTGTTTTGAAAGCAGCAGCGAAACCACGAAAAACGCAAACCCGGACTATACCATCACCAATCCGGGATTGGAGCGGGGCACCCATCCGCTTTTCGATCCGCTGGAAACCGAATTTCCCATTCCCAGCGATGCGCTCTTCTACCTGAGCGCCGTTGACGACGGCACCATGCTCAATGGCAGCGACCCGGCAAATCCGGTGACCACCGGCATCGGTTTCCTCGACGGCAGCTCCGTGCTTGCGCCGATAGATATCAAGATCAGCGCCAGCATTGACAGCCAGCAGATGCTGGACGCCCGTGATTTTATTTCGGTAGAGGGCGAGGTTGTTCCCAACCCCGAACAGAACGTTTTCCTGATTCCTCTGGAATACGCCAGTGGTGACAGCTTGCGGCAGGCAACCGGAGAGGTTGCGGGTATCTCACCGGAGAACCGCTACCGGAGGGCGCTCGCACTGAAGGAGAGCGGTAACACTGCCGAGGCCGATGCCATCTTCGCATCCCTGCTTGAGGAAAAGTTCAGGGTAGAGTTGCTGGATATCGATGGCGGCCGGGATAATTTGATCCGAATTTTACCGCTCCAGCCCCTGGCTCCCAAAACCCGTTATGCGCTGGCTGTAACCAACGATGTTGTCGACTCTGAGGGCGAGCCGCTGGTAGGAGCTCCCACCTATCAGTCTGTGGCAGACCCCGAAGCAATACTTTCCAACGCCGCCTTTGAACCCTTCCGGGAAGCCCTGCTGCCAGCCCGCCGGCTGGTTTCCGACTATTTCGATTTCAAGCGGGAGTCGGATGCGGCAGCCGGGTTCCCGGCCTCCTTTGAGGATGTGGTGTTTTCCACCACCATCACCACTACCGCCATTGAAGACGTGCTATTGGCCAATGCCGCACCGGTAACGTTTTTCCGTTCGAGCCTCGCTATCCAGGCCCGTCAGCAAGGGCTGGCGCAACTGATCAGCGGTTTCTACAACCTGACCCAACAACCTCTGAATGGCTCGGCGACAGCTGAACAGCAGGCTATCAACGACGAGATTTACAGCATTCTGACTGGCCCCGGTTTCCGTTTTTATGATGTGGAGCTGGCCGGACTGCTCAGTGAGGCTCTGGACGGAGGTGTGGCGGTTGGCTATGCAGATATTGTTGGCGACAGCCAGGCAGACCGACGGTTAGCGTTCGCCCTGCAGACAGCGGTGGCACTGGCGGTAGACAACGTGACCGATCCCGAGAGTGAAGCCCAGGCCCTTGCCTCTGCGGCAGAGGGTCTTCTTGATACCCCCAAACCACGGGCGGTCAGTATCTTCAGCCAGCGGGATGGTGGGGATGTCAATCCGGCACTGGCCCAGGAAGTAGCCGGCACACCTCTGAATATCCATGTGTATGAGGGCGAGATTTCGCTGCCTTATTACCAGGGTATTCCCGAGGCTTCAGATGGCTCCGCCATACAATCCGCCAGCTGGACGCCGGCCGATTTCAGTGCAAACGAATCCCTGGATGCAGCGCCCTCTGACCGCATCAGCTACCGCTTTCCATTTGCCACGAAAACTGGAGACACCAAGGTGCCGGTAGTTGTGGCGGCGCCGGACACCAACCAGACACTGATTGCTACACAGGCTCCGGTAAACGGGTATCCCGTGATCATCTATCAGCACGCGGTGACCACCGATCGCTCCGCCATTCTGCCTCTGGCGACCGCCGCTGGCCTGTCGTGTGCAGGCCCGAACAACAGCTTCGACTGCTTTGTCACCATCGGTATTGACCAGCCCCTGCACGGTATTTTCGGTGAAGGTGTTGTTGGTCTGAACCCGATTACAACCCAGGCGGGCGCATCGGCCGAGGCGACCGAGCGTCATTTCGGGTTTGCCGCCAACGATGCAATGAGTGCGGTGCCGGCAGCAGAACTGCAGGCACCTGAATCCGGTGGATTGTTCCTGAATTTCACAAACTACGCCAACACCCGGGACAATATGCGCCAGGGGACGTTGGACCTGCTCAATGTGAATGCGTCGCTGCAGGCCATCGAGGACGCAATCAGTGCCTGTCAGGCCGCAGGTGACTGTGCACAGACACTGAACATCGACCCCAATCGTGTCTACTTCCTCAGTCATTCCATCAGCGGTATGGGCGGCGCAGCCTTTCCTCCGGTCAATAACGCTGCTGCCCAGGCAGGAAACAGCAACCTGGCTGAAGTGCAGGCTTCAAACCTGCTGAACACCGGTGGCCAGTTCACCCGCCTGCTGGAAAATTCGCCGTCTCTGGCGCCACAGCTTCTGCCAGGGCTGTCCGCTGCTTCCGATGGCTTGTTGGCCCAGGGACGGACCGAGCTCAACATCTACTTCAATGTGTTCCAGGGCCTGCTGGATTCCGCAGACCCGGTTGCTTATGCCAGCTTCTATCGTGACACCAGCACACTGCTGACGGAGATGGTAGGCGTGGATGGTGACGAGGAGCGGCCGACCGACAACACCATCCCCAACTCGGCAGACGGTTTGCTCTATGCAAAAGGGTCACTTGAAACCACGGTTGCGGAGACTGGATTCGTGATCAGTAGTGAAAATTCCCCGCTTGCCGGAACCGAACCCCTGGCTGCCGGCATGGCGGCAGTATCAACCCCTCTGGCGACAGGACTTCCGGCGATTACCCGTTACCTGGAAGGCTCTCACGGCAACCCCGTCTCTGCCGGTCAGAAAAGTGCCGATGGTTTCTCCTCGCGCGCGGTCTTCGACGAGATGATTGCCCAGATGCTGGAGCTGTTCAGTGACGGAACCGTGTCAGTGACCAACCCCTGTGTGGTCCGGGATGCCGACACTTCGGGTATCGATTGTACCGCCGAAGGCAACACTGATGCCGGCAACGAGCCGGACACCGGCACAGGCGATGGCGGCAACAATGACGGCGGTGGTCTGCTGGATGGGCTTCTGTAGAGTGCCCGGAACCTGAACACAGCGTCGCCGGTTCGCGGCGGCGCATTTCCGATCAAACCTCAATTATCGATGGTGAAAATTCCATCCTCGGGGATGGCTACGCCTTCAGAAAATGTGGAGTCACGACCAATGACAACAACAAACCTAAATCGCAAGCGCCTGGCACTGGCTGTCAGTGCCTTATTTGCCACCGCCCCGGCCACGGCCTTTGATTTCGAGATTTATGAAATTGATGCTTCTTTTTCCACCACACTGACGGCGGGGATCGGCTACCGACTGCAGGACCAGGACAAGGATCTGATCTCACAAGGCAACCTGGGGCCGGAATTCGCATTCAGCAACACCGGTGCCTCGTCCAACAACTTTGACGACGGCAATCTGAATTTCGAACAGTATGAGCCTTATTCCCAGCGCCTTCAGGGCCGGAGTGAGCTGTTTCTCGACTACGCGCCGGATAGTGACTACCTGACCCGGGTCGGGGCGCTTGTACGGGGTACCTACTATTACGACTACGAGCTCAGAGATAACCCTCGGGCAGTAGACCCGGTAGGGCAGCGCAGATCCCTCAATGAAGAGGCCAGGGATAACGCAGCAGGCGTCGACCTGCTGGATGCCTATGTATTTACCGACTGGTATTTCGGCGATACGCCGGTCTCGGTCCGCTATGGCCGCCAGGTGGTTAACTGGGGCGAAAGCACCTTTATCCTTGGCGGCATCAATGCGGTCAACCCCATTGATGTGCCGGCCTTCCGTGCGCCCGGTGCTGAGTTGAAGGACGTTCTGCTGCCGGTGGAATTGCTCTATACCTCCGTCGGGATTACCCCGGAAGTGACGGTGGAAACCTTTGTCCAGACTGACTGGGAGAGCTTCAGGATTGATGACTGCGGTACCTTCTTCTCCTCGGCCGACGTTGCCGCGGATGGGTGTGGCCCGGTTTTGCTGGCCGGCCAGGTACCGGATTCCCAGGCCCTGGAGGAAGGGTTTGTCGCGCCGCGCCTCGGTGACAGGGAGCCCGGCGACAAGGATCAGTTTGGTGCCGCTGTACGCTGGTATCTTACGGACCTGGGCGCCGAGCTTGGTTTTTACTACACCCGTTATCACAGCAGGTTGCCCTACATCAGTGGGGTGGTGAATAACCCCTCTGACCCGGAGACCAACCAGAAAAGCGACCCGAACCTGCCGCATTCCAGGTTCCCGAGCTACTTCATTGAATATCCCGGCGACATTGATCTCTACGGTGTCAGTTTCAACACCACCCTGCCCACCGGCACCTCCCTGGGCGCCGAATACAGTTTCCGTCCCAACATGCCGATTCAGTGGAATACCTTCGAGCTGATCTATGGTGGCTTGCAGCAGCGCGGCCCGGATGGCCAGGTCATCAGTAAACTGGAACAGCAGCAGCGGGAAGAGAACCCCGGTTTCAACTACGCCGGCAAGGCAGTGGACGGTTACGACCGTTTTAACGTGTCCCAGGCCCAGGCGACGGCAATCCACTTTATCGACCGGGTTATGGGCGCTGCGCGATTCATTATCGTGGCGGAAGTGGGCGCCACTTACGTGCACGATCTTCCGAGTACTTCGGAAGCCCGTTACGGACGCTCCGGCATCTATGGTGTGGGGCCGGTGCCGCTGGACGGGGACAGCTTCTCCGGCGATTTCTGCAGCCAGGGGACCGATGATGACCCCCGTCTGAACATCAACGCCAGCAATTGTAGCGGTGATGGCTTCACCACCTCGTTCTCGTGGGGTTACCGCGCCCTGTTTGCCTGGGATTACCCCAGTGCCTTTGCCGGCGTGAACCTGCTGCCGAAAGTCTTTCTGTCCCACGACGTGGAAGGCTATGCCCCCGACCCCGGCGGTAACTTCAACGAGGGTAACAAGTCCGTGGGGCTTGGCATCGATGCCAATTACCAGAATGCCTACAAGGCCACCCTCAGCTACACCAACTACTTCGGTGGCGAATACAACGTCATTAACGACCGCGACTTTATCGCAGCGTCTGTTTCCTATTCCTTCTGAACCCACTACAACCACAAAGGAGAAGCCAGCAATGAACTCTTCCAGAAAAGTACTGTACGGGGCGATCGCCTGGAGCCTTATGCTCTCAAGCCATTCCATGGCGGCGGTTTCCCAGGAAGAAGCTGCCAAACTGGGTGATACGCTGACACCTGTCGGTGCCGAAAAAGCCGGTAATGGTGATGAGATTCCGGAATGGACGGGAGGGCTTACCGAAGCGCCGGCCAGCTACAAAGGGAATGGCCGCTACACGGACCCGTTCCCTCAGGATAAAGAGCTTTTCCGGATCGACCAGAGCAACGTGGACGAGTACGCGGATAATCTGTCACCGGGGCAGATAGCCACTATCAAGGCTTATGAAGATTACTTTATTCCGGTCTACCAGACTCGCCGCACAGGGACTTATCCTGAAGAGGTTCAGGATAAGACCATTGAGAATGCGACCACGGTCGGGCTGATTGAAAGTGGAAATGGTCTTGAGAACTACAAGACCGCAACAGCGTTCCCCATTCCGCAGAACGGCCTGGAGGTAATCTTCAACCACATTACCCGTTATCGCGGTGGCTCCTTTACCCGTAATGTGGCTCAGGTGACGCCTCAGCCCAACGGGGATTTCAGCCCGGTGCGGTTTACCGAGTCGTTCACCGAGCGGGTGGCACTGGAAGACTACGAGCCGGGGCAGGATGACAACGTGATGTTCTACTTCAAGCAGGCCATTACCGCCCCGTCCCGGCTCGCGGGGAATGTGTTGCTGGTGCATGAAACGATTAACCAGGTTAAAGAGCCACGCCGGGCATGGTTGTACAACTCCGGTCAGCGCCGGGTACGCAGGGCGCCGAATGTGGCCTATGACGGACCAGGCACGGCAGCAGACGGCCAGCGTACGTCAGACAATCTTGACCTGTATAATGGTGCGCCTGACCGCTACAACTGGGAGCTCAAAGGGAAGAAGGAGCTCTACATCCCCTACAATTCCTACCGTCTGGCAAGCGAAGACCTGAGCTATGACGACATTATCCAGCCGGGGCACATTGACCAGAACCTCGCTCGTTATGAACTGCACCGGGTCTGGCATGTAACGGCCACCCTCAAGGATGGTGAGCGCCACGTGTATGGCAAGCGGGATTTCTATATCGATGAGGATACCTGGCAGATCGCCGTGGTGGACCATTACGATGGCCGCGGAAACCTCTGGCGGGTCGCTGAGGCTCACAACATGCAGATTTATGATGCCGATATCCCCGCCTATGCTTTTGAGACACTGTATGACCTGCTGTCTGGCCGCTATCTGGTAATGGGGCTGACCAACGAAGAGAGCGAGCCCTATACATACGGTACCGAGCGTCACTCCAGAGAGTACACGCCGGCCGCCCTGCGCCGGGATGGTGTACGGTAAAGGGGGCAATAAAGAGTGCGATGGCTCTGCCAACCCTGCCCTTCGGGGCGGGGTGTGGTCGTACCCTATAGCTATTCCCGAAACACTCTGTTAGTGTGCTCACCATCCTGCCTCTAGGGATTTCCGCAGTTCAAGGCTTCAAGCCCCGTGCGAACCATCCATACGACCTGTCAGAGGACGTCACCCCGTTAACGGTGTGTGGCCGTAGTCGTCTTTTATTCCATGAATCTTCATGGCATCTGCCCGCATTCGCCGAGAACGGTGTTCGTGGAGGCAGAATAATCAAGAGTTGATCAAATATGAGTTTTTCTTCACTCGGTCTGTCCGAGCAACTGGTCCGTGCCACTACCGACCAGGGTTACGAAACCCCGTCTCCTATCCAGGCCAAGGCCATTCCCGCCGTACTTTCCGGCAGAGATGTCATGGCGGCTGCCCAGACGGGCACCGGTAAAACCGCAGGCTTTACCCTGCCGTTGCTGCAGCGCCTGGCGGAAAATCCCCGTACCGGCAAGGGCCCACGGGTACTGATCCTGGCGCCCACCCGTGAGCTGGCAGCCCAGGTACACGATAGTGTGGCCCTCTACAGCAGGTATATGCCTACCAAGTCCGCCGTGGTTTTCGGTGGCGTGAAAATCAACCCGCAGATGATGAAGCTGCGCAAGGGCCTGGACGTACTGGTGGCGACACCCGGCCGTCTGATGGACCTGTATCAGCAGAACGCGGTTCGCTTCAACGAAGTGGAAATTCTGGTTCTGGACGAAGCCGACCGCATGCTGGACATGGGGTTCATCCGCGACATCCGCAAGATTCTTGCCCTGTTGCCGGCCAAGCGTCAGAACCTGCTGTTCTCCGCGACTTTCTCCAACGAGATCCGCACGCTGGCGGAAGGCCTGCTGGATAACCCGGTTCAGGTAGAAGTGGCGGCGCGTAACACCGCCGCGGAAAGCATCAAGCAGTCAGTCTACCCGGTGGACCAGAGTCAGAAAACCGCCCTGCTGAGCAAGCTGGTGCGTGACAATGGCTGGGAGCAGGTGCTGGTGTTTACCCGTACCAAGCATGGCGCCAACCGGCTGACCCAGAAACTGGAGCGCGACGGTATTACTGCCGCTGCCATCCATGGCAACAAATCACAGGGTGCCCGCACCCGTGCCCTGGCAGACTTCAAACAGGGTGAAGTGCGTGTTCTGGTGGCAACCGATATCGCCGCCCGTGGCCTGGACATCAAACAACTGCCCCAGGTGGTTAATTTCGAGCTGCCCAACGTGCCCGAAGACTATGTTCACCGTATTGGCCGTACCGGTCGTGCCGGTGAAAGCGGCCATGCGCTGTCACTGGTCAGTGCCGACGAAGGCAAGATGCTGGCGGGTATTGAAAGGCTGATCAAGAAGCAGTTGCCGCGCAAGAGCGTGGAAGGCTTTGAGCCCACCAACAACCTGCCACTGAAGCCCAAGGCCAAGGCCGACCCCAGCCGCGCCCGGAATCGGAACGGTGGTGGCAATAATGGCAAACCGGCCGGCAATGGCCGCAGCTTTGGCGGCAAGCCGGGTGGCCGCAGCCAGAATGGCAACGGTGGCCAGGCAAGGCGTTCGCCGCAGCGCGAAACCGCCTGATTCGGCTGTCTCCAATAAAAAGGCGGGGCCCTGAGGCCCCGCACTGGAGAACGCACCTTTCGGAAACCCCCGGACCGTGAGGTTTCCAGCGGGTACGGGAATCAGAACTTGAGAGTAAAGCCTACCATGTAAACCATGGGGTCGATTTCGACTTCGAATTCATCAGTTTCTGCTGCAAAATTGCCCGCGCCATCAAAAACTTCAACCTTGGCGTCAGTATTAATGTCTGCCCACCAGATAGCCGCATTCAGACCAAAGTCTTCGGTCAACATGTAGTCCAAGCCGAGTTCGACGGCTACGCCTACACTGTCATCAAGCTCCAGGGAAGTACTCGCACCCGGAAGATCGTATTCCGCAGCCACCGCAGCGTCCAAACGACCAGTTGTCTTTTCCTCAAAGAAAGTCGTGTAGTTGACACCCACGCCTACATAGGGCTGAAGGGCCGATGAGCTTTGCATCGGAAAATACTGCAATGTCAGGGTTGGTGGTAGATGCTTGGTCTCACCCAGCTTCAGATCCCCTGGAATATCCCCACCACCATTGATGTCGTGCTTGAAGGGCGTCGCGGCAAGCAGGCCTATACCGAGGTTGCTGGTGAACATATAGGTGCCGCGGAGGCCGAACTGGGTATTTGAATCAACTGTAACCTTAGAATCTGCTCCATCTAACAAGGGAGCGCCTCCTACGGTAATGGAGTCACTGGAATCATCCGGGGCCACATGCGCAACACCAGCACGCAGAATAAAATCGCCAGCTTCGAAAGCCTGCGCAGCAGGGGCAGCTGCCATAACGGCGGCGGCAAGAACACCAAGCTTGAATGTACGGGACATCTCCATCTCCTTGAACCCGAATAATCGATGACTACAGGTTAATGACTACGGAGAGCTGGAACTTGATTTAGCGCAAGTGCGATGGGCCATGAATACTGACTTCGCCGGCGGATTGATTCAACTCAAGAAAATGAAAGAAGAGGGTAGTTCTACGGCTTGTCAGCCTACTTTCTTTCTGCTTTCCGGAACAAACACATCACGAACCGTAAGCGGGTTGCCGTCGGCATCCTGAACCTCCACCTGGCGAATGGTCCGCCCGGTTTCACGGTCCCTGAGGTCCAGTGGCGGCTGGCCCGGTGCCGGATTCCACTTGTCACCCCACTGACGCAGGGCTATCACGATGGGGAAGAGATCACGCCCTTTATCGGTCAGGCGGTACTCGAAGCGTGAGCCGTGTTCGCCCACCTCCACTTTTTTGAGAACCTCGTTGTCTACCAGCCGTGCCAGCCGGTCACACAGGATATTGCGGGCGATACCCAGTTCTTGCTGGAAGTCGACAAAGCGCCGGGTGCCATACATGGCGTGCAGTACCACAAGCAGGGACCACCAGTCCCCAACTTCATTCAGGGCACGGGCGACGGAGCAGCTGGAGTCATCAAAACGTTTTCTGGCCATACTTTGCAGTGTACCTAATAGGGTTGCATTTTAAAACCAGATTGAATAAGGTTGCTTAAAGAAACCAGATTAGTGAGGTTGCGATCTACCATGAGCATGAACCTTGGCCCCCTGTTTGAGCCTTTTGAAATTCATAATCTGACCCTGCGCAACCGCGTTGCCATGGCGCCGATGACCCGTAATTTCTCGCCGGGTAATGCACCGAATCAGGATGTAGTGGATTATTACCGCCGTCGCGCCGAAGGGGGTGTGGGCCTTCTGATCACCGAGGGCACCACGGTGAATCATCCTGGTGCCAATGGTTACCCGAACGTGCCGTTCTTCCATGGCGACACGGCCCTCTCCGGCTGGAAAGATGTGGTGGACGCCGTTCACGAAGCCGGTGGTGCCATTTTCCCCCAGCTGTGGCACGTGGGCGCGGTTCGCAAGGAAGGTACGGAGCCGGACCCGAAGGTGCCGGGTTACAGCCCTTCCGGGCTTTTCGCGCCAGGCAAGCCCAATGGCAAGGCCATGAGCAAGGAGGATATTGACGACGTGATCAATGCCTTCGCCGACGCGGCCCAGGATGCCAAAGCGCTCGGCTTCGATGGAGTGGAGATCCATGGTGCCCATGGCTATCTGCTGGACCAGTTCCTGTGGGAAGGCACCAATCAGCGTGATGACGAGTACGGCGGCAGCATGGAAAACCGCCTGCGCTTTGTGGTGGAAATCATTGAGGCGGTGCGCCACCGCGTGGGCCCGGACTTCCCCATTATGCTGCGTTTCTCCCAGTGGAAGCAGCAGGATTACGATGCGAAGCTTGTTAATTCGCCCGAGGAGCTGGAACAGTTCCTGAAGCCGCTGGTGGAAGCCGGCGTTGATATTTTCCACGCCTCCACCCGCCGTTTCTGGGAGCCGGAGTTTGAGGGGTCGAACCTCAACCTGGCGGGCTGGACGCAGAAGCTGTCCGGAAAACCGACCATGTCCGTCGGCAGCGTCGGGCTGACCGAAGACTTCATCAGTGGCACCTTTGCCAGTAAGAAAGAATCGGTGGAGCAGTCCGGCATCGATGAGCTTGTTGAGCGCATGAACAACAACGAGTTTGAACTCATTGCCGTGGGTCGGGCCCTGCTGCAGGACCCGGAGTGGCTGGTGAAAGTAAAAGAAGGCCGGATTGCTGAGGTGGAGCCGTTTGCCCGGAAGTCACTGGCCAGGCTGTACTGACTGCCAGGCTCTACTGAGAGCACAAAGGCGTTGACGCTAAGCCCCGGCCATCTGTCGGGGCTTTTTTGTGCCTGTCCTGGCTGTAATTTAACCTTTAGTTAAAACCCGTATGATTGATGAATCTACCAAACAACAGAAAGGATACCCCCATGAGGTCTGTTACATCTTTCGTTGCCTTTGTTCTGCTGGCTTTCTCGTTAACCCTTTCCGGGTGCGCCACAGTTGGCCAGGATTTTGCCACTCATAATGTGGACCAGATTGAGATCGGCGAAACCACCCGTTCAGACATCCAGGAGATGTTCGGCGAGCCCTGGCGAACCGGTATCGAGGATGGCAAGCGTACCTGGACTTATGGCAAATACCGCTGGTCCGCCTTTGGTGACGCGGAGACCACTGACCTGGTAGTGCGGTTCAATCAGGACGGTACGGTGTCCTCCTACGTCTACAACACCACCGAGTAAATATCGGGCTATCTGTATCCGGAAGCGCTGGCCATGGATGAGCAGGGTAATCCCGTTGATATCGAGGAGCTGCTGGACCGGATAGAAGCCGGAACGGCCAACCGGACGTATGTGTCCATTGGAGAAATGATGGACATGGTGGGTCGCCGAAGTTTCGGGCCTGTGGTGCTCATGGTGGGGCTGATTCTGGTGACACCGCTGAGCGGTCTTCCGGGCATGCCCACCCTGATGGGGCTGCTCACACTGCTGACTCTGGGCCAGGTTCTGATGGGGCGCAATTATTTCTGGCTACCGGGTTGGCTGGCGCAGCGGCAGATACCGCGCAAAAAGCTGGTGCAGGGGCTGGAAATGCTGCGCCCACCCGCCCGTCGGGTTGACCGGTTGATACGTCCACGGCTGCTCTTCCTGGTCAAGGGGGCCGGGCTTTATATCATGGAGCTGGCGTGCATGGTGATTGCAGTGGTTATGCCGGCAACCGAGCTCGTGCCATTCAGCGCCAGTATTGCCGGCCTTGCCCTTATGACTTTCGGCCTTGCGATGATTTCCAGAGATGGCTGTCTCGCCCTGGTTGCCTGGAGCATTGCCGTTGCGGGCCCGGTGATTTTCACCCGGATGACGTAAAACCGGAAATTTTGAACTAGATTGTCAATTGCATGCAAAAGTCGCTGGATCAGCCAGGCGTGAGCGATTACAGGTACAGGGTTGGGGCAAACGTATGAGCAAAACCGGTGTGGTACTGACCGGCGGTGGCGCGCGGGCGGCCTATCAGGTTGGGGTACTGCGCGCCATCGCGGATATGTATCCGGACTGGAGTCACCCATTCAGCGTCATCATCGGTACCTCAGCCGGTGCCATAAATGCCATGGCGGTGGCGGGTAATCGTGGGCTCTTCCGCCACAATATCGATCACCTGGAAAAGATCTGGTCAGAACTGACCATGGAGCGGGTGTTCCGCGCCGACACCATCAGCCTGATGCGCAGCTTCAGCGATGTAGCGCGTAAACTGATCAGTGCCTCAGCAGAGAGTGGACCGGTCTCGTTCCTGAACAATGCACCCCTCCGCAAGATGCTGGAACTGGAGATTGATTTTGACAGCATCCGTAATACGATCCGGGCCGGTCATATTGACGCGGTAGGGCTGAATGCCTGCGGCTATGCTTCTGGCCAGAACGTCTGCTTCTTCGAGGGGGCGGAGGGTCTGGAAGGCTGGTCGCTGGGTCAGCGCGCCGGCACGCACACGGAACTGGGTATCGACCATATCATGGCGTCCTCTGCGATTCCCACGCTGTTCCGGCCGGTCAAGATCAACCGTGAGTATTTTGGTGACGGGGTTACCCGGCAGATGGCCCATATCAGCCCGGCGTTGCGGTTGGGCGCGCAAAAGGTACTGGTCATCGGTGTCAGTGCCAATGCCATGTGTCCACCCGTACGGCAGGATAAACCGGGCATGCCAACGCTGACCCAGGTGTTGGCCCATGTGTTCAACGGCATGTTCCTGGATACGCTGGATTACGACATCGACCGCTCGCGCCTTATCAACCGGTTGCTGGAACTGATACCGGAAGAGCGGCTGAAGGAATCCGGGCTCGACCTGAGCCCGGTAGATATTCTGGAAATTTCTCCGTCTGAACCCGTCAACGACATAGCCATGAAATACGTTGATACCATGCCCCTGGTATTGCGCCGGCTCACCGGTGCATCGGATTCGGCGCCGTTTTCCAGCGCCAACCTGGCCAGTTTTCTACTGTTCGACAAGCGCTTCTGCCGCGATCTGATCAAACTGGGCTACCGGGATGGTCAGAGCCATGCCCGGCAGATCGAGCGGTTCTTTGCCAAAGAGGCCTGAGGCGTCAGCCCCGTAAACCGCCTACCAATTTATCGATGCTTTCCTTGGCATCCCCGAACAGCATGCGGGTGTTGTCCTTGAAGAACAGCGGGTTCTCGACACCTGAATAACCGGTAGCCATGCCCCGTTTGAGGACCACCACCTGGCGGGCTTTCCATACCTCCAGTACTGGCATGCCGGCAATCGGGCTGCCGGGGTCTTCGGCGGCTGCCGGATTCACCGTGTCATTGGCGCCAATCACCAGCACCACGTCGGTTTCCGGGAAATCGGCGTTGATCTCGTCCATTTCCAGTACGATGTCATAGGGTACGTGGGCTTCCGCCAGCAGCACATTCATGTGGCCAGGCAGGCGGCCGGCCACCGGGTGGATGCCGAAGCGCACGTTTACACCCCGCTCCCGCAGAATCTTCGTCATTTCGCTGACGCCGTTCTGGGCCTGGGCGACTGCCATACCGTAACCGGGCACGATGATCACCGAATCGGCGTTCCGCAGTTCCTCGCACACATCATCCGCACTGGACTCGTACACCGACTGGTCGGAATCGGCGGCGCTTGAGCTGCTTGTGGTCTGGCCAAAGCCGCCCAGAATCACGCTGATGAACGAGCGGTTCATGGCCTTGCACATGATGTAACTGAGGATGGCACCGCTGCTGCCCACCAGGGCACCAACGACGATCAACAGGTCGTTGCCCAGCATGAAGCCGATGGAGGCTGCTGCCCACCCGGAGTAGCTGTTGAGCATGGACACTACCACCGGCATGTCAGCACCGCCGATAGCCATGATCAGGTGGATGCCGAGCACAGAGGCGATCGCGGTCATCAATACCAGGGAGATGAGTCCCAGCGCCATGCTGTCGGTCCCCAGGAACCAGGCGCCCAAAAACACACAGGCGACGATCGCCGCCAGGTTCATCAGGTGTCGGCCGGGCAGGGTGAGGGCTTTGCTGTCGATACGTCCGTCCAGCTTGCCGCAGGCCACCAGCGACCCGGTGAAGGTCACTGCACCAATGAAGATGCCCACGAACACTTCCGCCAGTTTGATGGTGTGTTCAGCTCCGGACGTTGCGATTAAGGGTTCGATATACCCGGAGAAGCCGACCAGTACTGCCGCCAGACCCACGAAACTGTGAAGCAGGGCCACCAGCTGGGGCATCTGGGTCATTTCCACCTTGTTGGCGATGGGAATACCAATGCCTGCCCCCAGCAGCACTGCGATCACAATGGCGGTAATGCCGCCATCGCCAACGCTGGCCAGGGTCGCCCCCACCGCGATGATGATACCGGCTACGCCATAAAGGTTACCGCGCCGGGCGGATTCCTGGTGGCTTAGGCCGCCCAGGCTGAGAATAAAGCAGATACTTGCGACCACGTAGGCCACGCTCACCAGTCCTGTGCTCATATCGGGCGCCTCCTACCTGCGGAACATTTTGAGCATGCGATGGGTGACCCGGAAGCCACCCCCTACGTTGATGCTGGCAATCAGCACCGCGACAAAGGCCATCACTCCGACTGCGAAATTCTCCGCCTGGGCCAGATGAAGAATAGCCCCGATCACAATGATGCCGCTGATGGCGTTGGTTACGCTCATTAAAGGTGTGTGCAGGGACGGTGTTACGTTCCAGATCACCTGCCAGCCAATAAAGCAGGCCAGTACGAACACGGTGAAGTGTTGCAGGAAGCTTTCCGGCGCATGGGCGCCCACTCCATAAAGCGCGAGTGCCGTTACGAGCAGAAGGACACCCTTGCCAATGAGGCTGCGGCGGTCTGCGTCCTTCTTGGCCGCTGCCTTATCAGCAGCCGAAGGCTCCTCGGTGCCCGGAGCGGGCTTGGGACTGACCGGCGCCTCCGGTTGAGGTGGTGGCCAGGTAACATCGCTTTCCCGGACGACGGTCAGGCCGCGGACGACATCGTCTTCCATGTTCACCTGAGGGGTGCCGTCTTTATCCGGAGTGAGTTCCGTAAGCAGGTGCACCAGATTGGTCGCGTAAAGGTCGCTGGCTACCTTGGCCATCCGACTTGGCAGGTCGGTATAGCCGATCAGCGTCACGCCATGGTGGTGGGCAACCTTCCCCGGCTCCGTCAGCTCGCAGTTGCCGCCCCGTTCCGAGGCCAGATCAACAATCACGCTGCCGGGTTTCATGGACTTCACCATGTCGGCGGTGATCAGTTTCGGGGCCGGCTTGCCGGGAATCAGGGCGGTGGTGATGATGATGTCCACCTCCTCTGCCTGCTCTGCAAACAGCGCCATTTCCGCCTTGATGAACTCGTCGCTCATCTGCTTGGCGTAGCCGCCGCTGCCGCTGCCTTCCTC
>Ga0098067_1000450_pt1 | contig 15549 bp, 8 predicted proteins | sample 26_taG_FD_92578 | JGI IMG/M metagenome (GOLD analysis project Ga0098067, IMG submission 92578) | Marine viral communities from Cariaco Basin, Caribbean Sea - 26_WHOI_OMZ | ecosystem: Environmental > Aquatic > Marine > Oceanic | place: Caribbean Sea: Cariaco Basin | collected 2014-11-09
AAAAGAATTACTGGGGAATTTACTGTGATGACAGAGATAAAGTTTCTGTTCATCTGGAAGACTATGAGCCCAGCCTTTTTCAGAATAAAAAAGAAAAGGAAATTAGGGCAAAAAACCTGAAATACTATAAAGTGTTTAGACCTGAATTAATACAACCAAAGCTGGAATCCTTTCTTAAAAACCTCGACCTATGAATTATCGCTTCCTAATCTACATTAGCTATTCATACGCATTCCCTATTGGAGAGCCACTGGAGAAAGAAATTTTAGCACGTGGATATGAGGTAAAATGGTTTGCCGACCGGGAAGAGACCCGAGAAAAAATCAGCAGTGAAAAACAAGCACTTGATAACATTAAAGAGGTTATTGATTATCAACCTCACGTGGTTCTAAGTATCACTAATACCATTGCCGATTTTATTCCAGGACTAAAAGTTCAGGTGTTTCATGGCTTTGAAACCAGCAAAAGAAACTTTAAAAAAGGACATTTCAGGATAAGAGGTTTTTTTGATCTTTATTGTACACATGGACCCTCAACCACTCAAATATTTTTAGAACTGCAAAAAAAGCATAAACACTTCGAGGTACGCGAGACAGGTTGGCCCAAACTGGATCCTCTTTTTCCTGTGCACGATGAACCCAGGGAAAAACCGTGTATTCTGGTTGCCTCAACTTTTACCGAACGACTTAGCCTCGCATATAATGATGATGTGGTCAAAGAAATTACGCGACTTTCAAAAAGGGGAGAATGGGAGTTTAAGGTAGTACTGCATCCAAAATTGCCTGAAGAAATCGTTAATAAATTTCGGGAAATTCAGAATGAAAATCTCACCTATTATGAAACCACTAACCTAATTCCTCTTTTTAAGGAAGCAGATGTGTTGCTTGCAGATTCTACTTCGGTTATTACAGAGTTCTTACTGCAGGAAAAACCGGTGGTTACCTTTAGAAATTCTAAACCCGGACCACAGCTCATTAATGTTACTGAAGTAAGGGATGTGGAAGTTGCTCTTACCGAAGCTCTCGACCCACAAGTACAGCTTCTGGAAAACATCAAGGAATTTAATCAGAGAGTGCATCCATATAAGGATGGGATGTCCAGCAAAAGACTAATTGATGCCTGCCTGGAATTTCTTCACGCAGACAAAACAGAACTTAAGCCGAAGCCCTGGAATCTTGTAAGGAAATTTAAAGAAAGAAGAAAACTTAGTTATTTTCCACTTAAAACATATCGGAGACCTCCAACCATTAAATAATACCAACTAATTATACTTTTTTTACTATTATTGTGATTTTCATGATTTTAGTATACCTATAACCCTAATCTATAAAGATTATCCATAATTTTGGTATTATTTATTTCTCAAAAATTAACTTCCTGAAATAAAATCTCTGATTAAACTCTTACTGAATGACAAAACCTGTAGAAAATATTCAAGTTGATGCCGTTATCACCTGGGTGAATGGAAATGATAAAAATTGGCAGGAAAAGATTAATACCTATTCTGAATTTAAAATTAATTTCTCTTCTAAAAACCACCTTAAACGATATAATTCAATTGGAGAAATAGACATAGCAATTAAATCGATAATTAAATTTGCTCCTTTTATTAAGAATATTTTTGTAGTAGCCGATAATCAGTCGCCTGAATCTTTTACATCCCTAAAATCTTTGGCTCGAAAAAAAGGAGTAAACTTAGAACTGGTTGATCATAAAGTTATTTTTAGAGGATTTGAAGAATATTTACCCGTCTTCAATTCGTGCTCTATTGAAACTATGCTATTCAGAATACCTAACTTATCTGAACACTTTATTATTTTAAATGATGATTTTTTTATAATGAAAGAAGTATCGGTAGATGATTTTTTTATTAATGGAAAACCTATTATTAGAGGCGAATGGCAACTATTTAATGAAAATAAAACATTAAGAAAATCCTACCGCAAAGTTTTGACTTTTTTAAATATTTCGAAAAAAAAGGATAAAATAAGTTTTAAGAAATTACAACAAAATAGCGCCAAATTGGCACTAATGGAGAAATATGTTAGACGTTTTCACACCCCTGTAAGTGTAAGAAAATCAACTTTAACAAATTTCTTTAAAGAAGACACCTTACTACGAAAGAATATTCAGCACAGATTCAAAAGTCAAGATCAATATCTTATCTCGTCCTTATCTGAGCATTTAGAAATTAAAAATAATACTTACTACTATCAAAAAGATTCACAACTAACATATTTTAGATCATACAAAAATCTATGGTTGACCAAGTTAAAGCTGAAGTGGTATAAAAAAGATCAGAGGAAACTTTTCGTCACCTTCCAAAGTTTGGATATGGCAAACGATAAAATATTAGATTATATTTTGAATTGGATAGAAAAACAACTTAACAATAACTAAAAAGTTCCTGTTTTAAAGCTGCAAAGCGAAAGCCAAAGAAACTTTATTCCCCCCGGCACCAGCCAGGAGAACCTGCAATTCCTTTTTTGCCAAAATAGGCTGTAAATACTCATTTATTTCCTTCGATCTCTGCTGAATCAATTCCAAGGTTAACAGCCATATTTCGGGCTGCCCTGTAATTTCCCGTTGGGTATGTATATTCACAAATTCTGTTTTAAGATGGGTGATAAAGTTGACAATTTAACTGTTCAAGTAAACCTACGAAAAAATTTGTCTTTACAAAATACAATGAAATACTTCGGAAATTGAAAACATTCGTTTAGCTATTATTTAGCTAATTAATACTTCCGAATTTGAATTAATTTATATACACTTCCAATTTTACAATTTTAAAAAAACTTCTTCAAAAATGAGGCAAGACCCTTATATCATAAGGTCTACATTATAAAATATACATTCACAAACAGTAAAACATTCATAATTCCATAAATACATTAATATTTTTTTTGGAATTAATACTCAAAAACATAACTTAGCAGAAGTTATCGAAGAATAAATTCTTTCGTTTACTATTTAATTTCTGTATAACTTCTTAAAACTAACCAAAAATAACCCTACCAGACTTATAAAAAAAATCGTAATAACCACTTATTTTCTACTTTTCTCCATCATTATGTTGGGGCAAACTACAGTAGAAGTAAGCGGAAAAGTCGTAGACAATGATTCAGGAATCCCTATTCCTGGTGTCAACATTATTGAAAAAGGCACTACTAATGGCACCATGACAGATTTTGATGGGAATTTTGTACTTGAGGCTCCCGCCAACGCAACTTTAGTAATTTCATACTTAGGCTACACCACTCAGGAAATTAATATTAACAACAAAAGCGAAATCGATATCGCGCTCCAGCAAGGTGCCGCTGCTTTAGATGAAGTTGTAGTGGTGGGTTATGGCACCCAGAAAAAGGTAAATCTTACCGGATCTGTTGCTTCTGTAGACGGAGATATGCTGGAAAGCAGAGCTATAACGAGCGTTTCTGCAGGCCTTTCGGGTCTTCTGCCGGGAGTCTCTGTAAGGCAATCTTCAGGAATGCCAGGAGCTGATGGCGGGACTATAAGAATTCGTGGAACAGGCACCTTAAACCAAGCCTCCCCAATGGTTTTGATTGATGGGGTGGAAGGCTCCTTAAATGATGTACAAAGCAATGATATTGCGAGTATTTCGGTATTAAAAGACGCAGCCTCAGCGGCTATTTACGGGTCAAAAGCTGCGAATGGAGTGATTTTGATAACCACAAAAACCGGTAAATATGGTGAGCCCACCGTCAATTTTTCAAGTGATATTGGTTGGCAGTCTCCAACTAAACTTCCAGATTATTTAGGTTCTTATGATTATGCCACTCTTTACAATGAAGCGTTAGAAAATAGCGGAAAAGCAGCAAAATTCAGTGAAGAAGATTTAGAATTATTCCGTAATGGTTCAGATCCTTTCGGACATCCAGATACAGATTGGCAAGACCTGCTCTATCAAGGCTCAGGATTTGTAATGACCAATAACTTTGGAATATCCGGAGGTTCAGATTTCACTAGATATCGGGCATCAATAAACCATCAAAAACAAGAAGGTATAATTAAACATACTGGAAAGAACGAATATAACGGGAGGCTTAATTTAACTCTTACCCCCAAGAAATGGCTTACTACAAATATGAATCTATCTTACACTCAGATGGATCGTGAACAACCAAATAATGCGTATGTAGGAGGTGGTATAGACCAAATAATAAGACAAGCTAATAGAATTGCCCCCTGGATTCCTTATAAAAATGAAGATGGAACTTATGGTACAATTTCAGATGGTAACCCAATAGCCTGGCTGGACATGGGCCCACAAATAAATTACCTTAGAAAAACATTTGTAGGTATTGGATCAGTTCAAGTTGATTTAATGAAAGGCCTTAATGTAAAAGCGTTAGTTTCTCATAGAAATGTTGAATCTGATAATTCAGAAATGAATAAAGAGATTCAATACAACCCTTCGAAATATCACGGGCCTACAAAATTACTTGAAGATTTAAGCTCGAGCACACGGAACACATTAGATTTAACAGCCAATTATTTTAGTACGCTAAATGAAGTACATAATGTAGCGGTATTAGCCGGTTATCATGCCGAATCTTTTGATTATAAAAGAACTACCGCCTACCGTGAAAACTTCCCAAGTACCGAACTCCCCAATTTAGATGCAGGGTCTACCAATGGTATGAAGAACTCAGGCTATACAAGAGAGTTAAATATGGTATCATGGTTTGGCCGAATAAATTATGATTTTGATGGACGTTACTTACTTGAGGCTAATGTACGCGCTGATGCTTCCTCCAGATTTGCTGAAGACAACAGAGTGGGAGTTTTCCCCTCCTTTTCGGCAGGATGGAGAATTTCAGAAGAAGCATTTTTTGAAAACGCCAAAAGCATATTTAATGATTTAAAACTTAGAGCCTCATGGGGCCAGCTGGGTAACCAGGATGCCTTAGATGACTATTACCCAACCATTCCTACCTTAGGATTAGGTACCGACTATCCATTTAATAGCACCATAACTCCTGGTGCTGCCGTGATAAATGCAAAAAACGAAGCCTTAATCTGGGAAAAAACTACCAGTTATGGTTTAGGGCTTGACACACGAATATTTAACAGGCTAGATCTAACTGTAGATGTGTATAAAAAACTTACCGAAGGTATTATTATGCAAGTGCCGGCGCCTAATGAATTTGCTTTAAATAACTTCTTCGATAACGTTGGAAAACTTGACAATAAAGGGAGAGAAGCTACCCTGAATTACAGGGATACATTTGGGAACCTTGATTTTGGCTTTGGAGCAAACCTGGCCTACAATAAAAATGAATTGGTTCAACTGGCAGGAACCGATCAAATTATTAGTGGACGCCAAATTCGCCAATTAGGAAAATCTCTGGATGCCTGGTACGGCTATAAAACAGATGGTTTACACCAAAGTCAGGCAGGTATTGATAATTATCCCACCAATACAATATATGGCAACCAGATAAAGCCAGGTGATTTAAGATATGTTGACACCAATGGAGATGGCGAAGTAAATGCCGATGACCGGGTGCTATTAGGTAACTCTACACCAAATTTCAATTTTGGTTTTAATTTAACCCTGGGATATAAAAACTTTGATTTATTAGCCCTCTTCCAAGGTGCAACAGGTGCTTATGGCTATATGGATTTTGATGCTATTGGAGCCGTTAACGGCGATGCCCAAAAACCATCTGCCATTTGGTTAGATAGATGGACACCAACTAATACCAACACTAGTGTACCCCGACTTGTAGATGGAATATATGGCCCTAGTATGCCACAAAACTCAACAACAAGTTATTGGTTGAGGAGCACAGATTATTTGAGGATGAAAAACCTTCAAATTGGATATAACATTCCCCAAAATATTTTAGAAAGCTGGAATATCTCACGCCTTAGAGTGTATTACAGTGCCCAAAATCTCTTTACAGTTACAAATTATCTCAAAGGATGGGATCCAGAAGCACCATCAGGACGTGGTAGCAGCTATCCAGTCGTAATGACTAATTCGGTAGGATTGAACTTAACTTTTTAATTTAAAAAATATGAGAAAAATAATATACTTACTGGGAATAGTAGTTACGTTAAGTGCTTGTGACGATTCATTTTTAGAAACAGCACCAAATGACGCTCTCTCCCCTTCCACTTTCTGGAAAAATGAAAAAGATTTAGAGCTGGCACTCACGGGAATATATAATGGATTTGAAAGTGGAGGTTCCCTGATGTACCGTGATGCAGGCTCAGATAACGCATATAATAATTTCCCATGGGAAGGCTGGACCAACATAGGTAATGGAAATGTTTCTGCAGCAGACCCGGGGGCTTCATATTATAATTTTGGAACCATAAACCGAAGTAATGAATTTCTTGAAAATGTAGATAAAGCAACTGAAGTCTCAGAAGAAAAAAGGGCCATTTATAAAGCTCAGGTACGTTTTATTAGAGCATATAATTACTATGTACTTACTACGAATTATGGCGATGTACCTTTGATTACCGAAAACTTTGCCACTCCCGAAGAAGCTAAAGTTCCACGAGATTCCCGGGAGATCATCCGCAAATTTATTGAAGACGAATTAAAGGATGTAATTGGAGTACTCCCAGAATCTTATCCCGGAGGAGAATATGGTAAAGCTACAAAGGGCGCAGCTCAAGCATTGCTTATGAGATATTACCTCTACTTTAAAGAGTACAGCAAAGCTTTGACAACTGCTAAAGAGATATCTGGCTATTCATTAAACCCAACTTTTGAAGGTCTTTTTGATCCGGCAAATGAACAAAACAGCGAAGTGATTTTATCGGTACAGCACACTGCAGACTTTTATGCTATGGATTTTACTCCGTTTTTACCCAACGGACTTGGGGGCTGGTCTTCAGTAGTTCCTACACAATCATTAGTAGATGCCTTTGAAATGGCTGACGGGAAAACCATCGAAGAAGCCAGGGAAACAGGAGAGTATGATCCCTCCAATCCATATAAAAACAGGGATCCAAGATTGAGAGCAACGATTGTTTATCCAGGTCAGGTTTTTGCAAACCAGGTGTACCTATCTATAGAAGAAGGCAGTAATGACTACTACAACACAGCCGACAATGCTTCTAAAACTGGTTATAATTTTAAAAAGTATACAACTTTTATGGATTTAGATCCAGGTTCACCGTATTGGAATATGGGTAATGATATTTATATTTTTAGATATGCCGAAGTGCTTTTAACCATTGCTGAAGCGAAGGTAGAGTTAGGACAAATAGACAATGAACTATATGAAGCCATAGATAAAGTACGGTTAAGAGCAAATATGCCTGCAGTAGACAGAGCTAAATATTCATCTCAAGAAAGTTTAAGAAAATTGGTGAGAAATGAACGTCGCGTGGAATTTGCTATGGAAGGATTACGTAGAGATGATATCATACGCTGGGAAATTGCCGGTGATGTTCTTAATGGAGATTTAATCGGTGTGAAAAGAGGAACAGTTCTCGAATCCACACAACCAAATGGGGACCATAATGTATCTTTGAACCTCCCTGCAAACTTAATTGAGAACCGTCAATTTCAAGCTCCTAAAAACTATCTCTTACCTATTCCACAGGGGGCAATTGATAAAAATCCTAATTTAAAACCGAATAATACAGGATATTAAAACTTGTCATTTATTTAAATATTTAGAAGAAACAAAATATACACTATTTAACTATTTGAATTTTAGCCTCTATTGTAATGCCCTGCTGAAATTTCCGCAGGGCTTTTACTATATTTTTGTTTCTGTTGCTCAGATCCTTTATCAGGCTGTAGCTAATTGTATAACTCCTCCCCCGATTTTCATGAAAAAATTAACTCTAACCTTTATTGTTGCATTACTCCACTTCTGTGTTCTTGCCCAAAATTCCATAAATATCATTCCTGCACCCCAACAGTGGAATCCCACGGGAAGTCAAATACATTTTAAAGCAATACATGTAAAATTCCCTTCTAATATTAATGACAAAGAACAACTACTGTTAAACAGATTTAAACTTGAACTGATAGATCTTGGAATTCCGCTTGTAGATGCTCCAGGTGATTCTGTTCTAAATCTGGAATTTGACACAGCGTATTTTGATATTAATGCTCAAGAGGATGCTTACCAGATAGACCTGGATATGAATACCGCTATAAAAGCCGACTCATACAATGGCCTGGTTCACGCCACCAGAACATTGCTGCAGTTATTCTCTCAGGCTAAACATAATGGTCAACTTTCAGTTGGCACAATTATCGACTTCCCAAAGTATGAAAAGCGAATGCTGATGATAGATGTGGCCCGGAAATTCTTTACAGTAAGCGAATTAAAGGATTTTATAAGGATTATGGCCTGGGTAAAGATGAATGAACTTCATTTACATCTTAGCGATAATTCCTGGGGAGGTTACAGTGCATACCGCCTGGAAAGCAAAAAATATCCCGAACTCACAGCAAAAGATGGCTATTACAGCTGGGAAGAGATTGAAGAACTTCAGGATTTTGCAGCCTCTTACGGAATTACCATTACACCAGAGATAGATTCCCCGGGGCATTCCCTGGCCTTTACAAATATACGTCCGGATCTTAAGAGTCCGTGGCTAAGCCCCAATTATCTGGACATCACTAATGAAGATACGTACGAGTTCATGGAAGAAATACTGGCAGAAGTCATTCCTCACTTCAATGCTCCAGATTTTCATCTAGGTACAGACGAGTACCGTATTAACAGCATAAAAGACGATTCCCTTAAATTTAAAATTGGAGATACATTCCTAAAATACATAAATCACTTTAATACAGTTGTCAAAAAACACGGAAAAAACGCCCGAATCTGGTCGGGATTTGAAAATATGCCAGGTCGCACAAAAATAGACAACGATGTGATCATAGACATGTGGGAAACCAGTGCTGCCAAAGATAAATCTCAAGAAGGATATAGTTTAATTAATTCCTCCCACTATTTCTCCTATATAGTTCCCGGAGCTCCTTATTATGGGGTGAACAATAAATTCATTTATGAAGAATGGACTCCTCTCATCTTTAGTAATCAGGAGGAACAAAATCTGTCTCACGGTGATCAAAATCTGTTAGGAAGTAAATTACATATCTGGAACGACTTTGGCCCCACAGGCTATAACATTTCTGAAATTGCACGCCTGGTGCTGCCTTCAATATTTGTTTTTTCTGAAAAAATGTGGGGTACAAAAGGCTACGACTCGGTGGAGGAATTTAATAGTCAGGCATCAGCTTTAATAAAAATTCCGAACACCACGATCCTGTCCCGGTCTTTTACCAATGAAAATACCATACTCAGCAAAAATAAAATTGATTTATCCGGAAGTTCAAAAACAGAGACTGGTACAGCATTAAAGAATGTAGAATATCCCTGGTCTGTAGAAATCGCCCTTAAAAGAACAGCCTCCTCTCCCGGCAAAGAAGTATTGTTATCTTCACAATTGGCCACAGTTTATACAGATTTGGAATATGCTTTTAAGGAAAATGATACCTCGTACACAAAAAGAGGTGTTGCCATTGTTCGGGCAAACCAAACAGAAGGAGATACCCCTCTAACCTCTCATAATCCAGATGTGATAATTTTTGAACATAACCTTCCCATCGGCAAAACAACTCATCTGAGAATTGTAGGTGAAAAAGGCAAAACCACTTTATACGCAGATGGAAAATTAATTGGAAGTAAGAATATCCAAACATTGTTTCCTGTTGAATTCATTGGCTCCCCAATAGAACCTGTCTTTCAGGGTATCATTCAAAATATTAAGGTAAAACAGCTTGAAGAAAAAAGTCCTTTTTGACCACCCATTGGGTTTCTAAAATGAATTGTAGTCATTAATTTCAATTTCTTCTGAATAATCTAATAATCGTCTTTACAATGAAAAAATTCCAGCTTTTAGTAATCGTTCTTTTAAATATTCTCCTGATTTCCTGTGAAAATAAGGGATCTTCTAAAGAAACTTCGGTACAGTATACACAACGCATCCCCGCAGGAGAAAATTCATGGATTTCCCACAATGAACAGCACGATCATCAAACTATAACAAAAGAAGGAATCCGAAACTGGAACGGTAGCGAACCTCTAAAAACCTACTTCAGGATTTCAGAGCAAGGTCAGCTAAGTGTGGGCTTGCACGTAAAAACCTCTTCTGAAAAAGTTGTTTTAAAGGCTACTTTAAATGGTGCAAGTAAGAACATAACTCTCAAAAATGTCATTTTTGGTGATGTTTATCTGGGAGAGTTTACAATCAACCAGTCCGGATACCAGGAACTTACTTTGGAAATATTACAGCCAGATCCAGATGTTTCTGTGGATATAAATGAAGTTTTATTAGCAGGAAATGCTGCAGAAGGTGATGTGAATTTTGTGACAGACAATTTCCATTTTGGGCGTCGGGGTCCCTCTGTACACCTCCGCTATCCTATACCGGAGGAAAATGAGAAACCGCTGTACTTTTATAACGAGATAGAAGTCCCCGAAGGCGAGGATGTTATTGGCTCCTACTATATGGCCAACGGATTTTCTCACGGCTATTTTGGCATACAGGTAAATTCGGAGAGCGAACGCCGCATCCTTTTTTCGGTATGGAGCCCTTATGACACACAAGATCCTGCTGAGATCCCCAAAGACCAGAAAATTGTATTACTCAAAAAAGGCGACGGAGTGAATACGGGCGAATTCGGCAACGAAGGTTCAGGCGGACAAAGTTTTAAACGCTATATGTGGAAAACAGGAACAACCTACCGTTTCCTATTAAAAGGCGAACCTGCCGGTCCCGATCATACTGTCTATACCGCCTATTTTTACACAACTGAAAAAGACGAGTGGGAGCTTATCGCCAGTTTTAAAAGGCCCAGGGCCAGTAATTACCTTGGTAATTTATATTCTTTCTTAGAAAACTTTGTGCCTGCCACCGGTGATACTGCTCGAAAAGCTCATTATAAAAACCAGTGGATCTATGATAAAGACAAGGGCTGGATAGAACTCACCAAGGCTATCTTTACAGCCGATGCCACGGCTAACCAAAAAGACCGGCTGGATTATGCAGGTGGTGAAATCGATGAAGGTTATTATTTGAAGAACTGTGGTTTTTTCAACGATTTTACCCAAGTTGAAACAGAATTTAGCCGCAAGGAAAATGGTTCTGCACCTCAAATAAAATTTGAAAATCTTCCGTAGATCCTAATCAACATCTTTCCTTTAAATAATTAAATTTTTAGTAGCTATCACAACAAAAGGTAAATTATTCGATTACGATTTAGGTAATAATGAATTATATCACTCAAAATTAAAAGCTTATACTTTCGAGACTGAAAAATATGGCTTTATACTAAATTGCAAATCATATTCTAAAAACTTAATAACCTGTATTTAACCTTCTTAACACAATTACTATGACGCCTAAACCCCTAATTCTACTGCTTGCATTCTGTTTCTCATTGTTTTCAAGTGCCCAGGACTCCCTGTTGGCTCCTACTCCCCCCATGGGATTTATGACCTGGAATTATTTTGGAGATGATATTAATGAAGAAGACATCAAATCTATGGCCGATGCTATGGTAGAGGAAGGTCTTGTAGAGCTGGGTTATGAGTACATTTTTATTGATGACGGCTGGCAGGGAGGTCGCGATAAAAGAAACAATATAATTCCCGATCCTGAAAAATTTCCTTCAGGTATAAAAGCTCTGGCAAAATACCTTCACAGCAAGGGAATGAAACTTGGTATCTATTCCGATGCGGCACAACTTACCTGTGCCGGGTACACAGCCAGTCTGGGGTTTGAAGAACAAGACGCCAAAACTTTTGCATCCTGGGATGTAGACTATTTAAAATACGACTACTGTGGTGCCCCAACCGATAGAAAAACTGCAGAGAAAAGGTACTCTAAAATGGCTGATGCTTTGCAAAATTCTGGGCGGCAGATCGTGTTTTCTGTATGTGAATGGGGACAGCGGGAGCCTTGGCTATGGGCTAAAGAGGCTGGTGGACAGTTGTGGCGAACCACTTATGATATTCGGGATAAATGGAGTGCAAACGCTCCCGAAGGCACCAACCTTCATGAAGAAAGTATAGGTTATGGAATACTTGATATTCTGGAAATCAATGCCGAACTGGATGAATATGCCGGTCCGGGAGGGTGGAATGACCCAGATATGCTGGTGGTGGGGCTTCATGGCAAAAGTGGCCCTTCTGGAGATCAGGGCGGTCATGGTGCCACAAATACCGAATATCAAAGCCAAATGAGTTTGTGGTCTCTTATGGCTGCCCCATTGATGATAAGCAATGACGTGAGAAATATGGATGAAGAAACCCGGAGAATTCTAACTAATAAAGATATAATTGCCATAGATCAGGATCCATTGGGCAAACAGGGCAAAAGAGTAATTAATAAAGACAACTGGCAGGTTTTCGTGAAACCTTTAACCGATGGAAATTATGCGGTTGGTATCTTAAATACTTCTGAAAAAAAACAAAGATTTAAAGAAAACCTGAGCAGTTTAGGTTTGGACGGAAAATATAAACTGCTGGATGTATGGAGCAAAAAAGATTACAGAAAAACTGACAAATTAAATTTCCAAGTTCAATCCCACGAAACATTAGTGTTTAAACTGAGTCGATAACACTTTTTAATATGACAGGTTTAAAAGTTACAACCTCAACTTATATCTCTTTTACAGAAGTCAAATTCTTGTTATGAACATCATCAAGTCAGTTTTTTTGGTAGTGGCATTTTCCTTCCTGAATGCTCCAATATGGGCTCAAAATCCTGTAGACCCAAATTTTTCCGATAACATAACAGGACAGGATGAATTTCCAGAGACTTACTCTGAAGTATCGAACCCCATTCCTACTCCGGTGCATTTGTGGCAGAATAAGCGTCAAAATGTAATAGGCTGGGGAAATACTGATACTCGCTACAAAAAAGAGGAACCAGCCAGGGTCGGGGATATTTCCAACAAGGTTGAGATGACCGGCTGGAAGGGTGAGCGGGTATCTGCCCAATTCGTGGTTTCGGCAGTTAAATCTCCTTTAGAACTTTCCTTTAAAGTAAGCGATTTAGTGCATAACAGGAATAAAAAGTGGAGAATAGAACAGAGAACTATTTCTACAGGGTTTGTGCGCTATGTAATGACCGATGAACTCAATAAAGATAAAAAAGGAGCATGCGGTCACCGAAACGCTAAAGATTTTGATTCTACCCTTGTGGCCGACCCTATAGATCATCTCACTAAAAGCCTTTTAATTCCTAAAAATTCGACCCGTCCCGGATGGGTGAAAATATGGATCCCTCAAAATGCTTTTCCCGGAAGCTATACAGGAACCTTAAAAGTACTGGATGGCAAAAAAGTCATAAAAAAACTGAGAATTGAGATTAACGTCAAAGACCGAAAAATACCAACCCCTCAAAAATGGCGTTTTCACCTAGATCTTTGGCAAAACCCTTACGCTGCTGCACGTTACTATCAAACCGAACTGTGGAGTAAGGCTCATTTTGAAGCTATGGAAAAAGATATTCAGCATTACGCCAATGCCGGAGGAAAATCTATTACTGCCTCTATTATGAATAAACCCTGGAACGGACAAACCTATGACCCCTTTCAATCTATGGTGACCTGGAAGCGGAAAATAAATGGGCAATGGGAATTTGGCTTTACCGCTTTTGATAAGTGGGTAGATTTCATGATAAAAATGGGCGTAGATAAACAAATTAACTGCTATTCCATGGTGCCATGGCGGTTATCCTTTGAATATTTTGATGAAGCCAGTAATTCTATGAAAATTGTAGAAACGGAACCCGGGGAAAAAGAATATGAAGAAATGTGGGGCGCAATGCTCACCTCATTTGCCGCCCATCTTAAAGAAAAAGGCTGGTTTCACAAAACCTATATTTCTATGGACGAGCGCCCTATGGAAGTGATGCAGGAAACGATAAAGGTCATTAAAACAGCCGATGCAAATTTCAAGATTTCATTTGCTGGTGGAAACCATCCAGAATTATATGAAGAAATTGATGACTACTGTCTTTCTATGGAAGAGTCATTTCCCCAGGAAGTTAAGGAGGAGCGTAAAAACAATAGCAAGATTAGTACTTTTTATACCAGTTGTGCACATGCTGCTCCCAACAGTTTTACTTTTAGTCCGCCGGCCGAGAGCGAATGGTATGGCTGGTATGCAGCTTCACAAGGTCTTGATGGATACCTGCGTTGGGCTTATGCCAGCTGGGTTAATGAACCTTTACTAGACAGCAGGTTTACTACCTGGGCTGCGGGAGACACCTATTTTGCTTATCCCGGTGGAAGGACTTCCATAAGATTTGAAAAACTTCTTGCAGGCATTCAGGCGTATGAAAAAATTCTGATTTTGAAAGAAGAATTCAGAAATACCAATAATCAAAAGGCTCTAAAAGAATTGGAAGAAATCCTGCATCTTTTCAATAATAACAACTTTGACCAAACTACTGCTTCCGAAGTAATAGAGAAAGCAAAGCCTGTAATCAATTCCTTTTAGAAGGCCTGATTTACCCAAAAATGCTTGTCAAAAATGGCATTTTTCACCTGAAGAATTCCTCTACATAACCTCTCTAACCTTCAAATTTTGTGGAGGATTAAGCCTATATATTCTCCTGTTCAGCCAGTAAATAAAGGCTGATCTTGACCATGAGCGAACCTGTGTCCTATTCCTTCATTCATTTAGAAGACTGCGATTCAATATACATATTAATACGTAGCTCCTTTTTTTTAAAACATAAAAAAGCCTGCCAGATTTAGGTAAGGTCAAAATCTGACAGGCTGCACTACTGCTCAATCAAAAATTTACAGCGGCTTAATAATATAGCTGTAACTGTAATTTTTAAAGGGCATACGGTATTTTTCTAAGGCTAAACTTCCCCAGCTGTTAATACCAGCAACACCCATTTGTCTTAAATCTATATCCAGGTAGGTATGTTCCCCTTTTTTCAAGAGTCTGGAATTTTCCTGTCCTTTTTCTGAAGAAGGATACAGTTGTTCCTTAGAGTAAGGTAAAGCTGAAACATTTAACAGGTCTTCAGTAAAACTTACTTTAATACCTGTATTACGGCCATTTGAGATCTCGGCCCAACGCACATCAGTTTTATTGCCAGATTCCTGTGGCCTTATATAAGGATGGTATTGCTCTTCTACACTTCCTTTGTAGATGCCAACCATGGCGCTAAATTTTCGGTCTTCATAACTCTCCCATGGGCCACGACCATACCATTTAAAAGTGTCAAATTTCTTCGGAAGCAATAACTCATTCCCGAATTTTAACAACATCTCATGATCCCCTTTAACGGCTTCAAAATTATTATCCACTTTGAGTACGCCATCATCGAAGATGGTAGTAACCTGGGTCAATTTGGCATCTCCCTGTAACACGTCATAAATAACTTTAACCTGAGTGGCACCTTCTGCGTTTTTACCATGCGTAAACTCTACAACTTCAAGTTCAGGCTGCTTTAGATAATCAAGCTTCCTGTTTAGTCCGCCTCCAAATTCGTTATCAACCAGGGGTC
>Ga0098067_1000451_pt1 | contig 15539 bp, 8 predicted proteins | sample 26_taG_FD_92578 | JGI IMG/M metagenome (GOLD analysis project Ga0098067, IMG submission 92578) | Marine viral communities from Cariaco Basin, Caribbean Sea - 26_WHOI_OMZ | ecosystem: Environmental > Aquatic > Marine > Oceanic | place: Caribbean Sea: Cariaco Basin | collected 2014-11-09
GCTCTACTATTCGCCCTAATTCACTTCTTTTGAGCATCGCTTATATGTCTGCTATTGAGGGGGCCACTGTGCCGCCTACCGCCCTGCCTGACCCTGAGTCCACTCAACCTATACAGCCAAAGCCGAGTAAGCCTAAGCTGCTATACGATATCGCTATGTTGGTGATTATCATCGTGGACCTGAGCCTGATAGCGCTCGATAATATTTTTATGAGTGCTACCGTGTCGCAACTGGTCGCTAGAATGAGTTTTGAGACCAATGCTAGTGCTGCGACCGTCGTCAGTTGGGTTGTCTATTATCGCGAGCATATCCATGAGCCCTTACGGGGTGCCGGGGGTATTTTCACGATATTCTTGGTGGCAGAATTGCTCGTACGTTGGGGGTTAGCTATCAAGAGCCAACGCTACTATCGTTGGTTTTTCTTCCCATTTGCCCATTGGTATGAAGTACTGGGCTGTCTGCCCCAACTGCGTGCCCTACGCTTATTGCGAGCCGTGATTATTGGTCATCGCTTATATCAGCTTGGCTATCAAGTGCTCCCCGCCTCTTGGCTAGCGACTGGAAAGTTTTATTTTGAGATGATTTTAGAGGAGCTTTCCGACCGGGTCATTCTGACCGGTTTGAGCAATATTCGTTATCAGTTTCAAGATACTGCGGCGTCCAAAGCTCTCATCGCTAAGACCATTGAGCGCCATCAAGTTGAGGTTGAGGCAGCGTTGGTGACGCTATTAAAGCAGATTATCGACCCGCATATCACGCCAAAGCCTGGCAGCACAGCGCCACCGGACCTATCGCAATTTTTAGCGACAGAGGTGGGCGCCGCCGTACAAGAAGGCTTAGCCAATACTCCAGAAATTAATCGTTATCTCAAACTGATTCCTATAGCGGGCAGTCTCATCGCTGGACAGCTGTCGCAGATTGGTCAGCATGTCGGTGAAAATGTCGCCCTCTCTCTGAATAAACGCTTGCTTGAATCGCAATCCTTGGATAAGGTATTGCAGGAAGTCGTACATGGTATCGTGACGCTAGATATGGACAACCCGGCCTTGGATTTGGTCGTAAAATCGTTGATTGAAGATACCTTAGATGGGTTAGAAGCCCAAGTGAAGGTGCAGCAATGGAAGCATTCTCAATATCTTAAGGTTTAGTCAGACGGGTGGCTATACCATTCACTGTATAACGTTTTAAATATGCTGATAGCGACGTTTTATAGTCTTTGCGGTTTTATAGCGTTTATGGTTCGCCCTGTTTGCCCATACTTATAAAAATTTTAAAGACAGAGCGGACTATTAATTAATAAACATTGCTATTGATACTATACGCCAATTGGTCCGCTAGCAGATTCAGTCCACTCTAATAAGTCGGCTCACAGCCGTCAAAACAGCCCAAAACATAGGGCGCATCCTAGACTCATAGCCCCATAGATTCACTATAATTTTGTTACCTTTTAAGGATTAGATAATGTCTAATTTGGATACTGAGCAAGCTGCTCCCCTCCCTGAGCACAGTGTTATTTTCTACGGAAAAATGCTGAATTTTACTCAGATCAAACTGCAAACTGCAGATTTGGCTACTATCGAGGCCAAACTCGAGGGCCTACTCAGCAATAAAACCAGCCAAATACCTATGGTTATCAATAGTGAGGTCGACCAAGATTTAGACGCTTTGATAGACTTACTTTGGTCTTGGGGTCTACAGCCTATTGGGGTCATCACTGGGGTGCTAGATGAGAAGGCGAAAGCGCGAAAACTGGCTATTTTCCCAGGTGATGGCAAACGTATCGAACGTATTAAACCTAAAACGCCTGCCGCGTCTCAGACGGTCAATGCTACGGAAACCGTGCTAACTTCTGCGGCTGGTGAGCAAAGTGTGGCCCCGAGCCAAACCGATACCGCGACGGCACTGAATTCGGACAATATGTCAGGGCAACAAAGCACGCATGGCGACCATATCTCTAGCATGATTTACGATCAAATGCTGCGCTCAGGCCAAAGTATCAACCATGTTGGTGGTGATCTCATATTAACCAATAGCGTGAATAATGGCGCGGAAGCGATCACTGATAATAGCCTGCATATTTATGGTCGAGCTAATGGGCGCCTAGTTGCGGGTGCTACAGGGGATAAAGACGCGCGTATTTTCTGTCAGTCCTTCAACCCCTCTTTAGTGTCAGTAGCCGGTACTTATTGTTTGCGGGACAATATCCCAGAAGAGATGATAGATCAGCCGGTACAAGTCCGCTATCAAGAAGGCGAAGGCTTAGTCTTTACCGTAATGAACAATACTTAATGGGTTAAAGGCGAAATAAAACTTTTGGGTTTAAAGAGGGTTGCCGCTAACTAGGCTAAACAATAAAGCTGAATGACAAAGTTGAATAGTAAGGTTGAATTACAGGGCTTATGCTAGCGTAGCCCTATAAAAATATATGCTGCTATGCTACTCTACGACGATAGCTTATTTTTAGTCGGGTTTCATCACCAACTATCCAGTCAAGCCGTTAAGTTTAAGCCGAATAAATAAGCAAATTTCTCACTGATTTTTATTTGGTGACTCACTGCGTTATTTAATGGCAGCTGTGCAAATAGTTTTTAGCGGGCCTTTAATGATGCCTAGTTAATTTATAAAGTTTACGTTAATATTAAGCTAGCGTAGTTTTTTTAAACAAGTCGCAGCATCTTTTTACGCTAAGCTATGAATCTTAGCAAAAACGTATACTATATTGCTTTATAGAGTTTATCCGCGCAGAGCTTAATGCTAGCTAAATACTAGTCAAAGTTGAAGTCAGGTTTTAATATTAAAATGCTGCCTGATTTAAGGGATAAATTCTCATCAATAAGTTTTGCGTAGGGGGTCCAGTATATTGCTGGATTTCGTTTATATACTAGTTATATATTATAGTTATAGGAGTGTGCCATTGTGGCAAAGATCGTCGTCATCACTTCCGGTAAGGGTGGTGTAGGTAAAACTACCACCAGTGCTTCTTTTGCTGCAGGTTTAGCGTTACGAGGTTATAAAACCGTCGTCATCGATTTTGATGTTGGCCTACGTAACTTAGATTTAATCATGGGTTGCGAAAACCGTATCGTTTACGATTTTGTCGATGTCATCAGTGGCAACGCTCGATTGTCGCAAGCCCTCGTTAAAGACAAGCGCCTAGAAAATTTATTCATCTTGCCGGCGAGTCAAACGCGTGATAAAGATGCGCTAACGGATGAAGGGGTCGCTGATGTGATGGCTGAGCTGTCTAAACAGTTTGATTACATCATCTGTGACTCCCCTGCGGGTATCGAGCGCGGGGCACAATTGGCCATGTATCATGCCGATGAAGCCATTATTGTGACTAACCCTGAGATCTCTTCAGTGCGTGACTCAGACCGTATCATCGGTATTCTGCAAAGCCGTACGAAAAAAGTAGAAGAGAATGCTGGTAGTGTCCGTGAGCATTTGGTCATCAGCCGTTATAACGCTGAACGTGCAGCAGCCAATGAGATGATGGACATCGAAACCATTTCTAATGACATCTTAAAAGTGCCTTTATTAGGGGTCGTTCCAGAGAGCCACACAGTGCTAGAAGCCTCAAACCATGGTGAGCCTGTCATCTACTATACAGACTCGGTAGCGGGCCAATGCTACGATGATATCGTGGCACGATTCTTAGGTGAAGATCGTGAACTTCGCCATATTAATGTGAAGAAAAAGAGCTTCTTGCAACGCTGGTTTGGAGGATAATGATGAGTAAGAAAAAAGGATTTTGGAGTAATTTATTTGGCACAGATGACCGCAGCTCGGGCAGTGCCAATACCGCGACTGAGCGTCTCAAAGTTATCGTTGCTAGTGAAAATCGTCTAAATAGCCGTCTAACCAGTGATCGTATCGAAAAAATGAAACGTGAAATCTTGGAAGTAGTCAACAAATACGTCAATGGCGTGCAGATTGATGATGTGAATATTCACCATCGCCATGAAGATACCTTAGATGTGCTTGAGATGAACATCAGCTTGCCGGATCGTCGTCCTTAGTAGAGTAGATTATAGACGGCTAGGTATCACCTAACGGTACGATGCCCTACTCTAACTAATGGCCTGTCGTAAAAATTGTCATAAAAAAAGCCCTAAGTTTATTAGCTTAGGGCTTTTTTGTGGCAGATGACTTATTAGAAATGGGTCCAATCACGCTACCCTGCTTTATTTCATCCGCGAAATCAAACCATCTTTTTTGATGAATTGGTGGTATAAAGCGGCGCCAATATGCATGAGGGTAAAGATAATAATCATAGGCCAAATAATATCGACATGAATGTCATTAAATAACCGAGCTAAGCTGCGGTCTGGTGTGACAAATACTGGAATTTCAAACAGACCAAACATACTTACCGCTCGACCGCCATATACGGACATCAATAGTCCCGCTACTGGCATCGCAATCAATAATCCATACAAGATAAAATGGGTTAAATGACCCACTATGGCCTGCATTTTTGGCATAGGGACGGGTGGCGGGGTTTTAGTAATCAGACGGTTAATCAGTCGCGCTATGGTCCAAAGCAGTAAACTCACGCCAAAAGCTTTGTGCAAGTTAATAAATTGATTGCCATCGCTATTGCCATGCAACAGAATCATTGCCCAAGTAATGATTAATAGCAAGGCACTGGTCCAATGGAAAATGCGGCTAGATAACGCCCATTTTGCCTGACTGTTATTTAAAGAAGAAGCAGAAAGAGACATCTCGAAACTCACCTATTAAGAATGTTGGGTTTGTATACGGATACTTGGCGTATAAGGTTTGCCATCAATACTAGCTAGCCTACGCTATCATTTAACGAGCCACTAGTATAAAAATCATGAGTAAGAAAAATAGTTACTAAAAAGACAGTTAGTAAAAAACATAGTCAGTAAAAAAGATGATGACTAAAATATATTGACTAAAAAAGCCTATAGCAAAATTGGCCACACAGTATGCGGCCAATTAAGAAGAAAAAGAGAGAAAATTAGGGGCTTTATTGAGTCGTGTCATGGCTATTCATAGCTATATTGCTTGGCTATCATTAAAAGCCAATATTAAAGAATATAACGATTGCTATGACCACAACACTATACTACGTCACTTTTATGTTTCAACTATAGCCTAATGGAATGAAATTGTGTCGGCGGCAAGTAAAACTATAGCTTTAATTTAGGCGGTAGCTAAACCTTAAGCTAACTCCTAGAGGCAATAAGAAGAGAAGCTATTAACTGTCTAAATCAACCAACTGGTGAGCAATTTTATCTAAATCAGGGATGAGATAGACCTCGCCCTCAATTTCTACGCACTGGAACAAATAAGACAAAATATTAGCTTCACTAAATTTTTCATCAAAACTGCTATAAGAAGTCGTATTAACCATGATATCAGAAGTTAAGATAGCATCTGCTGCTTTGTTAGCGTCGCCACGCTCTTCTGTTTCTGGCAAATACTCTGCAGGCAAAGGCACGTCTTTAACGTCACTAATTCGCACCTGTAGGCTCTTTAAAGCCCCTTTAAACTGCAAGCCGTATCTATGCACATCGGTATTGCCTTCCAATATCACTATAGACGTTGGGGTAATATCTCGAGGCTGCAGATGAAAGATGGAAATATCTTGCTGCTGCCATATATAAGTCCAAATGTACTCGTCGTACTCGACCAAGTCTAAAATCAAAGTGCTAGGAATAATCCAGTCCGGCTGACCCACTGCAGGAATGATCGTAACACTCAGCAACCCATTTTCCGCCGTTAACAAACTAACGGCTTCAAAACTATGTTTTATTATTTTATTCATAATAAGCTGATTAGCTCCTCATTATTCGCTATACATATGCTCGGTGACATAATCCGTAAGTTGGCTCGCCAACTGTTCAGGCGTCCCTATAAACTGGCAATAGCCTGAATCGATAATCGCCTTAGGTTGGCTGGCACAAGCACTATCATCAGGATCTTGCGCCCATAATTGACTGTGGTTTTCTTGAATCTGTTCGAGATGCTGTGAGCCATCCTTACCCATACCAGAAAATATAATGCTGATAAGATCTGGACCAAAGACATCGCTGGTATTTTTTAATAGCGTACCTATAGCAGGTTTGTATTCCCCTGCCCACGGCTCATCGCATAAGATAACCCGACCGTTAGAATCACAAACAATTTTCTTATCTATAGGGGCGATTAAGCACTGTCCTGGCTGTAGCATCTGAGTGGTGGTAATAACTTGGCAGCGCCAGTCATTGTGACGGTTTAAAATACGCGGCAAAGTATGGATCATCTTATTATTAAAATGGTGCGCTAATAAGATACAAATGGGCAGCTCGGTAGAGAGGTTGTCCAAAAAGCTTTTTATGGCACTAGGCCCGCCCATAGAAGCCCCTAAAAATACCACATACTGCCAAGAGCGGTTGCTGGCTTCAAAGCGTTTTGCTCCCATAATCTCAGGGATATTGAGCATATGAGCCAGTTTACGCTTGAGCCGGCGTTGCCATTTCGCATATCGCTGCGTCTCATTTAAAAAAGGCGCGGTATCAAAGCCAATTAATATAGTATCTGGCTGCGAGGCTTCAATCGACGCAATCATCTGTGGGTCGTAATTACTATCAATCAGCCAGATATTAGCGTCAGATTGATAGTGCTTACGGGTGACTTGCTCGCGCGTGATGCAATCTATTAAGGTTAAATCACAGCTGCGCACAGTATCGCTAAAGGCGATGCGCTGATGCTGAGTTTCAGAGACGACAATGACTTTCAGCTCTTCCAAACGTCTGCCATTAGTTGCCGTCATCTTGACCCCCTTGATAAGTTAAAGAAGGGTTTTGAGACGAAATGGTCTGCTGCTGAGTGTCCATAGAGGTAGTAATAGTGGTCTCACTAAAATCCTCATCTTTATGACTATTCAGTAAGGCTTGCTCCTCCAATAGCTCTTCGATACGAGTCATTAGCTCGTCTTCTTGGAAAGGCTTGCCCATGTAATCGTTCACGCCAATTTCCATAGCACGCTCACGATGTTTTTCACCCGTACGTGAAGTAATCATGATAATTGGAATATCTTTTAAACGACGCTGATGTCTAACTTGAGTCGCCACCTCGAAACCATCCATACGTGGCATCTCAATATCCAATAAGATGATATCAGGCGTTAGCTCCTGCAAAATTTCTATAGCATCGATACCGTCTTTAGCTACCACTGCACGCATGCCTTGACGCTCTAAGAAACGCGAGGTGACCTTACGTACCGTCACGGAGTCATCCACTACCAATACCGTAGTTTGCGTATCTACAGCTGTTGCCTCAGCCGTCTCTTTAACCCGTATTGGTGAAGAGACCGTTGGTTTAGCCGCTACTGTATGCATTAATGCAATCAAATCAAGAATGAGCATGACTGAGCCATCACCCATGATGGTCGCGGCTGAAATACCTCGTACATGAGCCAACTGTCGGCCAAGTGGCTTGACCACCACTTCAATTCTAGAACCTGCAATTTCATCTACTTGCATGGCGATAGACTGACCTGTCTGGCTCTTAATGATAATAACTGGCAAGCTACTGTTGCTGCTTACCACCATGTCATTAAGGGCATGGCCTGTCAGAATCTCGTTAAGATAGCGCACTCGATAGTCTGTATTTTCAATCTTTAAAGTCAGAGTATTAGACTGATAATAAGCATATAACTCTTCAGGACTCACGCGCACAACACGTTCAATCTGTACGAGTGGAATAGCATAATAGCGATCTGCCGCACGTACCACCAGAGCGTCAGAAACGGCTACAGTTAAAGGCACGCGTATAGTAAAGCGCGAACCACCGCCTTCAACTGACTCAACAGCAACTACCCCACCTAATTGACGAATCTCACTACGGACCACATCCATGCCGACGCCGCGACCTGAAATCTGAGTGACCTTTTTCGTGGTAGTGAGACCAGCGTTAAAGATGTACTGCATAACGTCTAAATCAGTTAGGCTAGTATTGTCAGGGTCAATGAGACCTTGGCTAATCGCTTTAGCGCGTACTGCTTCGATATCGATACCACTACCATCGTCCGTCAAATGAATAACGATTTCACTGCCTTCACGGACTACTTCTAGCTGAATCTTACCGTTGCGAGGTTTACCTACCGCAATACGACTATCTGGCATTTCAATTCCATGATCCACAGCATTTCTGAGCATATGCTCAAGCGGTGAGGTAATACGATCCAGAATCGTTCTATCGATCTCATCGTCAGCATTGATAACTTCGAGCTCAACCGCTTTATTCAATTCACCAGCAGTCTGTCTGACGATACGCTGTAGGCGCGGTAATAAGCGTGAGAATGGTACCATTCGCGAGTCCATCAAGCCATTCTGTAGCTCGGCTTGAGTCCGTGATAGTTGTAAGAGTAAGCCTTCACTATCTCGCGTTTTTTCTAACAATGTGGCTTTAATATCGACCAAATCCGAGGCGGACTCTGACAAAGATTTAGACAGCTGATTTAAAGCTGAGTATTGATCCATCTCTAAAGGATCGAAATCAGCGTTATCTAAAATTTCTTCTTCGTCGATTTGCGACAGAATCTGCACTTCTAACTCGATGTCCATACGGCGTAACTGGTCAGAGAGACGCTGTACCGTAATGCCCATTTCCTCAATACTATTGGTCAAGCTACTCATACCCATATCAATACGGGCACGGTTAATTGATGACTCGCCAGATAAGTTAATCATCCGCTCGATAAGACCAGCGGAGATACGAATCATCTCATTACTAACGTCAGTCGAGGTGTCCTTGTCTTCAAAGCCACCCGTCATCGCTGGCATTTTGCTAATATCACGCTCGTTTGAGGCGGCTTGCATGACCACTTCATAATCTGCTATGGCTTTGATTTGTGCGCGCAGGGAGTCTGGAGTGAAGGCTCCTAAATCATCTGGATTATTATTAAAGGTTTCTAACGCAGTAATAAGCTGATCAGGAGCAGGGGCATCAATACCGTGAGCAAGAATAAAGATGGCATCTGTTAGCCAGTTTTGACAAGCTACTAATAACTGGGTCACTTTTTTGGTAGCTGGACGACTGCGATTTACTAACCCTTCAAAAGTCGTTTCCATTTGATGGGCAAGATTTGCCATACCATTAGCGGCGACCATACGGGCACCCCCTTTGATGGTGTGCAAATCTCGCTGTAGGGCTTCTAGAGCCACAGAATCGCCACTGTTACTACGGAATATCAGCATGTTTTCACGAATATTACCGAGCAGCTCTTGGCTCTCTTCTAACACGACGGCTAAGATATCGGGATCCGGTTGCTCTCCTTCCCAAGACTGTGCCACCATCTCTAAGTAGTCGCGATCAGATATTTCGCTATTGCTGGTCGTGCCAGTCGTATCAAGGCGGTCGTTAGACTCCGCGGCAAGCTCTTCAGCACTCAGCTCTTCGTGCGCCGCCTCTTGTAGCTTCGCAGTCTTGAGGATAGGCAGGCTGACCCTAGTATCATCAGGGACAATACCTGTCGCTATAAAGCGCTGTAAAGCCTCTACTAAAGAAGTGGCATAGAAAGACTTTTGATGTTGGATCAAATAATCAATCTGAGCTGACATGGTGTCTTGAATGCCCTGCATAACACTAACCCAACCTGGCGACGGCGTTAGTCTATCAGCGACAAAGTACTCGTAAACGGTCTCAGCTTCATGAGTCAAATCCCCTAAGCTCTTAATCCCCGCCATACGCGCCCCACCTTTGATGGTATGCAAATGACGTTGTAAGGCTTTAAGCGCCTCCATATCATTAGGGTCATCGCGCCAGGTGGCAAATATGTTATTAATATCTGCGTCTAACTCTTGGGCTTCTTCCAAAAAGATTTCTAACAGCTCAGCATCGGTTTCAATAGGCTCAAGGTCTAATTGCTCTGACGTAGTCGCTAGGACATTGGCGCTTAATTCTGCCAAGGCTTCATCGTCACTAACAACAGCATTACTAGCAGCAATGCCATTAGCAACAGTATCACCCGTAACCTTATCATTGTTAGCTACAGTCGTATCATTATCCCAAGGAGCAGGCGTACGAGTAGCACACTGTGACACAATGGCCATTAACGCTGCTAAGACTTCCTCGTCTACCTTTAAAGAGACACTGCCCGCTAGCGCATCAAACAACCCGGTCAATTCACCGTGACCGGCTAGTAAAGCATTGACCACCTCGTCTTGCCACGCCAATTCTGGATCCGCTTGTAAGCAGTCATAAACCCCTAACAAGGCATCCAAAACTTTCTGGAATTTTGGCAAATTAGCAGCTGACTTTTTCAAAGTATGAATTTGCTGAATCATCTTTTGTGCATAAGCGCTAACTTGGGCTGAGTCATGCTCTGATAAGTGCGACTCTAGTTCCCACTCAGCATCTAATAAGTCATCAATATTATCTTGAAGTAAGTGCGCTACACTTACCTCATTATTATTATTTTGTGCCGCTTCAGAATCTCCTAAAATGGCCTTGATTGACTTAAGATCTGTTGGTTCTGACTGGGTGTCTTCTTGCTGCTGATTGACAGTAGCGGTTTCAGCTGTACCGTGTAGATGGTTTTGCTTATACACCTCTAGGTAACCTTCTATCAACTCCACCGATTGTGCTAAGGCCTGCAAATGCTTTGGACCCATTGCCGCATCGTGATTCTGCAACTGCTCTAAGCTATGCTCAATCGTACTGCTAATGTCACTAATGGTGCTGAGACACTGGCTGCCCGCTGCCCCTCTCAAAGTATGGAAAGCTCGAACAATATCATCCGCTACCATCACCTCTGCGTCATCGCTATGGGCAGTAACGAAGTTTTTGATAGTTTGTAGGCGTTCTTGCGCCTCTTCCATGAAAATTTCAAAAAAGGCTTGTTCTTCTGTGTCTTGTGGTTGCAGAAAAACCGGTGAGGCCTCTAGCTGCTCATTGATACGATAGAGCACTTCTAAAGAGTCCGCCTGTACGGCTTCAGCTTTATTCTCAGCACTATCAACCTCAGTGGGTGGCTCATTGTTATCGAGTAACGGCTCTAACGGCTCTAAAGCATCGGCATTATATTCTCTAACGATAGCGTAGCTAAACGCTTCTCCTAGCCCCTTACTATAAGCATTAGCACAAGCAGTCCATAAAGCAATTTGCTCTGGATAGTTGTTATTTCCTGATTCAAAAATTGCTAATAGTGCTGGATAAGCGCTTAAGACATCTTCTACCAAAGCCATCATATCGGCGCTCGGAGCTAAGGTATGCTCTAAAATTCGGTTGAGCATATTTTCTATTGCCCAAGCCAATTCAGCAGAATGGTTTGCCCCCGCCATGCGGCCAGAGCCTTTTAAAGTGTGAAAACCGCGACGCACTTCTAACAAAGCTGCCTCGGCTACAGACGATATTTTAGTCTCTGCTTCTAGCGCCATCAATGCCATATGGTATTCAGCAAACTTGGGCATGATTAGCGCTAAAACTTCATTCGCTTCTTCAATGAAAATCTCTTGGATCTCAGGATCGGTATCTTCTGAGTCGCTAGGCATGACTGCGGTCAAAAAAGGCACTAAGACTTCAGGAAGCTCTGCCTCAGTCGCTGTAAGGGCACTGTCGTCTCCCACTACAGCGTCACCCATCTTTACCTCTGGCTCATCCTCCTCAACAGAATGGGCAGGCAAAGTTGCTTGCGCGTCTAAGCCCTGTTGAGCCATCTGTTGCTCAGAGACGGCATCAGTAACCAGACCATCATGGATAGGGCGACCTGCCAATAAGTTTTTGGCTTTTAATACAGTTATCGCAGGATCAATACTAGGCTCACGTAAATGGGCAAAGTCATCTACCAAAGTTGGGATTAAATCTTTGGTATCGCGGATGAAACGAATAAGCTCATCAGTTACTGGGACAGTCTTATCTAAGACTCGATTGAGCATATCTTCAACTGCCCAAGCCATCTCACCCGTATTAAAGGCACCCACCATGCGACCTGAGCCCTTGAGCGTATGGAAGCCACGGCGAATTTCGGTCAATGGCGTCAAGTCTTGTGGCGCTTGTTGCCATACCGGTAGATATTCATCGAGTTGCTCTAAAACTTCTTCAGCTTCTTCTACAAAGATTTCGCGTATCTCTTCATCCATATCGAAGTTGTCAGCTTTTAGCGTGGCTCTAGCGGCTGTTAGCGCTTCACTCTCTATTGAAGCCGAGGTAGTGTTTGCTTCCAAGCTGGCTGTCAGCTCATCCTCAATAAGGGCTTCTGTAGCCCCTGTTGCCGGAACGATTTCTAAAGTATCAGCACTTTGCTCTGCAGCAACGGCTTCAATCTCACCACTGTCATCATAACGAGTGACGTTATTTGTTACCGCAGTCTCGCTTGAGAATACCGAAGTGGCATTGAGGTCCGCGGCGTCAGGATCGGCTATCACCTTATTGAGTAGGTCATTGGCTACTTGCAGATGGGTCTGTAGCTGCTCTAGCATAGCTTGATCAAATACTTGCTGAGCCAGATAGTCTAAGAACAGCTCTAAAGACGCTAAAATTTCAGCTATAGCCTTGACCAATGGCCAGTGTAAAGTAGTAAGATCTGCTTCTTTTAAACGTGCAAATAGCTCGCCTATTTGAGTGCTAACCGTGGCCACATCATGCAATTGAATGGCCATAAAAGCTTGCTGAATTTCAGCAAACTTAGCTTCACTAGGCAGCGCATCGACTTGGCGCTGCTGCAAATAACTATTAAAGTCTGATTTAATACTTTCAACAGTAATTCTAAGCTGACGCACTGTATCAGGGTGGGTCTGATATGCCAATTCGGCAGCCTGTTCAGCGCCATCATCAAAAGCGTCACTACCTGCAGCAGGGCTAAAAGTAAAGACAGCCGCCTGCCCAATTTTATTAACAATAGTTTCATGAGCGTTGGCAATGGCGCTATTTAAACTTTGCAGCTGCTGTTGAATTTGTTCTTGTAGCTGGCCAGACTGATCAGCAGCATGAGACAGTCGTTTGATATCAGTGATAATTTTATCGACATCTTGTTCGTATAGTAACCAACCGCGTTGGCGTAATTGACGTCTTATATCTGATAGAGCAGGGACAATAGATAGGGGTTTTTCTACATCAAAATTAATGGTCGCAAGCTTTGACAAAATTCGCGGTAAAAACCTTTGCGCTCTTTCCGTGTCCGTATTTAAGGCATTAAGAACTATATTGGCAGCCGTGTCATTATGCGCTAAAGCACTTAAGTTAATACAGATGTCAGCCACTACTCCTTCGACCGTAGTGCCTTGTAAAACTTCATTTAGCATTTGACTGTCAATTAAATCACTATCTACTTCAGTGCTTAAGCTACTGAGTACTTGCAATACCTGATCTAAAGACGCTAATAAATTGGCATATTGTGCGGGTTTTGGATGCTTATTGTGGCCTAAGTTTTCCAACCATATTTTACTGAGATACCATACCGCACGCAGCACTTGCGAGCTGCTAGCAGCCCATAAATAATGGCTAATCTTTTGTAACGGGGCGAGATACTGCGCGTCATTGCTATTCACCAGCAATAACTGGCGTACGGATTGGCGCCAAGCTTTAAGCAGCAAGGCATATTGAGTGGCCATCAAAGGTTGGGAGGAAGCCTCTGGAATAGGCCATTGGGTAGCAAATAAAGTATCGGCAGCAAATTGAGCGTTTGAATGAGAATAAGTGGGACTAATAGAGGCCGGTAAGGCGCGCACTACTTTTTGTGTACATTGCACTAAAAACTGCTGGCGAATATCGCCCGTGACCGCATAGTGGTTGAGCTCACCCTGTAAAAGCGCATTGGCAAAGGCACCCGAATGTTGCGCTGCGTTACGAATATCGCGGTCTGATATTAACTGCTGTGATAATAACTCTAGCGTTTTGGTCAATTGCACAAAAGCGGGCAATTCTGCCATATGTAGCGCGCCGCTAAGCTCATGATAGCGTGCGGTCATATCGGCAAAATCTGGCCAAGCGTCTGCAGTAGTTTCCTCTGCTAGCCTGTCCCAGGACATCTGAAGATGAGATAACTGCTCATTGAATATAGGTATTAACCACTCAATGGTCACAAAGTTGCTAGGCAAAGAGATCATAAAATCATCCTAAAGTTATCCATTGTCAGACCAGGGAGCGGCACCGACGCTGTTATATTTCTATTATTTTTAGCGACTGTTGGTTGTTCACGGTTACTGTTTTGGCGACTACTCTTTTAGCAACTAATAAGTGTTAGTGCCACTGAGCTAAAGTGATACTAACCCCGTAGCCTATGGTCAAGCCTCTACTTTTTGCCATAAGTTAACTTCTGGATGCAAGATCCGCTGCATCTTTGGATGTCGCCAAAATAGAGCTTCACCGGGCGCCAAAATAATGTGACCGCCTACCTCACAATGATCCACCAATCTGGCTAGGATATCGCGCTGATCAAATTGCCGAAAATAGATAAGCATATTTTGACAAATAATGACTTGCTGCTTGACTTTAGTCGCCACTTTGCCGGTAAACATATTGTGATGGCGAAAAGTGACGTTTTTACATAAGCTATCGCTCACTTGCCAACCCTCTTCGCTGACTGCAACCTCAGTTGCCAAGGTTTGGGGCGACATGGCACTGTCAGTTTCACAGGGCTGGATATAGTGACCCTGGATATAGTGACTATAGTCACTCGGGACCGTGGTTAGTTCACGAGCGCTATAACGGCCTAACTGTGCCTCTTGAATAGCCTCGTAATTAACGTCAGTGCCCAAGATACGATAGTGCGTTAGACCTGCATGCGCCAATAACATAGCTAATGACCAAACTTCTTGGCCTCTAGCACAGCCCACACTCCAAATTTTAAAATTTGCGGACTTAGGTGCTTTAATGCCGGCTGTCTCTAATGATTTATCGGCTACGAGTGATCTTTGTGCGACTGCCCGCTCATGCTCTGTGGCTAAAGCCGCTATATAGTCAAGAGAGGGCATATGACGAAAAAAGCGGCTCTCGGCTATCAATACTCTATCGAGCAGCTGTTGCCGTAGCCTAGCATCTGCCTGTACCGCCAACCACAGCTCTGGTACGCTAAGTTGGCTGTCCTCCGCCGTCGTCAAAATGGCATTGCTTAGCCACTTTGTTTGGGTTTTGGGTAGGACAAAGCCAATCTTACTTTCGATATAGCGTTGCCACATTAGGGCGTTGATAGCGTTCGTCATGACCACTCATTTTAACTTTTAGTTAGCAGCTAAACCCTTAGGGCTTAACCACTAATTTTATTGCTTAACTGAGGCTTGAATCCCTAAATAGAGCATGAGCGTTTATTCAGGGACTTTATGCCCTAATAAGCGCTTTAGTCTCTAATTAGCAGCTGACTAAGCCATACGTAAGTCGTCTACTTCGGTATCATTCATTAAATCATCGTCCGATAACTTAAAGCCTGATACTGACTCTTGTAAAGCTACTGCCATTTCACTGAGCTGACCTACTGAACGTGCCGTAGTCATCGTACCTGACGAAGTCTGCGAAGTAATATCTTGGATAATATTCATCGTGTTAGAAATATGACCTGCAGAATCTGCCTGTTGCTGAGCGGCATTAGA
>Ga0098067_1000452_pt1 | contig 15491 bp, 13 predicted proteins | sample 26_taG_FD_92578 | JGI IMG/M metagenome (GOLD analysis project Ga0098067, IMG submission 92578) | Marine viral communities from Cariaco Basin, Caribbean Sea - 26_WHOI_OMZ | ecosystem: Environmental > Aquatic > Marine > Oceanic | place: Caribbean Sea: Cariaco Basin | collected 2014-11-09
AAAGGTAGCTTGCGGGAAGTCTTGAGCCATCTCAGCACAGTGTACCGTATGAAAGGGGTGCACATTTAAGACCGCTTCTACATCCGCGCCATCATTGGTCAAGGCCATCACCTGATCGCGCACCTCACCACTCATTTTATAGCTGTCCAAAAAGATAAAGCGTCCCGACTCTAAGCATACCAGCGAGCACTGTGTGCCAATATCCAGGATACCGCCTATACGAAAAGTGCCTTCAATATTCCAAAATCCTGCGCCCAAATCATGAATTTTATCGGTCATTTTTATTTTTCCTTATTGGATAATAGGGTGCCAAGAACGGCTGACCAGTATCGGCTTAATACTTGGCTATAAGTAGAGTATGGCGATTTAGCCTCTAAAAGTCTGTTATAGAAAAGATGTGGAGTTTACTAGCACTCCATGGCATAGCCACTTAATAATAAAACCTTACCACCCATATACTTAAGGGTATTTCTGTCGTTATAATTCCCTTAGTTGTGTTATGTAGCACAATACTTATTATTTACCTTACCCACTACTTTGCAGGTCTTATTATGAAACATTTTGCCACTTTAGGCTTGTCTGCTGCTATGGCCGCTATGTTAGTCACTGGCTGCTCCAATATGAGTATGGATAGTGGTAGCAGCAATGCGGTCGATACCGTCCAGGTAGCCGCTACGGATAAAGCGCCTGTACCACAACAGGGCTTTCGTTTTAGTGACGCGGAAAACTTCGACATCGCTAATAAGGACAAACTCTCTTGGCGGGTATTCTATGACAAGCCATCTACAGGCGCGGATGCTAAATGGTTTGATGCGGTCAAGCGCGGTGACCTAGCTACGGTCAAATATATGGTGGCACACGGCCAAGATTTAGAAGCCAAAGACACAGGCAGTCTTGAACAAACGGCGCTAGGTTGGGCAGCATTTATTGGCTATGAAGATATGGTAGATTATTTAGTCGCACAGGGAGCCAATCTCTATGCCACCGATAAAGGCGACGTCTATAACGTCATGAAGTCTGCTGTATTGGGCAAAAATACCAATGTCGTCAAAAAGGTACATAAGCTGTTAAATGCAGATAAGCCAGTCAATCTGAATGATCAAACGGTAGAGAGCGATGGCGAGACTTTAATCATGGTAGCGGCGAGTAATAATCGCATTGAGACGGTAAAATACTTGCTAGCACAGGGCGCAAAGCCAAACTTAGTGGCGACCACTAAAGATAAGAAAATGGGCTCGTATAATCAAAGTGCTTACTCGTATGCGTGTACTCGCGGCCATGTTGAGATGCAGAAGGTGTTGGCTGAGAATGGGGCTATTAATCATCGTACGGGTAAGGCTAGCTGTGAGTAAGTGGGTTGTATTTAGGCATTGATGAGATGCTGTGATCATTTGCTGTCATTGTTGATGAAATTAAAAAGGCCACTAGCTGTTTGTTAGTGGCTTTTTTTGGTTTAAGAGGGAGTTTTAGCAAATCATTTTTGAGAGATTGATTTTTTGAAAGCGATACTAGTCCGATGCTATGGGAAGGTTTATTCTTCTTCGATATAGAACTCAACTAGGAAGTATAACTTGTGAAAATTCTATTTAAAGAATTTTCTTGGCACATGAGCAAGGATCAGTGAGTGTCCAGTGGACAGTCAGCTGCAGCGCAAGTCGTAAAGCCATGCTTGTAGTGAAAATTGGTATGCAATTTTTTAACGCTTTTACTGCGAGCGAAGCTCTTGTCTTGCAACCCTAAAAAGGTCTCCCAGACCTTTTCTTAACGGGTCTCAACCTGAGCGGTGTGAGTCGGGGGTATTCTGGAGGTTTGGGGAACCCCCAGCCCGACGCAAGGGGAAATCTAAGATTTTCCGATTCAGAGCTATGCTAGGAAGTATAACCCCTGAAAATTCTATTTAAAGAATTTTCCTTGCGCAGCTAAAATTGTCATGCAATTTTTTAACGCTGCTCATAAGTCACCTGGGCGGTGTGAGTCGGAGTATTTTAGAGGTTTGGGGAGCCTCCAGCCCGACGCAAGGGGAAATCTACGATTTTCCGATTCAGAGCTATGCTAGGAAGTATAACTCCTGAAAATCCTATTTAAAGGATTTTCCTTGCGCTGCCTAAAATTGGCATGCAATTTTTTAACGGCACTCATAAGTCACCTGGGCGGTGTGGAAGATTGGCTTTAGTGCTAATAAATCAGATGCTAATTTCTAAGTCACCTGGGCGGTGTGGAAGGCCGTTCGCAAATGCCGAAGCTGGGTGCGTTTTTTCTAAGTCACCTGGGCGGTGTGGAAGATACCAAGTCACCGCAAATTCCCGCTGCAATGTTTCTAAGTCACCTGGGCGGTGTGGAAGTATCCCGATTTTAAGATAGACCCAGCTAAAATTTTCTAAGTCACCTGGGCGGTGTGGAAGATTCTTCACAGCGTTGGCAAAGTCATCAGTGATTTCTAAGTCACCTGGGCGGTGTGGAAGAGCAACAGTAAGACAGCTTAAACGCGATTCTATTTCTAAGTCACCTGGGCGGTGTGGAAGAAGAGCCTCACATTGCCGCAGCCATTGATAAATTTCTAAGTCACCTGGGCGGTGTGGAAGTACGCAACTAACGCAATCATGCGTAGCTATAATTTCTAAGTCACCTGGGCGGTGTGGAAGCTGCAACAAAGCAGAATCTGCGGTCATCATAGTTTCTAAGTCACCTGGGCGGTGTGGAAGTGGCATCGGGCACAACTGCTGAAGCACCTACATTTCTAAGTCACCTGGGCGGTGTGGAAGATAACACACCCTAAGAGCTTACCTATACGGTATTTCTAAGTCACCTGGGCGGTGTGGAAGTGAGCAAGGGCGCAACACGCTCTAGTATGTATTTTCTAAGTCACCTGGGCGGTGTGGAAGATGCGGCTCGCCTAATATCAAATCACCGTCTATTTCTAAGTCACCTGGGCGGTGTGGAAGCAAAGCAAGCAACACGATCCTGTAGCTGCGCTTTTCTAAGTCACCTGGGCGGTGTGGAAGAAGGTCGAGAAACGCTAGCGGATTTACATTGCTTTCTAAGTCACCTGGGCGGTGTGGAAGATAGAGACTTAGAAGCCTATATAGTTTTGTTTTTTTCTAAGTCACCTGGGCGGTGTGGAAGGAACGAAGAGGGCGTCACTGTCTTTTTTAGCTTTTCTAAGTCACCTGGGCGGTGTGGAAGTGAGGATCAGATACAGCAGGCAGTTATGCAGTTTTCTAAGTCACCTGGGCGGTGTGGAAGATGAGATTAGCGAGCTTGAGCGATTGAAGTGTTTTCTAAGTCACCTGGGCGGTGTGGAAGTGAGAGAGTTATCGCTATTTAGCGGAATCGGCTTTCTAAGTCACCTGGGCGGTGTGGAAGAGGTCAACGCAGGTAATATCAGGCTGATTAAATTTCTAAGTCACCTGGGCGGTGTGGAAGAAGTAATTAAGAGTTATACAGGCTTATCTAATTTTCTAAGTCACCTGGGCGGTGTGGAAGTTGCAGGTTGATTTAACTCAGAGCTATGCGGTTTTCTAAGTCACCTGGGCGGTGTGGAAGCAAAGATTACCGAGCAGCAGATTAAGGACTTATTTCTAAGTCACCTGGGCGGTGTGGAAGTCGCTATGGATTGTATCAAAGCTATCCAGTTATTTCTAAGTCACCTGGGCGGTGTGGAAGGTGGAGCGATTACCTGAGCAGTATCGGCAAGTTTTCTAAGTCACCTGGGCGGTGTGGAAGAATATATGCAGCAGCCTAGCAAGTTGGGCGGTTTTCTAAGTCACCTGGGCGGTGTGGAAGCGGTTAATTAAGAGAGCGCAAGATGGGTTAGATTTCTAAGTCACCTGGGCGGTGTGGAAGGTTTAAAGCCTAGTTCTGCTCTTGCTTCATTATTTCTAAGTCACCTGGGCGGTGTGGAAGAAATGAAGCTACAGTAGGCGGTAGAAGCTACTTTTCTAAGTCACCTGGGCGGTGTGGAAGACGGCATCGGCTAGCTGAGCGTCAAACGCTCGTTTCTAAGTCACCTGGGCGGTGTGGAAGTTGCATAGATTCATCTTGTAGCCAAATAGGGCTTTCTAAGTCACCTGGGCGGTGTGGAAGAGACAGGGTAGGGCATATAAGTACCATTAGAATTTCTAAGTCACCTGGGCGGTGTGGAAGAAACTCTCCATCATAAAAAGTTGTTCTTGAGATTTCTAAGTCACCTGGGCGGTGTGGAAGCTAATCAAAGTGATGCAATAGTTAATACTAAATTTCTAAGTCACCTGGGCGGTGTGGAAGGTTCATCTTCTACAGTATTAGCTTCATCATTATTTCTAAGTCACCTGGGCGGTGTGGAAGAGGAATTATAGACCCTAAAAAGTAGTTATAACAAGGCTTGGAGAGCAAAAACCTTATTTTACCCTCCATTTTTCACCTTGTTATAACTTATTGATTTAATAGTAAGTTTCTAAATAGCTCAAAAAAAGGGTTTTTACGCCCAATTTTTGGGTAATTCGTCATTACCATTTATAAATTTTAGAGCGAGCATTACCAATGAGGTACGGTTACGTCGGTAGTCATGGTATTGAGACCATAGGTATTAAACGACCCTTTAACAGGGCTATCTACCACTTCTTGAAGGATAGACAGCCTATAAGACACGTCATTAGTTTCACTCTTTAAGTTAATAAATGGCACTTTCATCTCTGGTTTGCGTTTTTTCACAGTAACCATAGCTTCTTCATAGCTAACCCCTAGCTTTTCAGCAAGAGTCTGCGCCTGAGTCTCCCTTGGCTTAAAGCGATAGCGTTTTACCACTATATGGCTCGTTGCTTTATTGCCAACCTCACTGATACTTTTTACATGCACGTAGTCACTAAGGCGAGACAACCACTTGTTCAAATCCAGTGTTTCTAGATCCGCTTGGCTTGGGGCAAAGACACGAAGTTTATGCCCAAGTTTAGATGATTGTTCCTTTTTATCATCGTAATGATAGTCAGGGAAGCTCACCCCGATACTGTCGATACCGTGTTTATTCTTAATTTCGGCAAGGGCTATATGCAGCTGTGTATATAGCTTTTGCCAGATAAAGTAGGGCGAGATATCGGGGTCGGGTATTAGGGTGATCTCTTGGTAGTGAGTAAGCTGACTCATAGATTACTCCTTACCACTGGCACCAAATACGCCACCACGAATCAATATGCCCATGACATAATGTTGTTGCTCGACTTCAGGAGCATCGCCTTTGAGTACCCAGTTATCAAATAGGCTATAAAAGTCCATCTTTGCTTTAGGTTGGCGGAAGGCCGTACCAAGTGTGGTCACTGCGCCGTAGGGTTCGATAGCGATAGGAAAGCCATTTTCCTCATATGTAGGATACCAAGTATCGATTGTGCGAATGGCATTACCAATCTTTTGTGAGTGTATTCCAGCTTTACCATTAATTTGATAAAGCTCTTTGCTCTTAGTTTTACCAGTATCGAGTACCAGCTCTTGTGAGGGGTAGACCTCTTGACCATAGCCCATTTTAGCGAAAGCCTTGATGTATAAAATAACAAAGGCATCACCTTTTAAGCCTTGCTCAATCAAAGTCGCGAGTTTAGTAATATTGTCTTGGGTTGCTTTATCACTGACTGAGTCAAAGTCTTTAAGGGAAATGCTTTTGGCATCAAATGCCAAATCAATTTTATTACCGTCCACCTCACTGGTTACTTCAACCTTGATACTTTCAGAACCGACACGGTTGCGCCATAGCCAACGAGCATTAGCAATATTAGTCGCATAACGACGAGCTAATTCAGTCACGCCTTGATCATTCAAATAACCCTGAACAGTGGCTTCTAATGCTTTTTGATAATCTTGGTCATTACAGACATTAGGCTTACCTGTGAATGGTAATACCTTACAGCTCCAAGTGACTACTAATGTGTCGCTATCTTCATCTAACGCAGCAGCATCTACGCGCTGTAAGTTAGCCTTTTCAATTTCAGCATCTAGCTTAGCGGGGTCATTGGTAATAGTGTTTTTTAGGCGATTACTGATAGTGCCGCGTACTGACTTTTCCTTAACAGTGACCGGGAAGGCTTTTGGGGTTAAGTTTTTACTGTCCATTTGCGCAAAGAAACCATCAGAGGCATCTAGGTTACGTTCAAAGGCTAATACAGAGGCTGTTTTTAAATTACTCATTGTAGTGCTCCATTTTTGTCAAAGTAGGGGTTAATTAAAAGTTTGGATTATTTAAAATTGTATTCTTAGTATAAAAATAGTTTTAAAGGTCTCGGTTCTGAGTGACCAGATATAAGTTTTGCGTTGCATCGTAGTGATAGCGCCAAAAGGCATTGGCAATGTCGTTGTCACTGTCGATACCACCTAGTCGCTGTGGATAGACCCACTTGCCAAGACTATAAATGGCTTCGACATAGTGACTGGGATATTCAGGATTACGCACATGTTGCATGACCCCGGCTTCGTATTGCTCAGAAATGCCTTGATAGCCAATCGGTATAGGCACGAGCCAACCATGACCTGTCTTACATGAGGTGGTCAGCCACTTAGTCTCCCCATTTTTTTGCGTCTCAGGCACATGATGCAGGGCACATATGTCAATGAGAGCATCAAGTGGAGTCACCTCTGGGTTCTCAAGTTGTAGGTTTTCAATAATCTGCTCAAAGTCTGTCTGAGCATCCATTAAGACAAAGGCGGGTAACAACTGCGGAATCACAGCATCAATAGCTTCAGTCTCAAAGAATTGCACAGGCGCAAACTTATCTATCCCTTGGACACTGCCACCTGCCATACGCTGTTGCCAGATCCATTGCTTGGTTTGTTGCATCAAGGATGCTTTTTGCTCATCCTCTAGCGTCTCTTCTGCCAATACCTCGACGACGAAAGACATAACCAGTCGGCATTTTCCCTCTTCGATAATGGACGCTGTTTTACCGTCTTTTTTGATAGGGTTACGAGTCTGATTAAAGGTATAGTTGTTATAGCTTTTGTCACGATACATCTGCGGTTGGCAGTCATGACAGGCGATTAAGACGCCCCCTAGAGTTAGCTTATCTAATTCACCGTTAGATAGCCCATTACCCTCTGCTAGCTTTCGAGACATGGCATGAAAGCTGCCTAAAAACCCAGTAATGGCAGGAACACCATAAGTTAATGGGCTTGAGATAGTATTAGCCCCTTCGATGACGACTTTTTTGAACAACAGATAGCCGATGACTGACTTACTCGAGTCTTCATTTGATAGACGACTGCTAGCTATGCGGCTCATAAAAATACTCCTTTACCTGAACGCTCGTACTGCTTTTTCATTGCTTCAATTTCCCGTTCCCAATCTAAGTGTTCAGGGTCAGCAAACTCGCGCTCAATGTCCTTAAACTCTTCTTGTAGTAACGTGTTAAGCCAACGAGCAAAGCGGTGGATAATCTCTTGATGCCAGCTGTCACTCTGCTCTCTTTTAACCTTAAAGCCTTCCTCTCCTTCAAGATCTGCTCGCTTAGGATCAAGCCAAAGCTTTTCACAGTCATCAAGCTCATAGTCTTTTGACCAGCCTGCGGGTAGGGTGGTACGCATACTCTCTGCTGAGGTAAATATAAAATGAAGGATTTCATCAATAGCAAGCTTGCGAATACCTCGGACATTGACGTTATTACGTTGCTCTCTAACCACATCAAACACTTTATCAATAGCGGGTTTTGACTGGCGAGCTAGACTAGTGGAAAAGATGGTATCGGCAAATTTAGAAGGCTTAAAGGCATCATCTCGAGCTTTAATCATCGGTGGCATTGATGGCAATAGGTAATTACGGCCGCCTTGTTTGCTCATTAGTAAGCTGACGTTTTGGGGTTTGGTTCCGCCAAGCTGAACAGTGGCCAAATTATTCAAGCTAACATAGGGCATTTGCTCGGCTGTTTTTTTAAATCGGTTATCTCGCGCCATTTTATTATCATCAGAGAACTTAAGATGATTGATTCGCTGATAAACTTCATGGGTCAGTACCGATGGATAAAGAGGGATGACCGTCGTATAGTCAAAATCTTCAACTTCTGAAGTGCTGTAAGCATTTATAGGCCATAAGGTTTGCTTGTTACGCTCATGAGTTGCAGGATTAGCAATTAAGTTTTGAATAGCTTTTTTGAAATCATGGTGGTAGCCACTAGCGATAGTTTTATCATCTGCGAGCGAGCGAATAAAGTCGGCATTGTCCGACAGGATAAGGTCGCGAATCTTAGTGGTCTCGTTAATTTCAAAGTCAAAGAAGGCCGCAAGAGGTAGGGCGGCAGCATTGCCATTGGCGTCAATATAACCGCTATCAATAGAATGAGTACCCACTAGCGTCTCTGGTAAGTCGTTACTGGTAACGAAACTGACGTTATCGCCTTTGGCGTCAGGGTGAACGCCTTTAGAGATATGCGTACCAAAGTTCAGCTGTTTTGCCATGCGAGTAGCGGCATCTGGTATCCATTCTTTAACGCTGTATTTAGCTTTGGCGTCTGTTAAGATTTCATTAAGTTCACTAATATTATTAACATCATTATCTTCAACGGCCTTGATTAGCTGTTTTTGTTCTTTTTCAGTTTTTTTGTCGTAGAGACTGTTTAGGAATGCTTGAACAGCGTTCCTTGCCAGCTCGGGGGGTATATTTTCCATGACTTACGTCCTAAATGTTATTAGTTGAATATTTATAGATTTATGTTGGTAGTCAGTGAATTTAGCGTATTAATCTAAAGTAGTCAACGCCTATTTAATACCCTATGTATTTACTTTAAAAAACCTCTTAAGATTCCATAAGAATTGTCCTGTATAATTTGAATGACAATATCAATTAAGACTAATTAAAATTGGATGAAATCATGATTTTTGAGTGGGACGACCATAAAAACCGTTCAAATATTCAAAAGCATCATTTGTCCTTTGACGATGTTACTGGGTTTTTCTTTGATCCTTTTTGTCTTAGAAAGTTAGATTACAGATTTGATGCAGAAGAGCGCTGGCAAGCCCTAGGTACTAGCAACGGTATAACTATAGTGTTAGTAGCGTATTCTCATCGTGATGACGAAAATAATGAAATAATTCGTCTAATAAGTGCACGAAAAGCCAATAGCCAAGAGAGGCGGACTTATGAATATGGTAAGAAAAGTCATTAATCACTCCCCACAGCTTTCCTCCGAGCAGCTAGACAGGTTGGCAAAATTAGAGGAGATGCCCGACAGTCAAATAAATTATTCAGATATTCCGCCGACCCCTAATTGGCAGGAGGCTATCCAAGGGCCTGTAGTTCTACCCTCCAATTTACTTGATGGAGACATCGTCGCTTGGCTGGCCATTCAGGATAGCGATACCAAACGCCATGTCAGTGAGGTCATTCGTCATATCATGGCATTGCAGCAAGCTAATTTATCTTAATTTGATTCGTGCTATTCAAAACTAAGGTATCAATGGCAAATTAACTGTCAAGTAAGGAGGTTGTAATGCAAGCCTCCACATCACCGCAAAGGTAGCTTAGAAATATTTCATACCGTTTGTATTGTTCACCACCGCATAGGTGGCCTAGCTCAGTTAAAGAGGCACGGTTAACGCCGTGCTTTTTTATGCCTTAAATTTAACCGCGAATAAACCCAAAAAACTCATGAAACTGCCAGCCCCGGTTATTACTTAACTTAATGCTATCAAGTGACACTGAGGCATAAGTAATAGCCAAAGATTTTAAATGCTTGTCAGGCTGCTTACGTTGCAGAGCTAATAGCTCATGATTAAGGGTAGTCTCTAGCCACGGCTTTATAGTAGGGTGGTTAAATTCAAATTTTAAAGGGCTTAAAGCTTTATTGTTTGAGCTAGCAATGAACAACCCCTTCTCAAAGACTTCCTCAGCGTAATACGCATCAAATCCCTCAGTTGGGATATCAGTATCCTCATCGTCATTGACCATTTTAGGTATTAATAGCCAATCCTCTTGCGGCGTGCCAGCTCGAAAGGGGCTAATCTGCTGCAAGTGAGTATGGGCACGATTGGCATCGGCATGACTGTCCCAATAGGCATTGACGTAGTTCAGCTTGGGATTATTAAGCAAGTCCTTCATGACTGTGTGTTCAAGCTCACTTAAAGTTTCAATTTTGGATTTCGTGCTGGTCTTACTATCTCCTGATTGAACAATCCTAGGTCTTGCATCAATATGACTGAGCTGGTCTTGAGTCATCAGCTCGTTCAAGTCATAGCTTTTCGGCTTAATAGTCACTGTCTCAAAGCCAGGGTGCGTGAAGATAGGCTGCTTAGCGCCTTTTTGCTTAAAGTAGCGGATGTTGTATTGCAGTAATAGCAGGTTAGCAGTAGTGGCAACTTTATCAGAGCGATGTCGCCATACTCGACCAGCCAGCTGAATGATAGAGCGCATGGAGGAGGGTTCGACGATAGCCCAATCATAATCATGATCGCGGCCGACCTCAGCGACTGGAGTAGCCAGTACCATAAAAATATGGTTCTTAGTAGGATTATTAGCGAGTGCTTGTTGTATTTCTGGCTGGTTAAAGAGAGACACTTCATCGTTGCCTCTAGCCAAAATACGGTCCAGCTTATTCTCTAGGCTGTTCCTAAGTAATAGCAGCTGTTTGGCGTGATAACAGACCACATGTAGCATCGTATTTTCAGGCAGATTCACGTTCTCAGGCTGAAATAGCTGTTGAGCAATATCAATAATATTATTGACGTTAGCAATACGCACTAAGCCAATGCTGATTTGCTGCTTGGTTTCAGAATGAGTGACATGATGGTGGCTGTGTAATTGCAGAGCGCCGTTGACGATAGACTGAGCCAGTTCGCTAAAAAAAAGCTCCTTGGTGTCTTTAGTGTAAGACAGAGAAAGAGGCAAAATTTCTGCTTGACGACGAATAGGCTGCTTGGCTAAATAAGCGGCTCGCTTATTACTAAAATCATTGTGGGCATCGTAAAAGTCGCTAACATCGCCGCATTGTTGTGAGACAGAGGATTTGTCTTGTTCATCAAACCAAGCGCAAACGATATTAGGGTTTGGTTTGTTTTGACTTTGATTGAACAGCTTGCGACCCTCAAGATAGGCCTCGAACAATCCTGTGACTAAATCTGGTGTGAGCGTGGCCGAGGATAGCAGGACCCTCGTGCCCATCAAGCCTGCCAAATGTACCAACCGAGATAGAGCAGGCAAGTCTGCTTGGTCGAAGTCATCCGGCTCATCCAGTATCAAGTCACTGCTTAGCAGCCGCAGCATCGGTGCAATATATTTGCCTCCGCGCTTACATTCGCTAGCTTGGATAATATGGTCAACAGTACAGGTGACTACTGGGGCGAACAATAAATCGCGTGCCTTCGGGCTGGCAATGACCGTACCTAGGTTTAATTCGTCAAAGTCATGGTAGTCAATATCACTATCAATTATTTCATCTATTAGGTCTTCGCTAGACTCACTGCCAAAAGTGTTGAGGTCATAGTGGGGTATAGTCTCGTTTGTAATCTCACTAACTTGTTGTTGTTTAGGATCATAAGCCATCTCAAACAGCTTCTTATGAGCAGAGCCACCGACTAGTATTGCCAACTGGTCGCCTGTTAGTTTCAAATCCTTGCGGAAGCTCAGGCCGGTTTGTAGCGTCAATACCCGTAGACCTAAGGCAATAGTAAAGCGAGCCCCTTTTTTTGGGTCTGCTAGGCCATACATAATACGAGCATTGCCAATGGTCTTACCTGCGCCAGTAGACGCCATGTTGATACCAAAGAACCCATGCTCACGAGACGACTCTTGCAGTCCACGAGCTAATTTAAAAGCTTTGTTCTGCCATTTGAATCGGTCTATTCCTGTTGGTTTTGCCAATGGATCATGGTTTTTGAGTCTTGGCATCTCACTGGCGATAACTGGCATAGCACGGGCAAATTCAGCGGTAAAGGCGCCAACGCCCAATAAATGCTCTTCTAGTGTTTGTTTGATAGGCGAATTTGCTTGCGTACGATCGGTATTAGCAGCGAGATGGGTAAAGCTACTGTTAATTTTGAGGCAGCGAGCATCGTCTACTTTTAGGCTAGAATAATTATGGTCACCGACCATGAGACACAGGCGCGATAAATGTAATAGGACAGGGTCACTGATTGCACTATCTTGTTTGCCAAGCTGCATTAACGTCGGATCGTTTAAGGCTTTTTTTGCCCAGCGCTTAATGGATTTTTGCCACACAGGGCTATGAATGACAAGGTTGTTAAATTGCCAAAAGTCTTTGAGCTGCTTTTGGGTCATCTCAGCAAACGACTTAGGATTTTTTACCCAGTAATCTATTGGCTTTAATTTTGCATAGTATTGGTTCAGATTTCTTTTATAGTCCAAGTCCTTTTGTTGCAGACGTTGTATAGACTTATAAGGGTAAAACACAGCTTCTACAGGCGGTAGACGATGGTGAGTGACGATGAGCCAAGCCACCCATTGAGCAAGGGGCGGCATTGCTTGAATATTAATATTGTCCGCGTTGCTGGCAAGCAGTAGTTTCTCTATAGGTTGAGCGCTTAGCCAACTGTCCAAATGCAGGAATCGTGTCAGCCAGTCTTCATCGGTGGGGCAGTCGGCTACCATTAGCTCAAATAGCTTTAATGATATCCACTCATGGCGATACGGGTCACCTTGTCTACTACTTCCTAGGAGCTTGATTTGAAATCCAATCGAAGATTTTCCAATATCATGCAGTAGAGCAGCGATAGTAGCGATAATTTGAATACTGCTAGCATACGTCCAATCATTCTCCCATTCCGCGTGCAGTAAGTTCCTCCGCGTAGAATTCACCGGCACAATCCCAATCTCATTAAACTTACGCTTATTACCCACAATCCAGACCAGCTCAGACTGCTTACGAGTCTTGATGCGATGGCAACTTACCGCCGTAGATTTGGTAGCGGATTTACGAAGTAGTTGCTTGACCGTATTGAGCCCTTCCTCAGTAATAGCCGTCTGCCAAACATTGCTACCGATACGATTAGCAAAGGCATCTAATATGCGCCGAGTACGTTTAAGCGAGTTCTTTTCGCATTGTGAGACGAAGGTGACGATCATTATTTGATTTCCATAATTTGCTTACTGCTCATGCCAAACGCCAGTCTTAAAGTGGTGCTATAATAAAATACGTCAATGCCACTCAATGCAGGAGGCAAGTCATGCAGCAAGTTACTAACCAAGAGTTTAGGCAGAGTCCTGATAAGGTATTACAGCAGGCAGACAATGAGCCTGTTCTAATCACCCAACATGGCATGCCTGAACGAGTAATAATGAGCTTTGAGCAATATCAAGCTATTCACACGGTCAAAAAAGATACTAAACCATTTATCAGTGCAGCAGATGCCCTTAGTGGCTCACGTGAAGTTGCTGATATTGATTTTGATCCGCCACGCGTTGAAATAGGCTTTCGACCTGTCGAGTTTTAATATGTATTTACTTGACACTAATGTGATTTCCGAAATTCGTAAGGTAAATTTAGGCAAAGCAAATGTCGGTGTCGCTGAATGGACGAGGCAAGCCTCTCAATCCTTAATGTATGTTAGTGTCATCTCTTTAATGGAAATAGAGCAGGGTATTTTAAGACTGGAGCGTAGAGATACGGTTCAAGCTTCCCTGTTAAAAAATTGGTTCCATAATACGGTTCTGCCTTCTTTCGATGATAACGTGGTTAACATTGATCAAAATGTAGCGTTAGCTTGCGCTGCCTTGCATGTCCCTGACAAACAGCCGGCTAACGACTCTCTTATTGCTGCTACCGCCTTGGTTCATGACTTAACCTTAGTGACTCGTAATACCAAAGACTTTGAACACATTGGGGTCAGGTTGTTTAATCCTTTTACCTAAAATACTAGCTTCCTCTATTGGTTTGTTTTTATTCATCCCAATCCTTCTTAATAGCCAAAGTCTTCACAGCCTCAAACATATAATCCAAAGCTTTATGCCGAGTGAACATATTCAAGCACTCTTGGCGAAATTCCTGTTCGCTTAAGTTTTCGCTAGCGCAAATAAAGGCCAAGGGCAGTACTAAAGCATCTTTGACAATATCGGCAATATCAAACACCAATGCTCCGCGCCGGGTCTTACCATGCATGACAGCGAAACCATGCGGGATACCAAGCACCCAAGCCGTAGTAGCGCCAAGGCCGTAAGCCAGATAGTTGCCATGATTGAGGAAGCCATTGGCTTTATCTATCCCTTCATGGTCACGACTAAAGCCAGAGTAGCCGGTATTCTCCGCTGCTAAGCGATAGAGCTTTTTCGTCAAACGTGCTTCTAACTGCAACAAGTGCATGGTTTCTTGCTGTTCATTGATTTGGCGGATATTGTCAGTCAGTAATGATTGTATAGCTTCGTTCCGACTGTCAAAGCCGTGTTGTCTGAGGTCAGGGTCTTTGCTCCAGACCGCTTGCAGATAGTCGAGGCGGGCATGTTGAATAAGCTTGGCAGCGGCTAAGCGCTTATCGTCATCCCACCACCACTGCATCCAGCCCTGCATATACTCCGTAGGGCGGTACTCAGACTGCGGTGTCATCCATTCCACATAAACTTCGCGCTCTGACCCCATAAATAGAGGCGTGCCGCCACCACCGCAAAACCCGACCAATACACCGGCTTGCGAGAGCAATCGCATAGCTGCTTGGGTAATCGAAGTCCCCGTACCTAGGAGTAGGCAGGTGGTATTGGCTATCGGAATGTTGTAGTAGAGGTTGGCCTTGTCGTCTTCGGTCAGATATAAGACGCGACCGTCCTTCTGCATAAGGCGACAATGTGACAGATAATAAATATTGGCACGTTTGGAGTGCAAAATGGTTTTAAGGTCAGATGAGGCAAAACTATTATCGGTGTAAGGATTGCTGGGTTTAGACATGTCAGCCTCATTAGATGTTGTTATAATTAATATTTTTATTATTTAAGACTCGTTTAAATAATACTGGCTGTTATGTTAATTGACAATAGTCAGTTAAATCCTAAGCGACAATAGATGTCGCGCGACTGGCTTATTCTGGCAATTACCTTACAGCTATCTAGTAGTTAACTGATCGTATCCAACAAAGATTAAGCAGCTGTCTCTCCTATAGCACTGCAAAGTTTTTTGCACAAAGTGGGCCAAAAGTTATACACAGCGTAAATTGCCTACAAACTCTTAAGTCATTATCTGTCCTTCCTATGCTATTATTCCAACCCTATTGAGCAGCGTATCTCTAAGCGATTATTGGCGCAAACTCACCCTTTATCTCTTTGATAATTCGCAAAAGCGCTGCTTTCACTACCCTTACTTTCTTCCTTTATCCCTATTGACTCCCAGAGTCAGGTTCGGTCATTGATGTCCTCTTCTTTAAGTTCAGCCCAGCACACTCCAGATGCCTCAGCATCCGTATCACATCCAGACAAGCCGGCCCCGTTTCAGCCGCCAACGCTCATTATTAAAATCACCTTTATGCTGATAGGGATGTTTGCGTTTTTGCAGGTCTATTCGGTGCAATCCATTCTGCCTGTATTGATGGTGGACTTAATGGCGACCGAG
>Ga0098067_1000453_pt1 | contig 15477 bp, 12 predicted proteins | sample 26_taG_FD_92578 | JGI IMG/M metagenome (GOLD analysis project Ga0098067, IMG submission 92578) | Marine viral communities from Cariaco Basin, Caribbean Sea - 26_WHOI_OMZ | ecosystem: Environmental > Aquatic > Marine > Oceanic | place: Caribbean Sea: Cariaco Basin | collected 2014-11-09
AAATACAAAAAATGATAAGGCAGCATACCAGCAACCTTACCATTTTTGGATCACGACACCCGGTACTACGACAACCACTATCACGACAACTTTAGTATCCTGATCGCTTTTTGTAGCTTCAGTTTGTAGCTTCAGTTTGTAGCTTTAGTATCGTGATGACTTTACGAGTGCCCAACCGTGACAGACACTCATAAAAATGCTCTGGCGCTAAAGATTGGTTGATTAACCGTGGTTCTTTTCTTCCAGCACGCGCAAATCTTTATGTAAAATTTTACCGACGTTTGACTTTGGCAACTCAGCGATGAACTCAACATAACGAGGACGCTTATAACCGGTTAAATTTTCTTTGCTATAAGCAAGCACGTCTTCTTTAGTCAAACTGTCATCACTACGCACGACATAAATCTTCGGCACTTCGCCGCTCTTTTCATCATCGATACCAATGACGCCACATTCTAAAATCTTTGGATGACCTGACATCACATCTTCGACTTCGTTCGGATAAACGTTGAAGCCTGATACCAGAATCATATTCTTTTTGCGATCAACGATTTTAAAGTAGCCTTCTTCATCCATCACGCCGATATCACCAGTACGGAAATAACCATCATCGGTCATGACCTCAGCGGTAGCATCGTCACGCTTCCAATAGCCTTTCATAACCTGCGGACCACGAACACAAATCTCGCCACGCTCACCTAGTGCTACTTCATTGCCTTCTTCATCCAAAATAGCCATGTCAGTAGCTGGCATTGGTAGACCAATATTACCGGAAAATTCGCCCGTACCGTGTGGATTGGCGGACGCAACGGGAGACGTCTCTGACAAGCCATAACCCTGTACGATAATATTGCCTGTTATTTTTTGCCACTGCGTCGCGGTATCTTTTAATACCGCCATACCACCGCCCATCGACATCTCAAGCTTGCTATGATCTAAGGCTTTAAATGCATCGCTATTTGCCAACGCATTAAACAGCGTATTAACTGCTGGGAAAAACGCTGGTGGGTGGTCTTTATAAGCTTTGATTAAGCTTGCACCATCACGCGGATTCGGCACGAGCAGCCCAATACAACCACGGTATAAACCATACATACCACAAACGGTAAATGAGAAAATATGGTACAGCGGCAAGGCAGTCATGATAACCGGCTGCTCATTCATTTTTTCAAACTTATCAAAAGCATCGCCAAGGTAAGTATCACACTGAATCAAGTTAGCGACTAGATTGCCATGGGTAAGCATCGCGCCTTTTGCCACACCCGTTGTACCGCCGGTATACTGAAGTACCGCCACATCATCAAGCCCAATATTTTCAGGACGCTTATATTTTTTGGCAGAAAAGCGATTTAGTGCTGTTTTGAAGTTGGTGCTGGTTTTAAGGTTATAGTCAGGTACAAGCTTCTTCACGTGACGCACGACCATATTAACAATAAAGCCTTTTAATGGACTCATCAAATCACCCATCGACGTCACGACAACATGGTCAACCAAGTCTTTACCAATGTCTTCATACGTTTTGGCGAAGTTCTCTAAAATAAATAATGCCTTAGTGTCAGAGTCTGTTAGTTGATGCTCAAGCTCTTTTGAGGTATAAAGTGGATTAACATTAACCAAGGTCATGCCAGCACGCAGCACACCCAATACCGCAACGGGTAGCTGCAAAATATTTGGCATCATGACACCGACTTTATCGCCCTTTTTTAGACCAAGTGATTGCAAGTAGGCAGCAATTTGTTTGCTATAACGGTCCAATTCTTCATAAGAAAGTTTGACATCCATACAGACAAACGCTGTCTTGCCAGCATGATTGATAAAATTCTGCTCAAGTATGTCAATTAACGAGGTATTGGCAGCTGGCATATCAATGTCGTACTTTATACCAAGCTTTTCGTAAGTTTTAACCCATACTTTATCGTTACGACGAATTAGGTTACCGTGATTTTCCATAATCTTTTCTCTCCTAGTAATAGTACGCTACCGTCAACCCATGCGAATCACAGTGTGATAAAAATACCAAAACTCAGAGCGCAGACTTGTCATCATAATGGCAAGCGCGTCTGTGAGGCAATGATATGGTGATGAGCAAACAATATAGCGGTAAATAACCCTCTGTTCATTAACATACACACTTTATACAGACTACTCAATATAAAAGATTGCTACTTGAGTTCGCAAACTGTCTTGACGGGCAACAATTTCATAGCTATCAAAATCTTAACAGCTATAATCAGTAGTTTTTCAGTGATTTACTAGCGAATATTAATTCATCAATTCTTGTTGTATAAAAGCTATGAGCCAAAGCGCAAGCAACACGCACGTCCAGCACGTCACGATCTGTCGTCTATTCTGACTTATGCCTTTTTAATTTTGCCAATATCCTTTACGATAGCGCTATCCTATTTGTACGCTTGCACCAATTATTTATACCTATTAAAACTGATAAGTGAATCCTATTTTATGTCCGATGTTATTGATCCTACCATTGCCCCAATCATTCCTAATGAGCCGATGGATACTCGCTCAGTTGCGGAGTTCACTGAGCAGGCCTATCTCAATTATGCCATGTACGTCATCATGGATCGGGCGCTGCCAAATATTGCCGACGGTCTAAAACCTGTACAACGCCGCATCGTCTACGCCATGAGCGAGCTTGGGCTAAAGTCGACTGCCAAGGCCAAAAAGTCTGCGCGTACGGTCGGTGATGTGTTGGGTAAATACCATCCACATGGCGATAGCGCATGTTACGAAGCGATGGTATTAATGGCACAGCCATTCAGCTATCGCTATCCGCTTATTACTGGTCAAGGTAACTGGGGTAGCCCTGATGATCCTAAATCCTTTGCCGCCATGCGTTATACCGAAGCCAAAATGTCTGCTTATGCCAATACTTTGCTCGCAGAGTTAGGTCAAGGCACAGTCGATTGGCAAGATAACTTTGATGGTACGATGCAGGAACCAACGACCCTACCTGCCCGCCTCCCTAATATTTTATTAAACGGTACGACTGGTATCGCAGTCGGTATGGCAACGGATATCCCGCCACATAACCTCAACGAAGTGGTACGCGCAGCAATTCGCTTGCTTAAAAATCCAGAGCTATCGGTTAAGCAATTAACCCAATCAATACCAGCGCCAGATTTGCCAACGCCTGCTGAAATCATTACCAGTAAAAAAGACTTGCAGGCGATGTACGAGACTGGACGCGGCAGCTATAAGATGCGCGCGACTTTTCATATTGACCCCAAAGAGAAAAATTTAGTCATTATCGATGCGCTGCCTTACCAAGTCTCAGGCAATAAAATTCAAGAGCAAATCGCCAAGCTCATGACTGACAAAAAGCTGCCTTGGATTACCGACATTCACGATGAATCAGACCACGAAAACGCTTGCCGTATCGTGCTTGAGCTGCGCTCAACGCGAGTCGATGTTGAACGTGTCATGAGTCATTTGTTTGCCAGCACTGATCTAGAAAGCAATTACCGTGTCAATATGAATATGATTGGGCTGAACGGTAAACCGCAGGTCAAAAACCTAAAAGAAATATTAGAAGAGTGGCTCGTCTGTCGCCGCTCAGTGGTCACGCGCCGCTTGCAATATCGCCTCGATAAAATCGATAAGCGCTTGCACATCCTCGCAGGTTTACTGATTGCTTATCTCAATATCGATGAAGTCATTCGCATCATTCGTGAAGAAGACGATCCAAAAGCGACATTAATGCAGGATTATGATCTGACTGACATTCAGGCCAATGCTATTTTGGATATTCGTCTACGTCAGCTGGCAAAGTTAGAAGAAATTGAGCTACGCCGCGAGCAGGACGAATTGGCTGCCGAGCGCGCCATTATTCAAGAGTACTTGGACAATCCAGACAGTCTGACCAATCTGATGATTGATGAGCTGACTGCCGACATGAAAGAGCACGGTAATGAACGCGTATCACCACTGGCAGAACGTGAAGAAGCACAAGCATTAAAAGAGTCTGACCTCGTACCGAGCGAGCCAATCACTGCCATCCTATCAAAGGCAGGTTGGATTCGTGCTGCCAAAGGTCATGACGTCGATGCTGCTGGTATGAGCTATCGCTCAGGTGACAGCTATCAAGCGCACGTGCGCGGTAAGTCCAATGAAAAAATCTACGTGCTCGACAGTACCGGACGTAGCTATAGTATTGACGCACATAACCTCGCCTCCGCGCGTGGTCAAGGTGATCCATTGACCAGTGTAATAAAACCGCCAGCAGGTGCCAGCTTTGAGCAATTATTAACCGGTGCTGACAATCAGCGCATTATCCTTGCTAGCTCCGCAGGTTATGGTTTTATCAATACGCTTGGCAATCTCGATAGCAATCAAAAAGCGGGGAAAAACATCATCAACTTAGCCGCTGATAGTCACTTACTCCCTTTTGCGCGCATCGATGCACCTGTAAATGTGACAGCCAATACTGAAGGTGATAATAGCAGCACATGCGTGGCACCTGACCATGTCGCTGTTGTGACCAATGCGGGGTACTTATTGATATTTGCCCTTGATGATTTGCCTGAACAGGCTCGCGGTAAAGGAAACAAGCTTATTAAATTGAAAGAGAATGAAGAAGTGCTCGCTATCACACCACTTAGTCAGCAAGACAGCCTAGTCATTACCGCTGGCAAACGCCATGTGACGCTAAAGCCCAATGATTTGGCCAACTACACAGGCACGCGTGGTAATCGTGGTGGGCAGTTGCCACGAGGCTTTCAGAATGTGACGAGTGTTGAGGTTGGTTGATTGGGTTTCTTGATTTTGAGTAAGCTGGGTTAAAAACCTAGCTACCACCCATGAAAAAGCCGTCTATGCAGTGTGTATAGACGGCTTTTTCATGGGTGGTAGCTGGCCATGCTGAATATTAAGACAAGAAACTATTGTGACGAACGAATACTCTCAATTTAAATCTTGTTAATCTGCTCATCTGCAAAAACCGCCTTCAAAAAGCTGGCAATTTGAGAGTTTTTCATGAGATAAGGATTGAAGTCAGAACCTGCTGAAAAGCTTTTTAATGCATATTCTTCATCTTCAATACTTGACGTTAAATACTTGATCAAAAACCCATCCCACCGACGCACTGCTATTTCCTCTACCCCAATAACATTGGGTAATATATCCAAATATTCACTAACTATTTTCGCCAAAGCATGGTTGACAGCCGGTCTTGAGCCTTGAACATTCTGAATGAAATAGTTCTCGTTAAATACAAGGGCTGAACTTATACCTCTTTCTTCGAAATATCTTCGCCAGTGCTCAAGAGCACGCGTCAATTCCATTCCTGAATTTACTTCGGTTTTTTTGGCGATATACGTTAGACTAATGAGAATATGCTCGCCGCTTCTATTCCTCGTTTCTGGTTCAAAATCTGTAGCTGCTTGCATAATCAATCCAATTAACAACGATATGTTTTAACTTAAGATAGCACTTAAAAAACAATCTATTCAACGATATTTTTCATATTTTTCTATCTCTCTGTAATCTCTAATAATAATTGGCTAGAACTTAAATAATACTCACATTCAGCCTCTATTTAACCTCGAAATAGAAATAAACCTGATACATAGATCAAACGTTAAGAGTGCAGATTAGTGATGTCAGTCACAATATTATGAAACTGCTTACCAAATAATCCACTAAAAGTAACGAAGGCTGGCGATTACTGGCACGTTAATTTGATGTTGAGTTAACTTTTCTCTCTTCAAATAGTGCCTTTATCAAACTTGTGATCTGCGTTTGTCTCATCAAATAAGGATTGAATTCAGTACCTGCCAAAAAACTTTTGAGTGTATTTTCCGTGTCTTGGTCGTTTGACGTTAGATACTTGATTAAAAAGCCATTCCATCTACGACTCTCTATTTCCTTCACCTCAACAACATGAAGTAAAATACGCGGGTACTCCTTAGTCAATGTGGCTAGAACTTCATTAATGATCAATCTTGAACCTTCAAGATTTTGAATAAAATAAGTATCATTAATCGCAAGTGCTGAAGTGACATCCGTTTCTTTGTTGCTTACTCGCCATTTTTCAAGCGTACGAATCAACTCGATACCGTCATCTTTTCCTTTGTTATTACCGATATACGTTAAGCTTATAAGCGCATTTTCACCGTCTTTGTTGGTCATTGAAATACAGTTTGTTTTATTCTGCATAAAGATTCCGATAAATAAAATTTGTTTTAACTAAAAATATTACTTAGAAAATATCTGCCCAAAGCTTTTCACAATTAGTCGTTAAAAATCTGACTTATTCAACCACCAAAAAAGCACTTTTCAGAGTTGATTACTTTGAAATCAGCTTAATTAGTTTTTATCAAATGCATTCTCTTCAAAGACCAAAGTTATGAAGTGTGCAATTTGGGTCTGACTCATTAAATAAGGATTGAAATCAGCCCCTACTGACAAACTCTTAAGCATATTCTCATCGTCTTGGGCGTTTAAGGTTAAATACTTGATCAAGAATCCTTTCCATCGACGTGAATCTAATTCTCCAACATCTATCACCTGAAGTGCAAGGTGTGGACGCTCATTAATCACTCTTGCCAAAAACTCATTGATATCATATCTTGAGCCTTCGAGATTTTGAATAAAATAATCATCATTAATGACAAGCGCTGAGGTTATGTTACTGTTCTCGTTATTTCTTTTCGCTTTTTCAAAAGTACGAGCCAAAAATATTCCTGAATTTTCTTTACTGTTTTTACCAATGTACGTCAGATTAACAAGAATGGATTCGCCGTCTTTATTCCTCTCTTCAGGCGCGCCACTACTCTTTTCTATGAGGTAATCAATAATTTTATACATAAAAATCCCAATTAATAAAAACTTTTTTCATTAATATACTATTTAAAATGAACTTTACTCAATAATAATTTTTGGTATTTTGCTATTCATTTTGTAATCGCTACCTATTGATAGGTGAAAATATGACTTTAACTTAACCCCAAAATAGGAATTACCAAATCTTCTTCATCGGACAAATGCTGCGAGAGTAAATTACTAACATCAATTAATGTCTTGTGCAATTGCTCACCCAGCGCTTTATTTTTACCCTCACTGGTCGCTAGCCGACCACTCAGTGCTTGCAACTCATTCAGTAGCCCATCCAAACGCACATGATCACGATCCAATATCTCAAAACCCGCTTTTAGCTGTGGATACATGCGGACGAACTGTGGAAAGTAGCCTTTATCTTCAATATTATGGTGCTGATGCAATTTGAAAACATACTGATTAATCCGTGGTAAGGTTTGAGTGCGGTACGCTGACCATTCCAAATTATTCATTCGATAAGCGCCACTAATTTCAATCAGAATACGCTGACGTTGGCGTATGTCAGCATGTATATTAAGCCAGCCTGAGGTCTTATAGACATAATCGGCTTTGAACCAATCAGTAGGTGGCAACTGGTCATACAAAAATAGCCAATCCGTCTCAAGTCGACTGTCAGGATGACGCGGCGATAGACCAGACGCACCATTTGGTAGGTCTTGAGAGGTCACATTGTGATTGGAAGCAGCCATTGTGTTGTCCTTATAATTCATTTGCGCTCAGGCGATTTTTCCACTTTCATACCACCATCTATGAGTATAGTTTACTGAAAAGTATAAAATTGAAATCGGTAAAAATTTATTGATTATCAAAACTAAAATATATAAGCTAATTATTTAGGTTATATATAGCTTTTCGCTGAAAAATCAACTTTTTATTTATCCATTTTATAATCACAAGAAATAATAACCAAAACTCAATTATTGTGTTACACAAAACCGCCAAAATCCTATCATTTTTAGCTTATGTGCCTGTAGGATAAAAAACATAATAACTAACGACAACATTGGCTTTATCTTATATCGCCAAGCGATAGTGAGCGACTCTTTACCCTAAGGAACAAACCACAAAGGACAACCATGTTTATTGTAGATAAGGCCGCTGCCGCCACTATGGATAATAAAATCCCCGCACCTAAGATTATCTTTTTTGACATCGATGATACCTTGAGCCGTAACGGTATTATCGCCGAACACAACCAAGCCACGCTTGAAGCGCTTGCCAAAACTGATATCAAGCTAGTGATTTCAACGGGACGCTCCAAAGCCATCTTACCTGAGGATATTTTAGCCTTGCTCGAAGCTGATGTCTTAGATGCGATTATTTGTATGAATGGGCAATACAGCTTTAATAAAGAGGGCATAATTAGTCATTATCCATTAACAGATACGCAGACTAACAAGATTGTACTGTTGTGCAAAAAAAGTGAACTTATCCATAAATTTGACTCGGCGACTCACATTGCATGGTCAGATGAGAATGATCGCTTGCGCGAATACAATGCCATCACGCCAAACTCTATCCTTGACCCAGATTACTATAAGGCAAATACGGTTTATCAATGTTCGGTCTTTTTTAACAATCAAGAAGAGAAGATGCAAGACGTAGATTTTGCTCAGGATGATTTAAAACTGGTTCATTGGCATCATATTGGCGCAGATATATTACCAGCAGAAGCGTCTAAAGCACGAGGTATCATAGATTTATGCCTGCATTACGATATTGATGCAAAGGATTGCATGGCATTTGGTAATGGGATGAATGATTTAGAAATGTTTGACTTGGTCGGCTATGCGGTAGCAATGGGTGACGCAAAGCAAGAGTTGATCGCGCGCGCGGATTTTGTCACTGGAACGATTGAAGAGTACGGCATACAAGCCGTACTTGAGCAGTTTCATATTGCGTCTTGATAACTGGACTTTGAAGTTAGTTATTTATCCAGCAAAAACTTAATGACGCTTCGCTAGCAACCCATAAATCCAACCACCGATTTTATAAAATCCGACAATAATCAAAATGATTACCACAGCCGCTAATACATAAGCCAACCAAATGGGTGCACTGCTCAGCCAGCCAATCGTAAATGCCAGACCCAGATAGGTCTCAACTGGCCAATTAATAATAGGTGTCGGTGAGCCAGCGTTAAACATGGTCATAAAAGCGACGATGCCAAGCACAGCAGTAATCAGTCCAGCGCGTTTACGGTTGTTCATCTTATTTCCTTATATCTCATTCAATCAATATGATTAGGACTTCGCTTGTTTTTTTATGTCGCTTTGCTATTTATGGCACATTGCTTTTTTCATTAACGTTTAGACATCACAGTCTCAAGGCATGGTCAAGCCACCATCGACAGCGATGGACTGCCCAGTAATCGCCGAACTCAAATCTGATGCCATAAGCAGCACTGAATTGGCAAAGTCAGCTACCGAGGTCGCTTGGCGTAGTGGTGTCGTGGTTGCAATATAATCAAACACCTCTTCGGTGGTGAGGCTGCTCGCATCCGTAGTTTTTAGCAGCCCACCTGCTAGCAAGTTCACTCGTATTCCATATTGTCCAAGCTCAGAAGCCAAGTTGCGCGTGAGCCCAATCAATGCAGACTTAGCCGTAGTATAGTCATAATAAGTGACCACTGGATTATAAACAAGATTGGTTGAGATATTGATAATCTTGCCTATTTGCTGCGCTTTCATCTGTGGCAATACCGCTTGTACGGTGTTTACTGCGCCTTTAACGATACCATCAATTTGCTGCGAAAAATGCCGCCATTTGACGGTTTCAATACTGGTGTATTCAGCACTGGGATTAAACTGATAGCTTGGCAAGGCGTTATTGACCAATATATCAATACGACCATAACGCGTAACCACTTCAGCCACCAGCGCCTGTACTTGCTCAAGTTCAGTCACATCAGCTTGATAAGAAAATGCCTTGCCACCTGCTGCTATAATATCAGCAACCACTTGATCGGCAGCCTCTTTACTATTCAGATAATTGACGCAGACAAGTGCACCTGCTGCTGCCATTTGCTTAGCAATCTGGGCACCAAGTCCGCGACTAGCACCAGTGACGATGCCAACTTTCTCTAGTAATAACGCTGGAATCGGTGAGTGACTCTGGGTCATGATGCTGCATCCTTTATTATTATGTTATGGTTGCTCTATTTGTTTTGTACAAACTGTGTTGCCGAGTGATGACTGAAAAACAAACCAATGCTCATCATAGCACGATTATTTGCGCTTATTCTTTTGCTGAAATTCAGCGGCAATTCCCTATTTCTGACGACCACTTAACCAGTTATCAGCGCTATCTTTAATGATGGTCTGAAGAACGGTATTCACCATTGCCCTTTAAATTATTAACAATCATAGCCATAATAGTTCCACAATTGGCTCGATACCTTTTCTTTAACACTTAGTTCTTTAACACTTAGCATTCATTATCTATCATCTGGTTTTTATTCATTTGTATCATTTTTATTTAGGAGAGTTGTTTTGACCCATTTATCATCGTCTCACCCTGTCGCCCATAGCGTTGCTCGTAGCGCTCACATACTTCCAAAAGCCCTATTAGCAGTGGCTGTTGGTCTAGCACTTGCTAGCTGTAGCAAGTCAGATAATACGGCTGCTGATGGAACCACTGCCAGTGCTGAAACGCTAAATTTGTATAACTGGTCAGAGTATATGCCGCAAGAAATTCTCGACGGCTTTACCGAAGAAACGGGCATTCAGGTCAATTACACCACCTTTGATTCTAATGAAGCCATGTATGCCAAGCTCAAGCTGCTCGACGATTCTAGCCAATATGACTTAGCCATCCCATCGACGTATTATGTCGAAAAAATGGCCAAAGAAGGATTGTTGCAAGAGCTCGATAAATCCAAATTGAGCAACTTTAAAAACCTCGATACGTCTTTTACCAATACCAAAGTTGATCCAGAAAACAAATATTCGATTCCTTACATGTGGGGTAGCACTGGTCTTGCCATCAATGGTGATGCGGTCGATCCTGCGACAGTAAATAGCTGGAATGACTTATGGCGTCCTGAGTATAAAGGTCAAGTGATGCTGATGAACGATATGCGTGAAGTGTTTGGCATGGCGCTATTGACCCTTGGGCATTCAGGTAATAGTAAAAATCCTGATGAAATCAAAGCCGCTTATGAGAAGCTGACCACCTTAATGCCAAATGTAAAAACCTTTAACTCGGATGCTTCGCGCATGCCTTATATGGAAGGTGAAACCACGGTTGGTATGAGTTGGAATGGCGAGGCAATTATCGCCAATAACGAAGGCTTGACCAGCTTGGTTTATAAGTATCCAACTGAAGGCGCTATCTTGTGGATGGATAACTTTGTCATTCCGAAAAACGCCAAACAAGTCGATGCAGCGCACAAGTTTATTGACTACTTGCTGCGTCCAGAAAATTCTAAAATCGTCAGCGAAGAAATTGGTTATGCTTCGCCTAATATCGCTGCACGTGAGATGATGCCAGAAGAGGTGAGAAACAATCCGACCATCTACCCTAGCAAAGACGTACTGGCAAAAGCTGAGTTCCAAGAAGATGTGGGCGATGAAGCATTGCAAGTGTATCAGCAGTATTGGGATAAGCTAAAAACGGGTCGTTAAGCATTGTTTGGTCATCGCTGATTGTTTATAGCCATTTTTAATCACCATTTTTAATAGCTTTTTTTAAGAATGGCTTTTAATAATTTTGACCGAAAAAAAACGCTGACTCTATAAAGTCAGCGTTTTTTATTTGTGTTTTATTTATAAATGCAAATCGGTTTCACTGCCTTTGTGCTCGATACGGCGCTGCTCGCGGCGTTGATAGCGAAGACCTGAGGCGGAAAACCATTGCGGCTTGGTGGTTTGTAATAAATCACTGAGCCGTTGCAATTGCACTTGAAGAGTTTGGGTCAGCCAAAAATAGCCTTGCCACTCAAAGCCTAAATTTTCTACGCTTGGATATTCTGATACGGCGATGCGCGTAATAGGGCGAAACACTTCATCGTTTGGGCTACGTAATACTGCTGCCATATGCTGCATCGCCTGCGTCAATTCGTGCTGATAGTGGATGAGCAAAATATGATTTTCATCGTCAATCTCAATATTTGCCAAACGCGGTGCCGCGCTTAACAATAAATCAATCGTACCAATAATATTACGGTGAGTACGCTGGATGGTCTCTAGCGTTTCTTTTTTAATCCCTGATTCACTTGCTGTCGCTGCGATATGCGGACGCACGGCAAGCAAACGCTTATTAATTTTTTGTAGCGCTTTCACCAAGGATTTATTGACTGGTGTATCTGGTATAGAACTGCTCGACGGATAAATAATGCTGGCTGAACTGGTCGCCTTACTATATTTAAACGGCTTGGGCACTAGAACGTCTGCATCAATATGATTGCCAACCCCTGCATACAAATTACTGCACGCCTCAAGATTACTGGCCAACAAAAACCGCCACATCAATGTCGATTTAAGCGGTAAAATTAACGTTGCTGCCACCGCAACTCCTGCGCCAAGCAAAATATTGAACGCGCGATATAAGCCATCTTGGGCGATATTGCTGTGGTCAGGACTCGACACAATCATGAGCATGGTGATGCCTGTCAATAGACCGATATAGCCCAATTGCTTGACTGCCACATAACCGATGATGCCACTGATAATGCCAATCAGTGCATAATATAGCCACAACCAGCCACCGATATCTTTAATCAGCCATAAAAAGCTAAGCCCCACCACCACCCCAAGCAAGGTACCCAAGATCCGCTCTTTAGCCTTGGTATAAATCGCTCCCTGATATTGCAACAAACCCAATATGACAAACACGGTAATGGTCGTCCACTCGCCATGCGGCAGATGAGTGACTTTATTAAGTAATAGCGCAGTGACAACCGCTACTCCCAAACGTATGGCATGCAAAACATCCGCATGCTGGTAGCGGGCATAAGGCTCTACAAACGGGGCGGTAAGTCGCTGCCAAAAAGTCGATTTCACGCAGGGTATCTCTTATAATGAATGAATAAAAAAGCGATTAAATCCTAGCTACTGGCTTAACCATACATAAAGTAATGATAAAAAATAACGCCTTTTACCTATTAAAAGATAAAAGACGCTGAAGGTCAAAACATGCTAGCACATAACAACAAAAAAACACCCTAAGAACATAGCATTTGGCTATTGGTAATAGCTAAAAGACGCTGACAAATACTTGCCAACATTCCGTGTATTTACAAGTGTAAGTCGGACTCGCCCCCCTGCTCTTTCATTCTACGCTGCTCACGCCGTTGATATCGAAGACCAGAAGCAGCATACCACTGCGGTTTGGTCGTTTGTAGCAGATCACTTAACTGTTGCAGTTGTGCTTGCAACGTTTGCGTTAACCAAAAATACCCTTGCCACTCAAACGTTGCATACTGTACGCTAGGATATTCTGATAGCGCAATGCGCGTAATGGGTCGAAAAGTTTGATCGCTTGGACTGCGTAGCACTGCCGCGATATGTTGCATTGCTTGGGTGAGCTCGTGTTGATAGTGAATCAGTAGCGTATGGTTATCATCATCGATATCGATATTTACCAAACGCGGCGCCGCACTTAACAATAAATCGATGGTGCCGATGATATTACGATGGGTGCGCTGAATGGTTTCTATGGTTTCTTTATCAATACCAGATTCACTTGCTGTCGCAGCAATATGTGGACGTACTGCGAGTAGTCGCTTGTTTATTTGCTGCAGCGATTTTATCAACGCTTTATTGACAGGCATATCTGGCATAGCGCTATTATTTTTAGGATAAGTCAGGCTAGCTGAGCTTGTCGCCTTAGTATAGACAAGCGACTTGGGAGCCATTATTTCAGCATCGATATGATGCCCGACACCAGCATAAATAGTACTACAGGCTTCTAAATTATTTGCCAATAAAAAGCGCCACATCAAGGTAGATTTGAGAGGTAAGACCACTGTCACCATAACAGCAATACCCGTACCGATTAAGATATTGAGTGCGCGATAGACACCATCTTGCGCCATATTAATTTGATTCAAATTAGAAACTATCATCAGCATAGTAATACCAGTGAGTAACCCAGTATACCCTAGACGCCTGACCGAAAAATAACCAATAATCCCACTGATGATACCAATAAGCAGATACTCTGTCCCTAACCAAGCACCAGTCTCTTTATTAAACCATAAGATCGCAAATGCCACGACAATACCCAAAACCGTGCCCAATACTCGCTCTTTGGCCTTGGTATAAATAGCGCCTTGATACTGTAGCAATCCTAGAATAATAAAGACGGTAATAGTCGTCCATTCCCCATGTGGAAAATGGCTAATTTGATTTGCTAATAGGGCAAGCATGATAGCTGCACCTATACGTACGGCATGCAAGATATCAGCATGCTGATAGCGCGCATAAGGTTCAATGAATGGTGCGGTAAATCGTTGCCAAATTTTTGGTTTCACGCATAGATACTCTTTTTAATTGAATAATAGCATTAAAACATATAGATAATATGGTGGACGTAAAATACTAACGGTTACTTAGGGCACGTCCTAAATCTGAACGAAAGCAACTAAATGGGCTAAAAATAGCTAGCTATTTAAAAAAACGTCTCTTGCCTGTTACAAGGCAAAAGACGTTTGAGATTGAAATAGGACTGTTAATAACTGGATATAAACCAATTATACTTCTAAGAAGTCCAAAATACCTTCAGCGGCTTCACGACCTTCCCAAATGGCGGTCACGACCAAATCAGAACCACGCACCATATCACCACCAGCAAATATTTTAGGATTTTTGGTTTGGAATTTAAAGGTTTGCTTTTCCGCTGCCAGCACGCGACCAGAGCTGTCCATTGCCACTTGCTGAGTCTCAAACCAATCAGCAGGGCTAGGACGGAAGCCAAAGGCCATAATCACTGCGTCACATGGGATAATTTCTTCTGAATTAGGAATGGGTTCAGGACGCTGACGACCACGGTTGTCTGGTGCGCCCAATTGAGTCGTGACGACTTTTACGCCATTTACTTTACCATTCAAGCCAATGATTTCTGTCGGTTGACGATTGAATAGAAATTCAACGCCTTCCTCTCGAGCATTAACCACTTCGCGACGTGAACCTGGCATATTTTCTTCGTCACGGCGATAGGCACAGACTACTTGATTCGCCCCTTGACGAATACTGGTACGGTTACAGTCCATCGCGGTATCGCCACCACCTAGCACCACGACTCTTTTGCCCTTAAAGTCGATATACTCTTCAGGATTTTTTTCCCAGTCGTTGCAGCGATTGACATTGGCAATCAGATAATCTAGCGCATCATGGACGCCTTCTAGTTCTTCACCAGCAAAGCCGCCACGCATATAAGTGTAGGTACCCATGCCCATAAATACTGCATCGTATTCGCTTAGCAGTTCATCAATACTAATGTCGGTACCGATTTCTGTCTCAAGACGAAACTCCATGCCCATGCCTTCAAAGATGACACGGCGGTTGCGCATAACGTCTTTTTCCATTTTAAACTCTGGAATACCAAAGGTCAGTAAACCACCAATTTCAGGACGCTTATCAAACACAACTGGTTTTACGCCATTTCTAACGAGTATATCCG
>Ga0098067_1000468_pt1 | contig 15265 bp, 5 predicted proteins | sample 26_taG_FD_92578 | JGI IMG/M metagenome (GOLD analysis project Ga0098067, IMG submission 92578) | Marine viral communities from Cariaco Basin, Caribbean Sea - 26_WHOI_OMZ | ecosystem: Environmental > Aquatic > Marine > Oceanic | place: Caribbean Sea: Cariaco Basin | collected 2014-11-09
TCAGTCATGAATGATTTTGACACTCTATTATAAGCGTTTGCGAGGCAATTGTTTATGGCTGTAGAGAAATGGATAAATAACAAGTATTTTTTAAATAAATAATGATTAGTTTTTTTAAAAATGACTATGTATACGTGTAAATTTCGCTTAACATTTGTAGGTATTAGTTTACTATTTGGTTCTGAATAATTTCTCAAATACGTTTAACCGACTATGTACACTAGGTTGTATAATGTTTATTATTAAGAAGGCTATACTTATTTCTAATATTATCAGCTATTTATAATTTACGTTTTATACTTTGCATAATATTTTTGATTAGGTAGCGTGCTGAACTAGTGGATTGTTGATTGCTAGGATTGCTATTATGAAAAAAAGTCATAAACCTTCATCTTTATTTCATACATTTAATAATGCTTTCTTTCAGATAAAGGTGCTGATAGGAATAGCTTGTTTATTTTTGATAGGTAATTCAGCATTTGCTGCGGCTAGCTGTCCTTCTGGCCAGCGACTTTATTACGTCGGGGCTGCTGCACCAACGACAGCATACAAATCACTTCCTCTATCTAGTTGGGTAGAAGGCAGCGTCACGAGAACCTATACTTTTTCGGAAGCATCGGGCAATAAGTCTCTGACTATTAACTTTCCTTTATTCTTAGATAAATACACTACGTTCTCATCACAGCCCCCCTACTATGGCTCGCTCAATGGCGCCACATTGAATGCCATCACTATGATTCATAACTCGACCCAAACGAGGATCAATCATACGATGGATGTAACCGTAAACACGCCAGTGACGAGATTCGGTTATGTCATACAAGATATCGATTCAGCTAGAGACGGAAGTGGTAATGTCCCCTACCAAGAAGCGGTCAATGTCTCATCAACATCTGGTACGTTAACCTATCAATCTGCATCTCATACGATCAATCCATCGCTGGATATGGTGACTGCAATCAGACAGGTTTTTTGTAATGGTGATAGTAATAATTATGCCTGTCCGATCGAAGCAACATGGGGGCCGAAAGCTGCAAACAGCCCCTTTAGCCTAACGCATAGTAATGAGTTTAGCCAATATAATGGTGCACACGTGCTGGGTTACTCAGATTTCTACTTTTGCTTAGCGCCGCCAAGATTGACAGTGAGCAAACAGCTTAGTGGTACGCGTGTGAATGATAGCAGCAGTAATCGCGATCAGTTCACCATTAGTGTCAACAATGGTGCCAATAACTTGACCAGCTTTGAAACCACAGGCTCAGGGCAAACAGTAGCTAATGCCAGCAACGCGATTAGCCTCGCTGAAAATACTACTTACACCATCACAGAAAAAGTAACGTCTAGTGCTACAGGTGATATTGCCAATTATAACGCTAGCTACAGCTGCACCAACAGTACGACAAATTCCACCACCGTGATGCCTTCTTCGGCCATGACGTATAATGCATCAACGAAAACGCGATCATTTACGCTATCAAACGTCGCCTATGGTGATGACATCAGCTGTACTATCGTCAACAGCCCAAAATCTGTGTTCGACCCTGGGTCAAACTTAGCACCTGCGACTTGTCCAACAGATCATCGTATGTATTATCTTGGTGCCAGTCCACCAAGCTCAGCATATAAATCTCAATCACTGACTGACTGGACGGCAGGTACTGATAGTAAGATATATAGCTTTAATGAGCCATCAGGTAATAAAACTTTTACCATCAGTTTTGCGTCAATAGTTGATAAGTACACCACCTATAATGAGCAGTCGCCGTTTTATGGCAGCATTCCTGATGCGACGCAAAATGCGATTAATGTCATCCATAGTTCGCCAGCTGCGAAAAGCAACCACACACTGAATGTGAGCATCAATAAGCCTGTCTCAAAACTGGGCTATGTCATACAAGACTTGGACTCAAACGGCAATAACAATCAATTCGCATATCAGGAGCAAGTTGATGTGTCTGGCTCAGCAGGAACACTCAATGCACAGCCGACCTACCATACCATTAATGGCTCAAATACTATTGTAACCTCAATCAGAGGCATCAATTGTCAAACTGCAAATTCATGCCCTATCAATGCTACGTGGGGCTATAAAGCGACCAATAGTCCCTTTAGCTTGGTGCACAATAATATTTTTTCGCAATACGACTCTCCACATGCTGTCGCTTATTCTGACTTTTATTTTTGCATGGCACCGCCAAAAGTAGTCGTCAATAAACAACTAACTGGCAACCGCGTCAATGATAGCGCCAGTAACCGTGATCAGTTCACGATCAGTGTCAATAATGGTAACACGTCAATTGCTAGCTTTGAGACCACAGGTTCTGGTCAAACCATTACCAATGGCAGCAGTAATGCCATCAGCCTCTCTGAGGGTATCAGTTACACCATTACAGAAAGAATCACCAACAGCTTAAACAACGGTGACGCTGCCAACTACACCAGCACTTACACCTGTAGCAATAATACAACAGGTAGCAGCACTGTCATGCCAACAACTGCCATGACATATAATACCGCAACCAAAACTCGCTCATTCACGCTGGCTAATGTCAATTATGGTGATGAAATCACTTGTACTATCGTAAATAGCCCAGCTAGTTATACGTTTTCTGGTATTGTATTTAATGACAATGGCGGTATCGTAGCAAGCGACAATACCAGACTAGACATCTCGAGCACATTTACAGGCAATAGTAGTTACTTCAATGGGATATATGAAAGTGCGAGTGAGGCTGGCATATATGACAGTAACTTAAGCATTAGCTTAACTGACTGTAATGGTAATAATATTGTAACCGCCTCCGCGAACCCTCAAGCCGTGTCAAATATTTCAACCACTAGAGGAAGATATAGTTTTACGATAGCGGCTAGCGCACTGTCCAATAAAACGAAGGTTTGTGTGATTGAAAATGAACCAACCACATGGGATTATACTGTAGACACCAACGTGAATAACCGAGAGATTACGTTAGTAGCCAATGTCTATGATTATAGTAGCTTGGACTTCGGGGAGGTCAAAGCCAATAATACTGCTTTAGTACTACTAAAGTCACAATATGTGCATGAATGTAATGATGGTTTAGATTACCAGAGTATTAACCGTAATGATGCAAGCCCAGCCGTTGGTTTTAGCCAAAACCCCATTAGTGGTGTTAGTCCAGGAAAGTGTATTGCCTATCTAATCGAAGCCTATAACCGCAGTCATATACCTCTTCAACAAGTACAAATAAATGACAAGCTACAGACAGCTCCTATTGCATCAGTATTTAGACTGCCTGCCCCTTTATTTATTCCAACATCTATCAGCAGCCCTAAAGTTACTTATAGTAGTGGTGGTGAAATAACATCCGAAATATTCAGTTTAGCAGCTGTACCTGTTGGTAGCACACAACCCAGTTCGGCACGGTTGTATTTCAATACCAAATACAGCTCAACACAGTAGAATTTATAGAACTCCTTACATCATACAAATCTTAACTCCTCCTTTCTAAAGCAGATATTTCTATTATAGAAGTGTCTGCTTTTTTATTTCCGTAATCGAACAATTGCACTTTATCGCAATATATCTACCTTTCGTAACATATTGTTGGTCTTTATTTACAAACGCTTTTAATATTGCATATTAAATTAACATTATTGTACTTTTAAGTTCTATTGACAACCAAAAAGTGCAATTCAAAGGGTGCGACAACATGTATAAAACTCACCATCATTTATATTCGTGCTGGACAAGCGTGCTCACATATCGAGCATTGATATTTATCGCCTTTGTGATTGTCTTTTTTGGTAGTAGCTCATCGTTTGCAGCTGTCAACAATCCTGGCGCTACCTGTCAAGGTATTACAGGTGCAACACAAGGTAGTCTGATAACTAGCGACTATACTAATCTGGTCTCTTCAACGAATAATAACAGGTATGTCAATATCACCGGTAACGGGTCTGGCGCTATCCCACTGCAAATAAGACTAACGAAAGTTGAGTCAAGTGAAGACACGATCTTGAGCAGTTTTGAATCTTTTTCTACTGCTGGTAGAACGGCAATCAATATGAGACGCGATTTTCCTACTATACCAGACTATACCGATATTAACCTTGAGTTTAGAAATAGCGGCACACTTCAACCCCTCTTTTTAAGAAATGTTGCTATCAGTGCTTTTGATGTCGATTATGCGAATAGTAACGGTAATCGATTTTATGATTATGTTAAATTTACAGGCGTCAATGCAGCTGGTAACGAGATACTTAGCGTCCAGCAAAATATCTCAGGTTCTTTTATTACTAACTTTCAACAAGAAGGGTTATTTACAGGAGGTGAGACCGGTCGTGCCAATAATTGTGCAGCTAGGAACCTAGGTACTGAATGTCAAGGGTCTATACAGTTCCCAGAACCAGTCAAATCAGTAAAAATTCGCTATACCAACACTGGGACTATTATTCAGCCACCAACAACGCCGACTAATCAAGAAATAGACATTACTATAGATAACTACTGCTACGTCCCGCCACCATCGTCTTATGAGATATCTAAAGACGATGGTGTTAGTAGTATAGGTACCAATAGTACAACCAATTATACCGTCAAGGTGACTAATACAGGTGGTACCACGCTTAGCAATATAAATCTAAGAGACCCTCTAGTCACAGGACTGAGTAAACAGTCCAACATCATTTGTGATACTAGTGATAGCACTAATATATGTAGCACCAGACCGACAGTTGCTCAACTAGAAGGAAGTGGCTTTACTATTCCTTCTTTACCTGTGGGTAGAAGTTATAGCATCATTATACCGACTATAATCACAGCAGCTTCTGGATCAACCGTTACCAATGTAGCAACAATTAGTCATCCAACTCTAGCTACTAAGAGCAATAGTGATAGCAATGCTGTCACTTCCATATTTGATGGTGGTTCCTCTAACACGCCCGCTATGTGTCCAAGCGGGCATAAAATGTATTACCTTGGTGCTAACCCGCCCTCCTTTAGTCCCATCAATCCCCAACCGCTTGACTGGACTACCGGAAACCCATCAAGGACTTTTACCTTTACAGAGTCTACAGGTAATAAAACATTTCTCATTAGCTTTGCTAATTTGAAAAACTTGAACAATGGTGGTGGTACCCCTCCTTATTTCGGATCTGTTAATGGTGTTACAACGTCAGCTATTAACTTGCGACATAATTCACCTAACGTTGAAATTAACCATGAGCTCAACATCAGTGTAAACCGCACTGTTAGCAAGACAGGCTATAAAATACAAGACTTAGACTCTACAATTGTTTCAGGTCAGGTGCCCTATGCAGAACAGGTCGACGTCTCGAGTAATGGCGGTCAGCTCACTTTCGATGATGTTTTTCATAATATTAATGCTAGTAGAAATATTGTTACGGCTATCAGAGAAAAGAACTGCGGCGTTGGTGAGTGTACTATCGATGCAACTTGGGGTTATAACACGACCAATACGCCTTTAAACCTAAAACATAGTAATACGTTCACCGAAAGAAATAGTCCACATGCTGTTGGCTATTCAGACTTCTACTTTTGTCTTGCACCGCCAAAGTTAGTTGTTAAAAAGCAGCTTAGTGGCACTCGTGTTAACGACACAGAAGCTAAGCGCGATCAGTTTGAGATAAAAGTTACTGGCGGCGAATTAGCTAATAATACACTTACTACTACAGGCACGGGCGCAACAATCACTAACGGTAGCAGTAGTGCCTTAAACTTAGCAGAAAGTACGACTTACACGATTACTGAACGGGTCATGAATGGTACGACTCTTGGTGATGTAGCAAATTATAACGCCACTTATACTTGCAGCAACGCTACTACGGGCAGCACAACGGTTATGCCTACCGCTGATATGAGCTATGACGCGACAGCCAAAACACGCTCATTTACGATTACTAATACTACTTACGGCGATGAAATCATCTGCACTATTACTAATACACCATCCATTTACACGTTTTCAGGGTTTGTGTTTAATGACAATGGTGGTATCACAGACACGCAAGCAAACGCGACCAACGCAACATTCAGTAGTGGTGTCTATAACAATACTAATTACTTCAATGGTGTATTTGATCTAACTGCTCCTGCCGAAACAGGTATTACGGGTAGCACAGTCAAGCTTGTCAGCTGTAGCGCTCCAACTACTGTATACGCGATGCAAGCGGTAAGCGCTACTGGCAGCTATCAAATCAGCGCATCTGCTTTAGCGCTTAATGGAAAAACTAGTGACCTATGTCTGATAGAGGAACGTAATGATACCACCTATCCACTCCGTACCAACGGTGATAAAAGAACCATTTCATTTGTAGAGAACACTTATAACTACCCAAATAATAACTTCGGTAGAGTAATTGAAAAAAACGTCGCGCTAGTGTTGACCAAATATCAATTCATCAATGACTGTTCTACTTCGATTAACTACAGCACTATTGCTGATACGACTGACCCTAGAAATGGCTTTAGCATTAACCCTATCCCTAATAATGAAAGCATTACTCCCGGCAAATGTATCGCCTACAAAATTACGGCCACCAATCGTGCAAATGTTGCAATCAATGATTTTATTATGAGAGATATTTTGCAATTGAAAGGGGTAGATGGTGCAAAAGTGACATCTGTGCTTGCTAGTCCCGCGCTTTCTACAACTGATTATACAGCCACTGAAAACCCAGCAATTGGAACAAATGGTGAAATCAAAACAAAGACATTCGTTTTGAATCCAAGAACCAAGCGTGATTTTTACTTCAATACTAAATACGGCACCACTCAATAAAACTCAGAAAAGCCGTTTGTCTGATATAAATATTAGACAGATGGCTTTCCTTATTTCCCGTTTATCAGCATATTAATTTAGCACTGTGCTGTAAAATTGATAATACTTATATTTTATGATGCTTAACCATTCAGCTATACCAAATTGCCATTTATCATTTTAATAGTGACTTTATGTACCAGATTTGTGACTATATATCTATAAATGAATGGTCTGCTGGAATGATTACTAATACCACTCTCATTTTTTGTAAAGAAATTAATCCAGATAATATTTTTGCAGAGCCACTTAAGTAAATACAACTAAAATTTGTCCTCATGTTTGGAATATTTTATGAAAAAAAGTCAATTTAAATATAGTCTATTGGCTATCGGCGTCGCTACAATCATGGGATTATCTACAGGCTCTAATGCTGCAACCGAATCGGGAGCTGCAAGTAATAGTGGAGCCAGTATTAGTAACAAAGCAACAGCAACTTATAGTATTGGTACAGTTACTCAACCTGTAGTCGAGTCCAATACCGTTATTGTGAATGTTACAGAAACTGCAAACTTCTCATTAGTCGCTATCAACGGTACAAGTTCTACCGATGACAAAAATGAAAATATAACGACTACACCAGGTAATGGTGCTACGTTTAATCATATATTAACTAACAATGGTAACGTTTCTGATACTTATACAATTAATACTACCAGTAACAATGACGCTACTATCGATACAGCCACTCCTACCTCAGGCTATACTCTAGGTACTGCAGGCACAAACGGCATTACCTATACTATTTTAAAAGCTGATGGTACTGCAGCAGTAGCTGCTGATCTACCTAGTGGACAAAGTCCAACTGGTAACCTTAGCAATGGCGGCACTCTTAAGTTACCGCCAAAATTTAAAGCGACTCTTAGCTATACAGTAACGACACCTGTTGAACGTCTAGGTGGCGACATTACCGTTGGTACATTAACGGCGACCAGTACTTTTATCACCACTGCGACTACAACGCCAAAAGTGCCTACATTGGTTAATGAAAACCAGATCATTGTCAGGTTACCTACCTTCAAGATCGCAAAAACAGCGACTAGTAATGTAGACCTGTCCGTTACTAACCCACAGATTGATTACAATATTACTGTGACTAACGTCGACACAGCTTATAGCGCTATCGCAGATAACTTCGTCATCAGAGATGTACTTCCTGTAGGCATGACTTTGACTGGTAACGTTACAGTATCAGGTGCATCAGGTGCATCAGTGACCTCTAGTGGCAGAACTACTGATAATCGACAGATTATTGATATTGCAGTGCCAAGCTTAGCCATTGGCGCAGACCAAGTTGTGTCTTTTAGAGTTAATGTTGCAAAAGCCAGCTATACTGGTCCCAATGCTTCTGCGACTAATAATATCGCTGTTTATGATAAGTTTGTCGGTGCTGTAAGCCCTCTACCTGTTACTCCTGTAGTGGACACTAACTACGATATTTTGGACAGTACCGTGACTGCTGATGATAGAACGAGAGTGCCCGCTACTGCTGACCAATCTGGCGGAATCGGAGTAGATACCGCAGCGACTACTACCTTTGTCAATCGCAGTATTGTGTTAAACAATCCTACGATTAGAGAGATTGCGCCTACTTCTGCGACTGCTGGTCAAGTGACACATCAAACCAATATCGTCAGTAATGGTCAAGACCTTGAGGGTACTAATGCTAATCCACTCACATTCACGATTACGGATGGTGGTAATAACGGTGCAGTCGCGCCTACTGGCCCTGTGACGATTACTTATACGCCGCCTAGTGGCACAGCGGGTACACCAATCACGCTTACTGCCACTAATGGTGTATATACCATCAATAGCACTACGCTACCAGGCGGTATAGCTAAAGGTGGTACAGTTGCAATTAACTACAACATGACATCAGCCAATGCAGTGATTGGCAGCTCTGAAACTTCTATTGTCAGATTAACAGCTGGTGGCAATGGCGCGCCTACCGTACCTGCTGTTACTGACACTACCAATGTGAAAGGGCTAACACTACTAAAACAGTTGGCACTACAAGTCGACTGTACTGGCACGATTGGCGCATACGAAGGCGAGCTTGGGACTAATTCTACCGCGACCTTTGATAGTAAGCCAGGCGACTGTATTTACTATAAGATCACAGCCAACAATACTTTTACCACGACAAGTTTGACTAATGTTATCGTGTCTGACTCAACCAGTCAGTGGAAAGACGCCAACGGTAGAGTACAAGCGATCTATCAAAACAATGCGACAGGATCGGCGGGATCTAGCAATACCGGACTGACAGGTACAGGTGATGCTCAAAAGGTTTCTACCACTTTTGCAACTCTTGCTGGTGGTGCTTCAGGGACTTTGATTTTCTCTACCAAAGTAAGTCCGTAACTATAAGTACCAAACAATACTTATCTTCAAAACACAATGACTCATATAGATAAAGCCCTAGCTTGAAACTTTTCAAGCTAGGGCTTTATTACTTATAAAGTAATATTTGTATCTAGCAAGAACAGTACGCATTCATTCCTCTTCTAGCATATTCTTCCTACACATACTTACATCCAATACCAAAAAATTCGCATATTTTTGTCAAAATAATTGCCATCCTACTGACATTTATAGGCAGATTAATTCAACTAAAGTGATACTAAGAATCAGCCGAAATATCGTAGATATTTGTCCTTTTAGTAGTCAATTGCCATTAAGCTGCCTGAAACTACCATTTGTCACTTATATGATGACTAGTAGTTATTGATTTGTAATAATGTAACCAAGAAGGCTTTATCTCGCTAATATGTAGATTATTTAATTCTACAATTTATATTTGGCACGATTATTGCATAACCATAAATGAGTGCAGTTTTTATTAAAATCATAGTCTCAGCAAGGATAGAATATGAAAATTTTCAATGCTTTACGTATCAGTTTCATAGCATCACTAGCGTCGTTATCACTGCTAAGTGTCGCCCACGCTGATAACTCACTGAAAATGGAATTAACCGCAAATAAAGTCGTCAAGGATGCAGAAGGAAAAATTAGTTACTTACCTGTAAGCACAGCGCCAGCAGGTACTGTAGTGCAGTACAAAGCGACTTATACGAACACAATAAATCAAAACATTAACGACTTAGCCGTAACGCTACCTATTCCTGCCAACATGGCATTTAATGGTGAAGTCTCACCAGCCAGTGCCCAAGCAAGCATCGATGGTAAAAACTACGCTGATATGCCGCTAATGCGCAAAGTCGATGGCAAGATGATCAAAGTTCCTTACTCTGAATATCGAATGTTGCGTTGGAACATCAAATTATTACCAGCCAAAAAATCCGCCGCTGTGGCACTTAATACCATCGTTGAATAGTTCATTGAGACTTTTCATTTAAAACCTCTAGGAGACTTACCGTATGAAAACTAATGTATTTAAATACTCTTTGCTAACTGTTGGTATTGTAACAGCAATGAGTACTGCCACTGCTGCCACCGACGTGTCTTACAACGCAGAAAATGCATTCGCTGTAAAAAACATTGCAACAGCGACCTATAACGTCAATAACACTCAGCAAACTGCTGAGTCAAACGAAGTGACCATCAATGTCACTGAAACAGGTGCGTTTAGTTTATTGGCTACTGGTGGCGCTTCTGCTACTGATGATATCAATGAAAACATCAATATAGATCCACAAACAGGGTCGATAGTTAACTTTACTCATACTTTATCCAACAAAGGCAACGTGACCGATACCTATACCATTAACTTGGCTAACGTTGCGGGCGATGCTTTCAACTACAACGTGGCAACCAGTACCATTACTTATCAAAAACTAGATGCCAACAACGCTCCAATTGGCAGCCCAATTACGATCAACAGTGGCGGTAGTATCCAGCTTGCACCAGGTGAATCAGCGTCTATCATTGTCAATGCAAAATCAGATAACACGTCTCGTGTGATTGGTAATAAAGGTATCTTGGAAGTTACTGCAACCAGTACTTATTTGGCTGGCAAAGGTCAAGTAGACAGAACAGCTACCAACACTGATACTGCGGTTACCGTCACTCCTATCTACGCCATCACTAAGTCTGCACAAAGCAACTTAGGAACCAGAGTTATTGATTTAAACAATGCTAGCGCCTATATCGACTATACCATCACTGTTGCCAACCAAGGTACTGCTGATGGTACTGCAGTAACGATCATAGATGAGCTGCCTAATGGTTTGGTTGCGATCACTGACATCAACGATTCTAACTATCTGGCACCAACAACAACTGGTGGCAACAACAACGTCAACCCTACTATCTCAGCGGATGGCAAAACCATCACTGTGACTGGTCAGGATATCGCTCAGGGCGGCACCATTACAGTTAAGTTCCGTGCGAAAAAAGCAACTGGTGCAACGACCAGTAGCGACTTTAATAACTATGCGGTCGTTAAGGATGATACCAATGGCGATGGCACATTTAACCTTATCGATAGATCAGATGACAATAGCAATAATGGCATCGTTGAAAACAACTACGAAGACCCAGCCAGAACAAACATAGGTCAAGACGATAATACTCGTTCAACGGTTACCGCTAAAGAACAAACTCGTGACATCAATATCACCACTGGTATCAACAAAGAAGTCGCACTACAAAGTACGGCCAATGGTTATACCTACGTGATCAGCAATGATGGTACTGACATTACCGAAGCAGATGCAAAAGGCGAAGTTGTCTTTACCGTCAGACCTAATACAGACATTACTCAGATCATTATCGATAAAGTGTTTGTTGACACAAACAATAACGGCGTCCTTGATAGCGGTGAAAAAGTACTGGTTGCAAATGCACAAGGCGAATATGATCTAAACGATGCTGTAACTGCAGGTCTTGCTCCGAAGGCATCAGTCAATATTGGTGTTTTGGTCAATACCAATGGTTCAGGCAGTAACAAAGGCGGAGAGAGTGATATTGGGAAGTCTGAAACCCTTACTATCAAAGTTATACCAAAAACTGTCGTAAACGGCACACCAGCACCTACTGATAACATCAGTACTACATCTACAACCACCATGCAAGGTATTAATTTATTCAAATTCCAAGCCGCTGCTGCTTGTGATACCGCTCCAAATAGCATTACGAATTGGGTAAACACCAATGTAATTGCTAAAGCGGGACAGTGTGCGTACTACAAACTAGAGGCTACCAATACCTTTAGTAGCGTAGACATCACTAACATCGTGCTGTCTGATACATTGATGGGTGCGTTGACTTACCAAAAAGACTTCAAGTCTGAAACATCAAACAACTCAGCTGCTGCAACGCCAACGGTTGCTGGACAAAACATTACTGGCACATTTAGTGCATTAACACCAAAAGAAATTGGTACGGTCTACTTCTCTGCCAAAATCTCTCAAACTGGCACAACCACAACACCATAACGCTAGTAGCAACTGGTATTTATGATAAAGGAGTTTTTCTAACTATGTGTTAGGAGAACTCCTTCAATCAAACGGTTTAGATATATTATATTTTTTTTCATAAGTAGGATTACCGATTATGCGTCAGACAGTATTGTCGTCTTGTAACCCTCGCTATCGCGCAAGTGCTTTGACTGCGCTAGCGGCATCGATGCTACTTATGCAAGCAAATATGGCCCATGCCGAAAACGGTAAGGGTGTGACCACTATCAATAACATTGCACAAATCAATTATAGTATTGGTTCGGCTCAGCAAACGAGTATTTCTAACCAAGTCAGCTTTCAATCTTTGTCCATGTCGATGTATGACGTCAGCATCACTCAGCCGTCACTTCAGACCATCAATCGTGGCGGTCAGGTTGAGTGGATCAACGTTATATCGAACAATGGCACGTATGACGAAACCATTGGCTTGAGCTATGATTATTCCAGCACGTTATCTAACTTTAAAGTCTATCAAGACATCAACAAAAACGGTCTTATTGATGCCAATGAAACCGCACTGACCAATCCAAATCAGATCAAAATCGGTCAGGGTGAAAGCATTCAGCTTATTATTCAAGCACTACTCACTAATGATGCCAAAGATGGTGATACTGCTAATATCAAGATCGGTGCCGTTGTGCTCAATGACGAGTCTGTCACTGCCTCAGCTACCGACAGCCTGATAGTTGTAGAATCTGGCATTGCATTTACTGATTCAATTTTTGGCGACGCCAAAGCCAGCTCTCAGGTTGGCGAAAACGTGTACGTCAATATTAGTGAAGCCCAATGTAATGTTCAAACAGACAAGCCTGATCAAGTATGGGTAACTATAAAATCACCAAAAACTGGTGATACCTACTCGCTCAAAGGCATAGAAACTGGCAACAATACAGGTAAGTACCGTCTTTCAGCTGCCACGCAAAATAATGCCAATGCCATAGACGACAACATCATTCAAACCTTGAAAGATGATGATTTGACGGTACGTTTGGACGCCTGTATCGCCCCTTCAGTAGGCTTAAATCAACAGCCAGCTAATTCTGATTTGACCTTTATTACTCGTGACATCAGTAGCGACATCATCATCGTAGATGACGCCCCTGCTTTAAGAGTTGAAAAAGAAGGCGATGTAAAATCAGCAGATTTTGGCGACTATGTCAATTACACCATCAAAGTGACCAATAGTGGCAAAGCCCCTATCTATGATGTCGAGCTAAAAGATGCGCTACCGCGTGGTTTTGACTATGTTGATAATAGCGTGCGTATTGGCGAAGCCTCTAGTATCAGTATCAATCCAACACAAACGACTGAGTTTGCAACAAGTGGTAAGTACCAAGTTCTAAATTTGGGCACTATTGGTGCAGGTGAGACAAAAAATGTCACGTATCGTGTGCTAGTTGGCTCATCAGCATTGGGTGGTGATGGTATCAACCGCGCGACTGCGCATGGTCGTGACCAAAATAATAATACCTTGTCATCACTAGAAGCACAGTGGCCCGTTGAAGTCAGCCGCGGTGTCATGAACACTGATGGTATTATCATCGGTAAGGTCTACCACGACATCAACCGCGATGGTATCCAACAAAAAGAAGATGGCGAGCTTGGGGTTGCTGGCGTCCGTATTTATATGGAAAATGGTAACTTTATCGTGACCGATCCTGAAGGTAAATATAACTTTTACGGGGTCAGCGCCAAAACACACGTACTGAAAGTAGACCGCACCACGATACCAGCAGAGACAGAACTGGTGAACCAGAGCAATCGTAATGCTGGTGACGCAGGTAGTCGCTTTGTCGACTTAAAATACGGTGAACTGCATCGTGCCGATTTTGCGATTGTGGGCGGCATGGGCGATAGCACTGAACGTTTGAATCAAACCCTTATCGCTCGTAGCAAAAGCATCAGCGCAAAAAATGACACCCTTGAGCAAGCTGTGAAAGCTGAGCTGGTGTTGGACCCCAATTATGACCGTGACCAAACAAATAACGTGGATGCGAGTGGCTGTAAATCAAATGACATTTTAGACCAAAGTATCCAATGTGACTTTGCAATTGTTAATGAATTGGTCAATCCAAGTGCCAAGCGTGTCGATATGGCAATCAATAAGGTTGAACTGCCTAAAGAAAAAGCACTAGAAGAATATTTAAAAGAAGTTGCCAATAACGATGTCTCGTTTATCAACTTGAGTGAAGGTCAACAGCTCAGTACGTATAAGCAAATCGTACAGGTACAAGCACCTCTCGGATCAACCTTTACCTTATATGCCAATGGCAAAGCCGTATCAGAAAAACAAATCGGTAAAACAGCTGAACAGAAGAAACAAAGCGTCATAGCGTTCGATTATTATGCTGTTGATTTACAACGTGGCAAAAACACTTTGCGCGGCGTGGCAACTGACATCAATGGTAAAACTATTTCCGAGCAGACAATCACTGTATTGACTCCTGATAGTCTGCAAGCGATTGATTATCGTACGCAAGCACAATTAGTCCCAGCAGATGGTATCAGCGAATATCAGGTTGTTATTAGTCTAAAAGATCGCGATGGCCGTCCTTATATTGCTTCAACACCGATCACTATCGATACCAATATTGGTCGTATCAATCTTAGCGATAGCAGTAAAGATCAAGCAGGTACTCAGATCATCGTCTCGGGCGGCGAGCTACTCATTCCGGTGACTGCGCCAAGTGTGCCTGGCAAAGGTGAGTTGGTGATTGATACTGGTAGCAGCAAACAAATCATTCCATTACAGTTTACGGCTAAGCTGCGTCCACTCATTGCTGTGGGTATCGTCGAAGGGGCTATCTCCCTCAAAGACTTTGATGGTAGCAGTATTACGGATGCTCAGGGTGCCTTTGAACAAGAGCTGAATGATTTTGCTGGTAACGATGACTATACCGCATCTGGTCGGGCGGCGATGTTCTTGAAAGGCAAAGTACGTGGTGACTATTTGCTGACGCTGGCTTATGACAGTGACAAAAAAGGCGAGCGATTATTCCGTGATATCGAGCCTGGCGA
>Ga0098067_1000469_pt1 | contig 15204 bp, 9 predicted proteins | sample 26_taG_FD_92578 | JGI IMG/M metagenome (GOLD analysis project Ga0098067, IMG submission 92578) | Marine viral communities from Cariaco Basin, Caribbean Sea - 26_WHOI_OMZ | ecosystem: Environmental > Aquatic > Marine > Oceanic | place: Caribbean Sea: Cariaco Basin | collected 2014-11-09
GCAGTTTACCCACCACCATAGTAATCTCTAAAAAAGGCAAAATAGCAGTAAACAAAAAAGGATCGGCAAACTGGAACGATTCGGGCTTTAAAGAGCTGCTTGATCAGTTGCTGGCCGAAGATTAAATCTCCTGCTGAAGGGAGCTTCTTATGTTGAGAAGTTCTTCAACAAATTCGCGGCTGTTAGAGAGGCGTGGTACCTTATGCTGCCCACCCAGTTTATTTTTACGTTTTAGCCATTCATAGAAAGTACCTTCGGGCATTTCACGCACTACAGGCCGTTCAATGGCGATGTCATTCTTCCGCTTTGAAGCATAATCATCATTGTACCTGCCCAATTCCCTGTCCAGCACATCTGTAAAATTCTCCATATTTGCGGGAGATCTTACAAACTCTATGATCCATTCGTGATATCCCTTTTTACGCCGGTCGTAAAAATAGGGTGCTGCGGTAAAATCTCGGAGAATCGCGCCTGTTTCCCGGCAGGCCTGTGAAATGGCTTTTTCGGCATGTTCAGCAAAAAGGTCTTCTCCAAAAACATTGATACAGTGCTTGGTACGGCCGCTTATGGTAAAACGGTACGGGCTGGTGCTGGTGAATTTTATCGTATCGCCAATTTTATAGCGCCACAAACCTGAGTTTGTACTTATCACCATCGAATAATTTTTCCCTAGTTCCACTTCACTCAGGGGAATTACCTTTGGGTTTTCTGAAAGGAATTCTTTTTCAGGAATAAACTCATAGAAAATTCCGTAGTTGAGCATCAGCAGGAGGGAAGGATCATCTTTTTGATCCTGAAGTGCAAAAAATCCTTCAGTAGCATTAAAGATCTCCAGGTACCTAAGGCTTTTGTCTTTGTCGAGCTCCTCAAAAAGGGGCCTGTATGGTGCAAAAGAAACAGATCCGTGAAAAAATACCTCAAGATCGGGCCATACATCCTGGATGTAGGTAATGTTTTTCTCTTTAATAATGTGCTGGAGCAGTAATAACATCCACATGGGGGAACCGGCAAGGCTGGTAACCCGTTGGTGAGAAGTTATTTCAGCTATTTTTTTGATCTTCTCTTCCCAGTTGTTCATCATAGTGACCTCCAGCCCCGGAGTTCTTCCAAACTGGGCCCAGAAGGGAAGGTTTTTCATTACAATGGCCGAGATATTGGCAATATAATGGCTGTTGTTGCTGGACTGTTTCCCTTCCTGGCTACCGCCAATTGACAGGTTTTTTCCGGAAAACAACCTGGCATCGGGATAGTTGTGAATGTATAAGGCGAGCATATCCCTACCTCCCTGGTAATGACACTGCTCTAATCCTTCTGTAGAAACAGGGATCATTTTGCTGGTGGCTCCCGTGGTTCCCGATGATTTGGCGAACCATTTTATTGGGGTAGGCCAAAGTACGTTAGTTTCCCCTTTTAGGATTAATTCTATATAAGGATGGAGGTCTTCGTAATTATTAAGCGGTACCTGTTCAACAAACTGGCGGTAATTATGAATATTTTTAAAGTGGAATTTCCTTCCGTAATAGGTGTTCTTAGTCGTTTCCAGAAGTTGCTGCAGGACCCGTTGCTGGGTCTCATGAGGATTATTAATGGAATTTTCTAAGTCTTCGATCCGGCTCTTCATCACCAGATTCCCTATGGAATCAATTATCCCCATATATTGCGATCAACTTTTGTAATGATTTTCTTCGAGGAATTTATTAAAAAAATCCCTTCTTTTACAATGGCCGAAGATACACAATAATCGCTTTTTTTGAACTGCACCTGCTTATTTTCCTTTTTTAACGTCTTCATGAACAGGAAAAGTAAGTATAAAGGAGGTTCCTTCATTGGGAACACTTTGCACTTCAATTGTCGCATCGTGATCGTCAAGGATATTCTTGACCGAACATAGTCCAATCCCCATGCCGCCGGGTTTTCGTGTGTAAAAAGATTCAAAGAGCCTGTCCAGCTGTTCCTGCACCATCCCACAGCCGTTATCTGTTATGGTAAGGGAGTAGGTATTTTTCCTTTTCTTGATGCTAAGAGTCAGCTTCCCCTCATTTGGTACCATTGCTTCACTGGCATTGACAATAATATTCAGTATTGCAATTTGAAGCTTCTCCTCGTCGGCATTTATAAAGTAAGTGCCGCGGTATTTTTTGTGAACGGTAACCCCTGTAAGGTAAATTCTGTCTTTGGCATGACTTAAAGCTTTGTTTGTAGTTCTTGCCAAACAGCACTTTGTCATTTTAGGCTGTGAGTAGTTGGACGCTGTTAAAAGATCGGTCACCAAATTGTTTAAGGTCGAGGTGCTCCTCTTTATAATGTCGGTGTAGTTTTTCGGCATCTTTGTATGCGACTCACGGCCAAGTTTTTCCAGTATGTCTACAGACATGTTGATACTGGCCAGCGGGTTTCTTAACTCGTGGGCCAGGGTTCTCGCTATTTCTCCTTTAATAGAAAGTTTTTCCGCAGTAATTAAGGCCTGCTGTGTCATTTTTTGAGACTGAACATTTCTGAGGAGAACTATGTACTCCACTACATTTTCTTTTTCATTTCTCATGAACACCTTGCCTCGTGCATTATAACACTCCCATTTTTTTTCATGCCCTTTCAACCTGAATTCTACTTCAAGCACATCTTCATCAGAGCTTTTTAGAAGTCCGCTGTGAAAGCCAAGGGTTTTCTGCCGGTCCTGAGGATGGATTAACGGGAAGATATCAGGTAATGACATACCTTGAATTTTCTCAACAGTCATACCTTCTTCAGCCGATATATCCCTGTTGATGTATCTTATTTTTTCGGTATACAGGTTGAAGATCATTATAACGTCTGGGGAAGTTTCTACCAGTTGCTTTTTAAACCTGCTGTTCTCCCTTAATTTTTGAGCCTTTAATTTATTCCTCGTAATATTTTCGAGGGAACAGATGAGAAGACCTTTTTGTCGCCTGCTGGAAATACTAAACCAGTTATTTTTACCGTTACGATCTACTTCGATTTCAAAATTGGCAGATTCTCCTGTCAGCATCGTTTGCTTCAGGGCCTCAAAAACCCCTTTTTCGGTTGCGCCAGGATTATACTTAAGAAAACTGCGACCTACCATTTGGGGTTGGTTGTAGTAGCGGTTAATGATCTTATTTACTCTTACATAGGTGAAATCTACAATGTCATAATTCTCTCCAAAAAGCGGTTTCATTACAAAGATGCCCTGTTTTACAGTGTCAAAAACCATCTGGAGCAGTTCGTTGCTTTCCTCCAGCTCATGTGTACGGCTTTTTACTTTTAGTTCAAGATCCTCGTTTAATCTTTGCAGCTTTTCTTCGGCTTCTTTACGCGGGGTAATGTCTGAGAAAAGGCAGGCTACTTTTCTGCTTTTTGAACTTCCTATGGGAAAGGCGTAGACATCAAACCACCGGTGATGTGCAACAGCGTAATCTTCAAAGCGTACAGCCTTTCCTGTAAAAGCGACTTTTCCAAGAGTATTAAACCAGTGGCTCTCATGATCGCGATAAAATTCCCTCATTGTTTGGCCCAGCGGATTTCTCAAATCGGTATGTTTTTCAAACGCCGGATTAACTTCAACAAAAAGATAATCAATAGGATTCTTTTGTAGGTCAAAGATCATTTCTACCACTCCAAATCCCTGATCTAATGAGTTTACCAGGACCCGGTAGCGGTTAAGGCTTTCCTGCAGCAGTTGTTCTTTTTCGAGCCCCAGGTCTTTTCTACCCTGAACTCTAGAATTATCTACAGGTTTTGCAAGAGTTAGAATATATTTTCCCTTGCGGCCTTTAAAGCCATCATACTTGCGAAATTCAAATTGAAAACATTTCCAGTGTCCAAAAGCAGATTTTACACGTATTATCTTTGTTCCTTCTTCGGGATTTGAAGGTGTGTGAGATTTTTTCAGAAGCTGTAAAAAAAACGGGTAATCTTCAGGATGGATCTTCTCCCTGTAAAAGCTGTCGCTGTCTTCTTTAACAGGAGAACTGTCTTTGAAGTACTGCAGAAATCGGTAATTTACTGCTTTAATGGAAAGATCTTCCGCAGAAAAAATAAACAGAAGAAATTCCTGATTATCACGCCCATTAAAAGCACTGGAGAGGCTGTGCGCAGCACCAGTAGAAATTTCATCTGGCATAAAAGTAGTTTTTTGCATCTAAAAAATATTAGACAGCAGTTCTTTCGTTCTGCTCATTCCGATATTAGGCTATTAGGGGGAGTAAGTTAAAATTAGGATAAATTTTTAATAACTCAACCATCACACTACTAGATTTTTACAAAAAAATATCTTACATATACCCGGAAGCTGCGTACCTACTGTGTTTTCTCACAGAAAAATTTTCAATTTATTTACTCAGCTTGTAAAAATCTGTATCAATAGGGGAGGTGTAGCATGTTACTTGTTAGTTTACAATAAATTAAATATCCTCTCTTAGAGAAGATAAACGTCAAATTTTTTGGATTAGAGGTGCAGGGTATCCGTAGATCTTCCCTGGATAATCTTACAGTGGCTTAACTATTTATTAAGAAAATGTTATCTTAAAACAGGACCATTAAAAATGTAGAAATGAGTCTATTTTTTCTTCTTACGGTTGTAGTTTTTGTCGCCGCGGGTCTTTGGTTTCTTGTACTTTTTCTTGATCTCCCGGCGATAGGATCCGCCTAAGTTCACTTTTTTATTCTTCTCCTTTTTGTCGTGAAAAGCAGGGCCCGGTTGATCTTCATCTGAAGATTTATTCGGATTGTAAATTTCATCAGATTTAGGCTGTTCTTCCGGAATAAGTTCTGTCGATACTTCCACAGCATCGGGTAAAGGTTGAAAAGAGATCTTCAGGTCCATCAAAGATTCTATCTTCTCAAGATCTTCTGTTTCCGAAGGAGTTGTGAAAAGTATGGCGTGTCCTTCTTTTTCGGCCCTACCGGTACGGCCAATGCGGTGTATGTAATTTTCGGGGTAGGCAGGAGTATCAAAGTTAATGACATGGCTCACCTGTTCAATATCGAGACCACGGGCCATAACGTCTGTAGCTACGAGTATGCGGCAAAATCCGTCTCCAAACTGCCTGATGCTCCTCAAACGGTAGTTCTGGGTCTTGTTGGAGTGGATCACCGTACATTCTTCGGGGAAAAGGGGATCGAGGTTTTGAAAAAGTCGATCGGCTATTCTCTTGTTTCCTGCAAAAATGAGCACTTTGTGAAAGGTTTCTTTATCGGCCAGCAGGTGTTTTAGGAGATTCACCTTGGTGTAAAAGTTTGGAACTTCAAAGCCTTCCTGGTTGATGTTTTCCAGCGGGGCACCACTGGCGGCTACCGATACAGTTTCGGGATTTTTAAAGTTTTCCTGAATCAGCTTCTCTACATCGGCCGTCATTGTGGCCGAGAACATGATGTTTTGCCTGTTGGCCGGGAGCAGCTCCAAAATATTCGTTAGCTGAAACCTAAAGCCCAAATCAAGCATCACATCAACTTCATCTATCACCAGCTTTTGAACAGATTTTAATTGCAGGTCGCGGTTAATGGCAAGATCATAAAGTCTTCCCGGTGTGGCAACCAATATATCCAATCCTTGGGCTACCAGTTGTTTTTGAGTATTGATGTTCGTACCACCGTAAATACCAAGAATACGCGTGTTTATGTACTTGGTAAGCTTTTCAAGTTCTTCTGCTACCTGCACCACAAGTTCACGCGTAGGTACCAGAATGAGGATCCGCGGGTTCTTTTGCTCAGAATATTTCAGGGTCTTTAAAAGGGGAAGAAGGTATGCAAGGGTTTTTCCTGTACCTGTCTGGGCAATTCCCACCATATCCCTTCCCGAGAGAATTACAGGTAAAGATTGCTCCTGGATAGGCGTAGGAGTAGAGATCTTTTGATCTTCAAGTGCATTTAATAAGGGAGTAGTAAGGTTGAGGTCCTGAAAAGTCACGCAGTAAAATTTAAGGGGCGAAGTTAAACTTAAATTATTGAAAGCCTATGGGTTTTGTTTAAGCTAAGGCTATCTTTATTTCTTCCGGGCCTATTTTGTATTTTTGACTGCTAATTTTACTACTATGACAAAGATCCTGGCTTTTGCCGGCTCCAGCAGCCCAACATCTATCAATCACCAGTTAATTCTCAATGTAACCCGGCGAATTTCAGATCATCAGGTAGAGGTGCTCGAGCTTAACGAGCTGGATATTCCTCTTTACAGCATTGTAAAGGAAAAAGAAGGCTTCCCCGAAAACGTGAAGTTTATTTATAAAAAAATTGTTGAGGCTCCTGCTCTAATTATAGCAGTGAATGAGTACAACTCCAATGTTTCAGGATTTTTCAAGAATATTATCGACTGGCTGTCACGGGTGGAAAAGAATTTTCTCGCCGGCAAGAAGATACTTTTAATGAGTACCTCACCGGGTAAGCGCGGTGGTGCTTCGGCTTTAGAATACTGCAAGAACCAGTTTCCGCGTTTTGGAGGTGAAGTGGTAGAGAGCTTCAGCCTGCCGCAGTTCTACGAAAATTTTGATTCCGAAAAAGGCGTTGTGGTCAATGAGATTTTCGACCTGGGCATCATTGATGTGATCACTTCTTTTTCTCAAAATATTAAGGAAGCAGCGGAGTGAGGATATCCAAAAAGGTCAAATTTGACAAAGATTTTCCCATAAAAAAGGCGCTGTTGCACTGGGCCCGCCAGTACAATGAAGTGGTGTGGCTAGACAGCAATGAACATGAAGATGCTTATTCTAATTTTGAGGCTTTACTCGCCGTAGATGCCTTTACAGCCATTCAAACTGATGCTTCGGAAGCTTTTGACAAGCTGAAGGAATACCAGGAAACCACTGCCGATTGGATTTTTGGGTATCTTACTTATGATCTCAAAAATGACGTGGAACACCTGAAGAGCAACAACCACGACGGACTTTTTTTTCCTGAATTGTTCTTTTTTCAGCCGAAGAAGATCATTACTTTAAAAGGAAATGAACTCGAGCTGAATTATCTTGGGTTAGTAGATGATGAGCTGGAAGAAGACCTGGAACAGATCCTTCAAAAAGGGCATTTTCAGGAGGGAATTTTCCCGGTGGTGGAAAATGAGATCAGGGTAAGTCCCCGAATCTCAAAAGAGACTTATTTGCTGAAAGTTCAGGAAATGTTAGGGCATATTCAGCGGGGAGATATCTATGAAGCCAATTTTTGTCAGGAATTCTATGCTGAAAGTGCAGTTTTTGATCCATTTCTGAAATTTTCAGCCTTAAATGATATTTCCAAACCTCCTTTTGCCACATTTTTCAGAAATAACGATCATTATTTGCTATCAGCTTCGCCCGAAAGATACCTTCAGAAGAAAGGTGACCAATTAATTTCCCAGCCCATAAAAGGAACCGCCCCCAGAGCCCTTTTTGATCCCGAAAAAGATAAAGAACTTGCCCTGCAGCTTGAAAGAGATCCTAAAGAAAGATCAGAAAATATCATGATTGTAGACTTGGTTCGCAATGACCTTTCAAAAACAGCAAAAAAAGGCAGTGTTGAGGTGACCGAACTTTGCAGGGTGTACAGCTTTAGGCAGGTGCACCAAATGATATCTACTGTAAAAGCAAGGCTGGAGGAAGGTATACCTGCAGTTGAGGTGCTGCGCACTACTTTTCCTATGGGGAGTATGACGGGAGCTCCCAAGATCTCGGCTATGGAGATCATTGAAGAGCTGGAAGAGACCAGGCGTGGCCTGTATAGCGGGGCGGTAGGATATTTTGATCCTGCAGGCGATTTTGATTTTAACGTGGTTATCCGCAGTATCTTATACAATCGGGCCTCAAAATACGTGTCTTTTTCGGTAGGTAGCGCCATCACGTCGCGTTCCATCCCCGAAAATGAATATGAAGAATGCCTGGTCAAAGCCGCAGCATTGAAAAAGGTGCTGGAGGAGCACGATTAAAGGGAATTCTTCAGAAAAAAGAGTATTGCAACCCATCCATTTTGATATCTTTGAGCCTATGCTGTCAAAGTTCAAAAAACACCTTGAGGAACAGTTTCCTAAAACCCTTACACGCAAGATACTTCTTGCCGTGAGTGGCGGTGTAGACAGTGTGGTGCTGGCCCATTTGTGCCGGCAGGCAGGGCTCGACATAGCTCTTGCCCATTGCAATTTTAACCTGCGGGGAGAAGAGAGCGAAGGCGACGAATCTTTTGTTCTGGAACTTGCAGATGCCTTGGAAACTGAAATTTTTATTGAAGGTTTTGAAACTGAAGCTTATGCTGCCGGGAAGAAAATTTCCATTCAAATGGCAGCAAGGGAGCTAAGGTACAATTGGTTTAGGGAGCTGCGCGAAACATTGCAGTTCGATTATATTTTCACAGCCCATCACGCCAATGACAATCTTGAAACTGTTCTCATCAACCTTATAAGAGGAACAGGGCTGGAAGGCCTCACGGGAATTCCAGATGTTAATGATTGTGTTATTCGGCCGTTGTTGCCTTACTCGCGGGAGGAAATAGAAAAATACGCTCATGGGCAGGAGCTTCAGTGGCGTGAAGACAGCAGCAATGCATCTACCAAATACTTCAGGAACAAAGTTCGGCTGGAGGTGATCCCTACGTTGCTGGAAATGAATCCGCAGTTATTGGAGAGTTTCGCTAAAACCCGAAGTCATCTGCAACAAAGTTCCCGGCTTATTGAAGATTATGTTTCGGTGATTTTTCCGAAGGTGGCAAAGCAGGAAGAATACGGCTATTCTTTTAAGGTTAAATTGCTGCAGGCCCTTCCCAGTACAAAAGCCGTGATGTACGAACTTTTTAAATCTTTTGGCTTTACCGAATGGGAGGATGTGCACGGCCTGCTGGAGTCACAACCCGGAAAAATAGTCTACTCAAAAACCCACAGGCTTATAAGGGGGCGGGAAGATTTACTGCTCACCGTTGTTTCCCCGCTGGAAGATAAGATCTATACCATCAAAGAAGATGAAGAAGTGGTGATGCTGCCCATGGGTACTTTTCAGTTTGAACCGGCAGAAGAGCTCGAAAAAAGCGATGCTAGCGTCATTTTTCTTGATCGGGACAAGCTGCAATTTCCCCTCACTGTAAGAAAGTGGCAGCAGGGCGATTATTTTTATCCGTTTGGGATGAAAGGGAAGAAAAAAATAAGCAAGTTTTTCAAAGATGAGAAGTTATCTTTGCCACAAAAAGAAAATTGCTGGTTGCTGTGTTCGGGGCAGGAAATTGTTTGGGTAATAAACTACCGCGCCGATGCACGCTTTGCTGTTGAAGACAGTACACAGGAAATTCTGAGATTAAGTTACACACCATGAGATTACCGATTCTTTTAATTGTTTTCTTTTTAAGTTTTTTTAATGCTGAAGCCCAGATCTTTGACCCCAATAACCTGGGGCAGGGCATGGAAGATCCTATCCAATGGGAGGCCAGGGTAGAGCAGGAGAACGATTCAATATACCAGCTCGTATTTTCGGCATTTTTGGAACCCGGCTGGCACCTCTATTCCCAAGAGGAAGTGAAGATTGACATTGCACCCATTCCTACAGCGTTTACTTTTTCTGAAGTTCCCGGAAAATATGAGCTCGTGGGGCCTACCGTTGAGCCCGATGTTCCTGCGCTATATGATGCGGTGTTTGAAGCCGACATTACGTACTTTGAAGGGGAAGCTGTTTTCAAACAAAAGATCAAAGTGCTGGACTCAACTGATCTGTTGATCACTGCGGAAGTTTACTTTTCGGTTTGTGACGATGAAAAATGTCTTCCGCCCGAAACAGAGCGGTTTACTTTCAATATAGGAGAGAATCAGGTAGAAGAAGGCTTTACAGATCTTGAGGTTTCAGATAAAGATCAGCGGCTTACCGAAGCTTTGCATATTGATGTAAAAGGTGTGGGCGGAGTAGATATTGCTGACGAAAAAGGGCATAATTACACCACCATTTTTTTCCTGGGTTTCATTGGTGGCCTTATCGCATTGCTTACCCCTTGCGTGTTTCCTATGATTCCGTTGACCGTTTCCTTCTTTACAAAAGGAGCAAAAACGCGTAGAAAAGGACTTGTTAATGCGATTATGTACGGCGTATTTATTTTCCTTATTTACCTATTGCTCAGTTTGCCGTTCCACCTGCTCGATTCGCTTGATCCCGGCATCCTCAACAACATTTCTACCAACACCACATTGAACATTATTTTCTTTGTGATCTTTATATTTTTCGCCTTTTCATTTTTTGGGTATTACGAGATCACCCTGCCCAGTTCCTGGAGCAACAAAATGGACGACAAGGCTTCCAGCTTTGGAGGGGTTATAGGCGTTTTCTTTATGGCGCTTACCCTGGCGCTGGTATCTTTCTCCTGTACAGGACCCATTTTAGGATCTCTACTGGGAAGTTCCCTTACTACCGATGGTGGTGCAATCCAATTATCCTTCGGGATGGGAGGCTTTGGGCTGGCCCTGGCGCTTCCGTTTGCGCTGTTTGCACTTTTTCCCAACTGGCTCAATTCGCTGCCAAAAAGCGGTGGCTGGTTAAATTCGGTCAAAGTTGTACTTGGTTTCATCGAACTGGCACTTGCATTCAAGTTCCTTTCCAATGCCGACCTGGTGCAACACTGGGGGCTTCTAAAAAGGGAAATTTTCATTGGCATTTGGATTGTAGTAGGCATCGGTTTACTGCTCTATCTCTTTGGAGTGCTGCGCTTTCCTCATGATGGGCCAAAATCCAAATTGGGTAAGGGAAGATTGCTGCTGGGTATTGCAACTCTCGCTTTTGTGGTCTATCTCGTGCCCGGCCTCACCAACACGCCTGCTGCCAACCTTAAGTTGCTTAGCGGTTTCCCGCCACCTTTGTTTTACAGCGTCTACGAAAAAGAAACCGAAGGGCCTTTAGGTTTAAAAGCTTATAAAGATTTTGATGAAGGCGTTGCGGCAGCAAAAGCCGAAAATAAACCGATCCTTCTCGATTTTACCGGCTGGGCCTGTGTAAACTGCCGAAAAATGGAAGAGCAGGTTTGGAGTGACCCTCAGGTTTTTGATCTAATGCAGGATGAATTTGTGCTCATTTCCCTTTATGTAGATGACCGCAAACAGCTGCATGAAGATCAAAAGTTTAACTATCAAAAGCCCACAGGCGGCATAAAGAAGATAGAAACCATAGGAGACAAATGGGCTACTTTTCAAACGCTTAACTTCCGGAATAACTCCCAGCCGTTCTATGTTTTGCTCGATCACAACATGAACATGCTCAATCAACCGGTTGGATATACGCCCGATTCAGAAGAGTTTGCAAGCTGGTTAAGTGAAGGTGTAGAAGAATTTAACGCCCAGTAAGCTTATCGGCAGCAGGTTTTTGACAGGAATTTCTATCTTTAGGGACTTCAAAACTTACCTTACAGATGAAATTTTTCAAAATTTATTTCCTGCCGGTGCTGTTTGTGCTGGTTAGCAGCCGTGGATTAGCACAAACCGCAACTGGATATGAAGTCAAAGACCACTACACCAAAAAGGAGGTGGTCATTCCTATGAGAGATGGTACAAAGCTTCATACCACCATCTTTTCCCCAAAAGATACTTCTAAGGAGTATCCAATTCTCATGACCCGCACGCCATATAGCTCAAGGCCGTATGGAGAAGGGCAGTTCCGGTCACAGTTAGGTCCCAACGAATATTTGATGAAACAGGGGAATATCTTCGTGTACCAGGATGTGCGCGGCAGGTGGATGAGCGAAGGCGTGTATGACAATATGCGGGCTTTTATTCCGAAGAAAAAGGGAAAACAGTTTGATGAAGCCAGCGATACTTATGACACTGTAGAGTGGCTGGTGAAGAATGTTGGGAACAACAATGGCCGTGTGGGCCTTTGGGGTATTTCCTATCCCGGTTTCTATGCCACTTATACTCTTTTGGCCAATCATCCGGCGATAAAAGCGGTGTCGCCACAGGCTTCTATCGGGGATTTCTTTTTTGATGACTTTCACCACAACGGCGCCTATATGTTGAGCTACTGGCGGGCTACTGCTGTTTTCGGATATGAAAAAAGCACCCCCAGCGATACTGCCTGGTATTCTTTTCCCGAGCTCAATACTAAAGATCAATACCAGTTTTTCCTCGATGCAGGGCCTCTTAAAAATCTCGATAAATATTACGGAGAAGACAATGTTTTCTGGCAACAGCTTAAGGAGCACCCTAATTACGATGAGTTTTGGCAAAAACGCGGAATTGTACAGCATTTAAAAGATATTAAACCTGCAGTAATGGTTGTGGGCGGCTTATTTGATGCCGAAGATCTTTACGGGCCGTTCAATATTTATGAGACCATTGAAAAGAACAGCGATACTTATAATATGCTTGTAATGGGGCCCTGGAGCCACGGCGACTGGGCTCGTAAAAAAGATCGGCAGGCTATTGGGAATGTGTATTTTGGAGATAATATTTCTGAAAATTATCAGAAGGAAGTGGAGACCCTCTTTTTTAACCACTTTTTAAAAGGAGAGGCTGATGAATCTCTTGCGCTTCCTGAAGCTTACATGTTCGATACCGGCTTGATGGAATGGAAAACTTATGAAGCCTGGCCTCCAAAATTGGCAAAAAAGAAGGCCTTTTACCTGGGTGATAATCAGCAACTAATTGCAGAGCCTGCAACTGTACCTGCTGTTACCGCTGGTGCCGAAACATTCATTAGCGACCCGGCGAAACCTGTGCCTTATTCTGAAGATATCAAAATGGTCTTTACTCCGCGGAAGTACATGACCGATGATCAGCGTTTTGCTGCACGCAGGCCCGATGTACTCGTTTATGAAACTGAAGTTTTAGAGGAAGACCTCACTTTGGCCGGAGAAGTGCTGGCAAAATTGCAGGTGGCCACCACCGGAACAGCAGCCGATTGGATTGTGAAAGTTGTTGATGTTTTTCCACCCGATGCCGAAGATTTTGAAGAAACACAGGATTATCTCTCTATGAGCAATTATCATATGATGGTTCGCAGTGAAGTGATAAGAGGCCGGTTTAGAAACAGTTTTTCCAATCCTGAACCTTTTGAGCCCAATAAGAAGACAGAAGTAAACCTGCAACTTCAGGATGTGCACCACACCTTCAAAAAAGGTCATAAGTTGCAAATTCAGGTGCAAAGCAGCTGGTTTCCGTTAATCGACCTTAATCCGCAGACCTACGTAGACAATATTTTTGAAGCCGAAGAAGAGGATTTTCAAAAGCAGGAACACAAAGTCTTCCACGATTCTCAGGTCATTTTCTCGGTACTGGAATAGAATACTGAGGTGTCAAAAATGCCATTTTTGACACCTCTTTTTCTTTGACTGCCGCTGCAGGATTGCAGTTTATTTACTATTTTCAACATTCAATTTTCAGGATCAAATTATAGTGCCTATGAAGATCAAAATCACCAAAAACCTGCTTTCACTTGTTATTATTCTGGGCTTTTCTGCCTGCAGGAATGTTTCAGAAGAAACAGAGATCACTTCGGAAGAAATTCAGCAGGAAACAGCACAATTAAATCTCTTTTTTGAGGAGGAATTTCAGAAGGAACTTGCCGATTCTCCTATGCTGCAAACCCGCCTCGGAATAAAAACAAATTATGATTCCTGGGACGATTTTTCGCACTTGCGCTACGCCGAAGATCTTAAAAAGGCAAGGCAAAGGCTCGATTTTCTGAAAGATGAAATAAATCCTGAAGCTCTTGAAGGGCAGGCGGCACTTAGCTATAAGCTTTACCGTCAACAACTGGAAAACGAGATTGAAGATTATGATTTTAGGCTCTACAACTACCCGGTGAATCAAATGTTTGGCGTCCATGCGCAGTTACCGGCATTTTTGATCAATATGCATAAGATAGATTCGGTTAGTGATGCAAAAGCCTACATTGCCCGGCTCAACAAGATACCTGCAGTAATAGACGATGTTATAAAAGGGCTCGAACTACGGGAAATGAACCAGATTATGCCGCCGGCCTTTGTGTTTGCCCAAACGGTGGAGGCTTCCCAAAACCTATTGCAGGGTCGCCCTTTTGAGAAATCGGCTGAAGCAAGTACACTTTTAGAAGATTTTCGCAGTAAAGTGGAAAAGCTGGAGGTTCCAGATGCTCAAAAAGATAAATTGATCCTGGAGGCTCAGGAAGCGCTGCTCACTTCAGTTAAACCGGCTTACGAAAACCTGATTGCAAAGCTAAAGGATCAGCAACAGCGCGCTACAGCCGATCATGGTGCGTGGAAATTTCCGAAGGGAAAAGCCTTTTATGAGAATGCATTGAAAAGAACTACCACTACCGATTTATCTGCTGAAGAGATTCACGAAATTGGCCTTAGTGAGGTGGCGCGTATTCATAAAGAAATGGAAGATATTATGAAGCAGGTGGGTTTTGACGGCAGCCTGAAGGATTTTTTCCAGTTTATGCGTGAGGATGACCAGTTTTACTATGAAAATTCAGAAGAAGGCAGGCAGCAGTATTTAGCCGAAGCCAAAGCGGCCATTAATAAAATGAAAGGGCATCTCGACGAGCTGTTTTTAACGCAACCCGAAGCAGATATTGTGGTGAAGGCCGTTGAACCTTTCAGGGAGAAAAGTGCAGGGAAGGCATTTTATCAGCAGCCGGCAATAGACGGTTCCCGCCCGGGAACTTATTACGCCAATCTATATGATATGGAGGCTATGCCCACCTATCAGCTGGAAGCGCTTGCCTATCACGAGGGCATACCCGGGCACCACATGCAGCTTGCCATTGCCCAGGAACTGGACAGTTTGCCGATGTTCAGGAAATTGGGAGGTTATGGAGCCTACGTTGAAGGCTGGGGCCTTTACAGTGAATTGGTGCCGAAAGAAATAGGTTTCTACGAAGATCCTTATTCCGACTTCGGAAGACTGGCTATGGAACTCTGGAGATCTATCAGACTGGTTGTTGACACCGGAATTCATTCTAAAAAATGGACACGTGATGAGGCTATAGATTATTATGTTCAAAATTCCCCCAACGCCGAAAGTGATGCGGTAAAAATGGTAGAGCGGCACATAGTAATGCCGGGGCAGGCTACTGCCTATAAAATTGGAATGAACAAGATCCTGGAATTGCGGGAATATGCGAAGAAGGAGCTGGAAGAAGATTTTGATATTCGGGAGTTTCATGAGGTAGTCCTTACCAACGGATCTGTTCCATTGAATATACTTGAAGAACTGGTTGTAGAATGGGTTAATAATAAAAAAGCTTGAAAACAAAAGACACGGCCGAAGAGTTAATGCTCTTAAGGCTTAAAAATCAAACAGGAACA
>Ga0098067_1000472_pt1 | contig 15149 bp, 9 predicted proteins | sample 26_taG_FD_92578 | JGI IMG/M metagenome (GOLD analysis project Ga0098067, IMG submission 92578) | Marine viral communities from Cariaco Basin, Caribbean Sea - 26_WHOI_OMZ | ecosystem: Environmental > Aquatic > Marine > Oceanic | place: Caribbean Sea: Cariaco Basin | collected 2014-11-09
ATTTTGACTTTGGGGTAGAGATGACCAATACGCCGAAAAGCCTCGTCCCGCATCCAGTGGCCATAGCGGCGTACATCCTCAGCTAGGCCTTTGTTGCCGGCCCAGTCTTCCATCATGTTCTGCTGTTTTTCACCCTCCGGCAGCGGGCCAACGGGCGTTTGCCCGGCAAACTTGGGCGGAATTTCAATCATCGCCTTGTTGATCATTACCGCAACGGGGTTCAAGTCGCTAGCGTAGCTTTCCAGGCCCAGGCGCTGGGCTTCCAGCGGAATGGCACCGCCCCCGGCAAAGGGGTCGTGGAAGGCCGGTAGTTTCTCTGGATTAAACAGCTCCGCCGCCTGCGGGTGGTTTCGGTTAAGGTGGCAGGTTTCACGCCAGCTTTCCCAGATGGCTTCGCGGGCGCGGTTCAACACCTCTTCGTTATTGGTGTTTTCCCACTTCACCAAGTCGCGGATGATCTGGAACAGCTTCTCCCGCTTGATCTCCGCCTCTTTCTTGTTCACCCCGTACCCCAGCTCCCGCTGATACCCGGGATCGTTGACCAGCTGGGCAAATAGTACCGCGCGTGCAGCGGCCAGGGGTCGGCGTGCCCACCAAAGATGGAGAGTGCTGGGGTGGCCGTGGCGGATGGACTTCTCCCGTGCCGCCGCTACGTTGATATCGTCCAGCGGCAGGGCCACTTCGATGAGTTTTTTGGGCGTTTTGATGCTGGTCATGAATGTTCCTACTTCCAGGTTGCCGGGCGCTGCAGAGTAACGCCGTCGGCAGTGGTAACGGTCTCAGGCAGCTGGCTAGTCTGTACCTTTTTTCTGCTGATCTGAAAAGCAGTGGTAGCGGCCTGGCTGAGCTGATTGGAGTTTCTGCCCGGCGGCTGGGCAATCACGATTTTTTTGTTAGGAAAGCGCTGACGTACAAGCTGTACGGGCGTGGTCAGGTCGCTGTCTGCAGAGATGATCAAGGCGGTATCAAAGTTGTCATCGAAGGCGTCGGCGATAAGCTGAACCGCAATATTTACATCGGTCATCTTTTCTTCATAGTCCGGCCAGCTGGCCCCACAGCTCCGACACTGGCGGGTTTTCCGCAAGTAGTGCCCGTGATGAATCTGCAGGTTGTTGCGCGTGAGCAACGCATCAAGATAGTCGTCTTGCCGCTGTTTATCGGCGTGGTTGTTACCAACCAGTCTCAGCCGAGCTGTAAAATAGTGGGTGGCTTCCAGCGTTTGGCCGGCGATCATGAGTGCTTCTGAAAGCGCTTCAAGATCAAGCCAGTAATAGCGTTTCCAGCCCTTGTTTTTCAGGCCAAAATACAGGTTGAAGCCGTCGATGTAACTGATAACCCGGCTCATAAAGCGCTCCAAGCTGTGTTGGAAAAGACTTGACAACGCTGGGTGGGGTAACTAAAGTTTGGCTCGTAAACCCCGCTAGCGAGAGCATCGCTGGCCCGACGCCACCCTTGAGGTGGCGTTCTTCTTTCTATACTCCCCGAACGATAGTTTTCCAGAATCACTGGCTCGCCCCTTTTTCGGCCTTGCCGAGCAGGTACTTCAGTTCATAGTTCACTGACGGCACGCCGAAATCTGGCTCGGTCGTGAATGGGTTCCTCACGTAGTAAGGGCCTTCGTAATCGTCCCCATCAACCAGCACAATGGCCAGCCAGAATTTGTCTGCCTGGTTGAGGGCATAGAGAATCTCGTTGCGGCTCACTGTGATCACTTCCTGGCCTTTTGCTCGGCCTTTTACCTCGATGTGCCGGTCTTGCGGCAACGAGCCATCGGGCAGGGTAGCTGGGCGTGCAGTGATGTCCCAGCCGCACTTCTCGGCAGATACATCTTTGGTGGTGTGGCCAAGGGACTCTTCATGTCGGATGACGGCCTGCATGGCCACCTGCTCAATACGGGCGCGGGCCTGGGCATCGGCTGTGAACTTAGTTTCGCCCTTGCGCATGGCTAACAGCCCTTGTGGTATCACGAGTGCGCCACCGATAACGACTGGTGTGCTGGAAACAACGCTTTTCATGGCTTCCAGCTCGCGCTTTCGCTGGGCAAGGCGTTCGGTAAGCTCATCCACTCGGCGACGAGCCATTTCGGGCTGCATGCGGGGCTGCTTGCCGGCGGCTACATCATCACTCAATTTGATGTAGCGATCTGACCAGTAGTTGATTTCCTTAACCAGTCTCTCGTTAACAGCAGCCAGAACCTTGTTTGCTTGTCGCTCACGGCGAGTTTTTACTTCCTGATAGTGCTCCGGAACCAGCTTTTGAGAGGCGTGGTGCAGGGCCAAGGCTTCAAGGTTATCCGTTATCCAGGCAGCATTGAGAATGTCCTGGATCAGTTTGTGGTCGTAGTTATCGATCGGCTGAAGATCCAGGTGTGGCGCCCAGCCTGCATGGTGTGTATCGCCCTTCTCGCCAATTTCAACGAACTGCAGGCGGCGGGATGCGATGACCGGTTTGCCATCGCTACTCTGATGTTCACCCTCGCGGATGCTGTGGTCCACCATAAACAGGACTTTCGGTTCGATCCCGTCGTCATTGGGATCTACCAGTACGGCACCCTGTTTCAGTTTGCTTCGATGGGCGGAAAGAACCAGGTCTGTAGTGGCAGCCATTAGCGGATGGTTGGGGTGAATCAGGTCTGCCATCGGCTTACCAGGCAAGCGAATCAGCTGCTTTTCAAAGCAGATGCGCTCGTACTTTTTGAGCACCGGCGTGCGGCTTTCACCGATAATCCGATCCCGCTCACGGATAGCGGCCGGTACATGGCGCACCTCATAGCGCCCCGATTCCCGCTGGCGCATTTCTCCACTCAAGGTCTGGAACGCCTCGGTGAAAAACGCTCGGATGAAGTAGGGCTGAAGCTTGCGCGCCTCGGCCTTTTCCATTTCCTCTTTCACGGCGTAGAGATCCTGCAAGGACATGTGCTGCTCGACCAGCGCATTGCGTTTGAGGATTTCTTTGAGGTGATCTGTGTCCAGTGCACCATCGATGACCTGATTGAGCTTGGCTTTAACCTCGGGGGATTCGCCGTAGCGGATTGCTTCGACGAGCAGGTCTTTAAGGGATTGGTTCTCGAAGGCTTCACCGAGAATATCGAACACCTTGCCGCCCAGGGCCTGCTTTTCAATCTCTAGCTTCTCGAAGAGTTTCTGGAAAACTTCGCCTTCGCGGGTTTCGTTGGCCACCAGGTTCCAAAGATGACAGACCTCGGTCTGGCCGATACGGTGGATACGGCCAAAGCGCTGCTCCAGTCGGTTGGGGTTCCAGGGCAGGTCGTAGTTGACCATCAGGTTGGCGTTTTGCAGGTTAACGCCTTCCCCTGCGGCATCAGTGGCTACCAACACCAATACCTCGGGGTTGTTGCGGAACTCTTCCTGAGCCTTACGTCGGTCGTCCCGGTTGGTGCCACCGTGAATGGTAATCACCTCGCCAGGGTTGCCCAGCATGCCTTGAATGCGCTGTACCAGATAGTTCAGCGTGTCCTTGTGCTCGGTGAAGATGATCAGCTTGCGGCGACTGTCGCTGGAGGTGTACATCTCCGGACGGTCTTGCAACAGGTGGGAGAGCTCTTCCCATTTCTTGTCGTTACCAGACTGCACAACGGTCATTGCCTGATATTCCAAATCCTTGAGAATCAGAATTTCGGCTTCCAGCTCAGGAATGGTCTCGGCAGCTGTGGCTTGATCTACGACCTGCTCAGATAGGATCTCGTATTCTTCGGCGCTGAGTTCATCGTCTTCCAGCTCGTCGATATTGTCCGGAATATCGAGTTTTTTGGTGACCCGGTATTCCCCAAGCGTTTCTGCCACACCGTTGTTCTTGGTTTGTGAAACCGCCTGGCCACGGGCAACGAGCTTCATTTCCTCCAGTCGTGATTCCAGGCGTTTGCGGCGGCGTTTCAGGGATTGATAAATGGCTTCCGGGCTGGAGGCCAAGCGACGTTGCAGCTGAGTGAGGGCAAAGCCAACGGTGCCTCTACGTTTTCCGTCCAAATTATCCGCCCGGTTCATTTCGTTGCGGACGTAGTCGGTGACCTGTGCGTAGAGCTCTGCCTCAGCATCAGACAGCTGATAGTTGGCAGAGTAGGCTCGACGTTCCGGGAACAAGGGGGTGCCATCAAACTTGAGCAGCTCCTCCTTGACCATGCGGCGCATCATGTCTGAGACGTCAACTTTGTGTGCACCTTCGCGGAATTTGCCGTAGAAGCGGTCGCCATCCAGCAGCGAGAGCCAGATCTGGAAGTCTTCCTCCTTGCCGTTGTGAGGGGTGGCTGTCATTAGCAGGAAGTGGCGGGTAATCGAGCCCAGCAGCTCGCCAAGCTGGAAGCGTTTGGTTTTATTGACCTTGCTGCCATAGTAGTTGGCCGAGAGCTTGTGGGCTTCGTCTACGATGATCAGATCCCACTCAGTGTTTTTGAGCTTCTCCTGGAAGTCTTCGTTGCGGGATAGCTGGTCAAGGCGACAGATAAGCCGGTCGGCTTCGTCGAAATAGTTGCCAGAGGCGCACTGTTCCTGCTTTTCGCGGCTGAAGATCTCGAACTGAACGCCGAACTTCTCCAGCATTTCGTCTTGCCACTGTTCGGTTAGCCCTCCTGGGGAGATTATTAGCACCCGCTTGGCATCAGCCCGCATGAGCAGCTCCCGAATGAGCAGGCCTGCCATTATGGTCTTGCCTGCCCCCAGGTCATCGGCCAGCACGAACCGCAGAGGCTGGCGGGGAAGCATCGACTCGTAGACTGCTGAGATCTGGTGTGGCAATGGTTCTACATTGGATGTGTGAACCGCCATCATGGGGTCGAATAGGGCTGCCTGGCTGATTCGGTAGGCCTCCAGGCCGAGCTTAAAGTCTGCCCCTGGTGCATCAAATGCCCAGGGTCGGCCCGCCTGTGCCATCTCAAGGCGGGCTTCATCGGAGCGAAACAGCATCTGCTCGTTGAGGCGGCCCTGGCTGTCTTTGTAGTAAATAGTCAGAGCATGCTCGCCAACAGGCTCGGTTTGCACTATGCGGACGATCTCTTCGCCCTGGATGCCTCTGATCTGGGCGTCTTTCTTGATATCTTCCAGTTTGATCATTCAATATCTCCCCAGTCCCTGGTGGTTTTACCGGTGGTTCTTACCGCTTTACTTGTCGTTAGGTTGGTCGCAGATGAGTCATAGCCAGGGGCCAGATTCAGGTTTTCCACACCGTACAATGTAGGTTGATTGCTCAGCCAAAGATGATATTCAGGTCCTTCTAAACTATGTTCTGCGGAGCAATCTACATTCCAACGGCGCAAAACATACCCGGCGACGGCAGCACGAACCTGTACGCTCAAATGTCCACCCTGCATACCATACTCGTACTCAATCGTTTCCGGGTGCGTCAGTTTTGGGTGGGGAACCAGATGCATTTCCACTATTCGATTCCACTGGATGTCAGCATCTTTCGCTTCCTTCGATCCAAACTTTGCATCGACCAGTGGATAGACATCGCTGATTCGGTTGATAACAAAATCGGTGAATTTGTCACGTAGGCGATCATAAGCTCGAACGTGCCACCTCAAACCATTGTCCACAAGCGCATGAGGAACAATCTCCCGCTGGGTTACTCCGCTACTAAGCGACCGATAGTCAATCTGTAGTGGGATTCCGTGGTAAATCGCTCGACTGACGGCAGAAATCTTATCCAGATGTGGCAGGTTAAGCTGAGTCGGTGTATCAGTCGGGATTAGAGCCTGATGGGTCCCAAGGTAGTCATCACCCAGACCTTGGCTCAGCGCCGACAGTGCCTGGTTTTGTGAACAGGAAAACAACGGAGAGAATTCACTGGAGACGTTATAGATCTTAGCCTTCGTATCATATTCGAGATTTCCGGGAGCTACTTCTTTGTATAGCGATAGATCTCGCGTTGCCGCAGCAGCTTTAATTCCAAACCGATTGACGAGATCAGCGCGGGAAACTTCGCCCAAAAATCTGAGCTTGAAGTCTATGTGAAAAAGCCGCTCTCTTTGAGCCTGGCTGATGTCTTCCAGTCCATTTCGGAGCATTTTTCTTCCGTCTAGAAGTCAATCTGTACCCTTAAGGGCCGGATCTCATTGTGCCATATCCGGCTTATTTTGGAACTGTATGGTCATCAAAAAGAGGCGCATTGCTGTAAGGACCACGTAAGGGCATCGAGCCGAGGATCGCCTTGCTGCATCGCTGGAAATCTAAACAGCGCGAAATCAGTCTTGCACCCTCATAGGTATGAGGAAATCTCAATGACCACACCCCTCGCCTTCAGGGTCTGGTAGCTTTCTTCCGGGTCATCATCTCTAATCAAACGCAGATCATCCTCCAGATAGACCGGCGCTGGTTTCTCTCTTCTCCGAGAACGAGCCTTCGGTGGTGGTGCGGCCGGCTTTTTCTCTTCCAGGTGTTTTATATGAGCCACCAGCTCAAATAAATCATCATTTGGACGCTCCGCCAGAGCTTGCTCTGCAACGGTAGGAGCGATGTCCTCTCCAATGCCCATCTGGACCAATATTGTGACCAGGCTATCCCGCTTGGAGCCCTTGGCTTCAGTGGGTCTCTCCTGATGAAATGACTCAAGATGAGCTGCAGACTGGAACGAGCTTTGAGCCCGGATAAACTCTCGGGGAACATCGAGATCGGCGTACTGGAGAATCGTTGCCTCACGACCACTCCGCAAAGCGGCAATCATTGGATGAATCATAGCAAGCTCTTCTTGATAGACCTTGGTTACAAGCGTCCGATCAATCACTTCCCTGGCAGCGACGACAGCTCGCGCCTGGCTGAGGTAAAAAAGAGCAACAGCGATGTGCGCAATTCCTTGCGTATACTCCCAGAACAAATCCATTATTTCCTGGCTCAGGGGAGTGGGGCTTTCAAACCACTGAAGCTTCCATAACCGTTTGAAAAATCGCTCCCACTCTCCATCAGCTCCCTCATTCTCAGCCCGTGCAAACCGTCCCCAGTCCAAACTACCAAATTGCGCTGCTCGCCTTGCCGATCGCATGGTTGGCTGGAAAAGCTCCAAAGCCTTTGGCGTTCCGATGAAAAGAACCGGAACCTTGATGACGTTAGTCAGCGTCACGAAGAAATTGAGCATCTTTGCCGCCCCGCCTGACCGGGACTTCTCCAAGTGCTGAATTTCATCAATGGCAAGAACACCGACTGAATGTAATGCTGATACTCGGGCGATATCCCCAAGCATTGACTCCGCCGAAGACCGGCTTTTTACGTAGAGCGCCTGGTAATCCGTACCCAGCGCATCATCGACAGCCCGGAAAAAATTGGTACATAGACTCTTGACCGAGCCATCATGAGGGCACTCCACCTTCAGCCAGACCAATTGGGCATGCTGGTATTCTGGATGATAGATCGCTTGCGGGTAGGTTTTCAGGATTGCTTCTACAGCCGTGGATTTGCCGGTGCCGGAACACCCGATAACGGAACTCACGAGGGCCTCATTTCCGGCATTTCGAACGATCGCATTAAAATCGGTATGGCCAACGTCGTCCAGGTTACGTTGATAGTCCGGAGTCGCAATGTTTCGGCTCAGGTAGCCGCGACGAATCATGCCGGAAATCATCTGCTCTAATTGGAGATGGGATTTCGTTGGGTACAGGAATTGATCCAGAATCCTCATCATGGCATGGCGACGAATATGGGCTGGCAATGCCTTTTCAGCCTCGTCGACTTTTGGGAAACGAGCCAGCATCCTCGCTGTATCCTGAGGCGAATTGATGGATGGTAGAGCATTGATTAAGGGCTGCCCTTCGTATTCCCGGATTTCTGCTTCCCGATATTGTGCCAGTGGCAGTTTAATCATCGTCGTCCTCCAAGAAGGCATCCATATCCGGGTAATCGAGACTGTCGTTTGATTGGATCTTATTAGAGCGGAACGGCACTACATCCGCTGGACGGTCACGCTTCGGTGGTTTCTTGGATTTAATTCCGCTGCGATTTCGCTCAACTTCTTTTTCTGTCGCTCGGTTCTGCCGTATGCCCCGAAGCCGCTCAGAGTCAGTAAGGGATGGTTCACTGGCTTTCTGCCGCTTCTTCGCGCTCGAAACGATCGCCTCAACCGCGGACAAGACATCCGGCTTCTGATAATCCTCCTCTTGTTTGGCTGTGGCTTTGGTACGATTCATCTCTTTCAGTATTCCTGCGGCCTCCACGAAGCTCATGCCTTTATATCGTCGACTTCGGTCCGCAAGCTCGCATACCCAGTAGCTTTCGAATTTCGAATCAGGCCTCAGATAAACAGTGTCAGTCCGTCTCGGGTCAAAAGCGATTTCAACTCTTGAAGGACGGTTCTGGCGGATGCGATCAAACCAGCCTTGCGCCAGCGCCTCGTGACAGGTGTACACAAGTCCTTTGAAGGTGATGCCAACCTGTGACACCGTTCCACTCTCATACGGCAAGAGATTAATGCGAGCCAAGTCTTCGTCACAGGAGCGAAGCTGCCCGGTGCGGTTTTGAATTCCCCAGTTCCAGAGTTCCCGGGGCACTGCGGGCAAATCAGTCGGCATATCAGGTGCGAAATCATAACCTTCAACAACATGCTGGGTGTTGTAGATGATGACCAAATTAATCAGCATCTGCGTGAACTCAGAGAGGTTCAGTTCGGCATCCAGCTCGTAGCGCTTTCCAGCACGCTTTTTCCCATTTACAGGCTCAACTACCCCGCCAACATAGGGCCGAAACTTACTTTGAATAGTGTTAAAGAATCGCTCACAGATTGCCTTGTCATCCCCGCGATAGGCGCGTGAGTTGCTTAATTGAATGTTGAATCTGTTAACCAAGACATCCGCTTGTTTGTAAAGAAGCTCACCGCGGTCAGCCATGATAGACGCGGGAAGGCCGAAACTTGGCCAGTCTTCTTTACTGATAGCTATTCCATGACCCTGGCAATAAGTTGTTTTATCACTGAAGGCGTTGCTAAGCGCCAACATCGCAGCAACCCATGAGGGATTTTCGAGGCCCACATACATACCCACAACCATCCGGCTGAATACATCTTTGACGAAGTACAAAACCGGACGGCCAATGATGAGCGCAGGATCGTCTTCTGCTACCAAATAGAGATCCGCTATGGTCGCGTCTATTTCATACCGGGCTCCCGGGCCGAAGTTGAGATTGCCTGAGGTGCTGGTCAACGCCCGTTTATCTTTTTGATAGATACGACTGGGAGTCCGCGTCCTTGCCACGTCAGACTTCCGGTAATTCGTTTCATAGAAGTATCGGAATTGCCTCATCGTGGGCATACTTTTCTGTGTTGCGGAGGGATAGCGCGCTTTGAAAAGACCGACCGCCTTGTCTTTGGCGGCAGTCAAAGGAACCTTCTCACTGGTTAGATAAAAACCATCGAGTGCCATCCGAAACAGTTCAGCAATTTCCTCTGTAACTGGCACTCCCACTCCGGGCGTAACTGAACGTTTTGGACCAACCTTTTGCTCCACCTCACGTCTGGGACGCCCTTTGGCCCCGCATTTGTGGTAATCCGGTACCAGGGCATTCGGAGCCATTCCCCTTTGCCAGTATCGACGAAGTTGTCGAGTGATATATAACCTTGGCTTATCGGTGGATTTAAGGAGTTCTTTTATCAACCGATTGCGTTCGTTTTTAACCAAAAGTGATTGATAGTGTTCCAACAATGGACTGATCGTGGCCCAGGCTTCATCACGTCTTTGGGCGCCAATGCTGTCATCCTCGACACTCGGCATCGGGTAGGGGTCGGAAATGGAGTCATACCCAACCGAACGGAGCTCGTCTTCTGACATTGGAAAAGGCCAGGCCTTGTCACTGTCGACGTCGATTAGCATCAAATCTGAGAGGTGCTCCAGAACCACACGATATCGCTTGCCTGTCGAGGGATCCTGGAATACTTGATTAAGAAGCATTGTTCACCTCGCTGGCGAACTCTGGCTTTCTTAGAGTCAGGTCTCCGAATTTCCAGCTGTGAAATGCGTTGTTCAGAGGAGCCTTTATGAAACGGTGCGCTACAGCGTATCGAAAGATACTCAAATGGAATCCGCGATCGACGTTATATTGGTCATCAAGCTTCGCACAAAGTCGTGTGATCTTGGTTCGCGGATGCGACTGAAGCCGATGGAAAAGATCCTGCACATCTGAATAATCCACCTCTTGATGTGCCGCCATATCCGGGGATAGATAGGGCTGGATCCACAAAAGATTCTCCCGCATCCCATCTGTGACTTCTCTCTCTGTGAAAATCTTCCATTCCACATCACGAGTTTCCCAGTAGGTTTTTTCAATCTGGAGCTTCTCCATCACTCTCAGCTTGGATAGCTCCGACGACGATTTCACTGCAATCGCCAACCGATGGCCCGACGAGAAGTCGACTAATAGATCCGTTGAAACCACCGTTAAACTGCCATGCATCTGGGGATGACGGATTCCCAGTCGAGCACAAATGTCGAGGGTATCGTCTATTGGCAGGGGGTATTGTTCACGGATATCTGTCGTTTGCTCGAACTGATCGAATACGAGGAACGCCAGTAGTTCTATACCGGACAGCAGATGATGAATCCGTCCCACCGAGGCACTGCGGATTCGAACGCTCTCACCTGAGCTGCTGAGCTCATGAACCTTGATGAAAGGTTCATAGTCTTTGCCCAATCCCACACCACGCGTTTTCAACAATTTCTCGTGCTTGGGATCAAGCGGTTTGTTGGCATCTGTCATGAAAAAAAGCCCCCTGCTGGGTTGAGAATAGCAGGGGGCTTATTTTGATCAAACTTTAATGTAAACAATCAAACATTAATGTCATTTATCAAACTTTAATGTCCTCTGACAACAGCTTTACCCGATATGCGGGGCCCTACTCCACCGTAACGCTCTTGGCCAGGTTTCTGGGCTGATCCACGTCGGTCCCTTTGAGGACAGCCACGTGATAGGACAGTAACTGCAAAGGAACGGTGTAGACAATCGGGGAGGTAATCGGGTGGACCGATGGCAGCGACATCACGTGGATGCCATCCTGAGATTTTACATCCGCTGCCCTGTCTGCAAATACAAACAACTCACCGCCCCTGGCCCGCACCTCCTCGAGGTTGGACTTCAGTTTCTCGAGAAGCTCGTTGTTCGGAGCCACGGTGACCACCGGCATATCGCCGTCCACCAGAGCAAGCGGCCCATGCTTGAGTTCGCCGGCAGGGTAAGCCTCGGCGTGAATATAGGAGATTTCCTTGAGCTTCAGGGCGCCTTCCAGGGCGACCGGGAACATGGCACCACGGCCCAGGAAAAGGCTGTGGAACTTGTCCATGAAGGATTTGGACAGTTCGGCGATCTCAGCATCCAGTGCCAGTACCTGATCAACCTGCCCGGGAATCAGGCGGATGGCTTCAACAATTTCCGCTTCGCGCGCTTCTTCCAGCCCGTTATGGCGGGCCAGTGCCAGGGTGAAAATCAGCAGCGCGGTTAACTGGGTGGTGAAGGCCTTGGTGGAAGCAACACCAATTTCGGGGCCGGCCTGGGTCATGATGACAAGATCGGACTCCCGTACCAGGGAACTGCCCGGCACGTTACAGATCGCCATGGCGGCGCGGAAACCTGCCTTCTTTGCCTGGCGCAGGGCAGCGAGGGTATCCGCCGTTTCACCGGACTGGGAAATGCAGAGGAACAGGGTATCCGGCTGAATAACATGTTTGCGGTAGCGGAACTCGGAGGCCACCTCCACGGAGCAGGGAACGCCTGCAAGATCTTCGATCCAGTAACGCGCCACCATCCCGGCGTGGTAACTGGTACCACAGGCGATGATCTGCACATGGCGTACATTCTCCAGCAGGTTGCCGGCCTGGGTGCCCAGCGCCTGCTCCAGCACGCGGGTGTTGGTTATCCGGCCTTCGGTCGTGGCCTGGATGACCCTTGGCTGCTCATGGATTTCCTTGAGCATGAAGTGCCGGTATTCGCCCTTCTCAGCAGCATCGGCGCTGTGTTCAAAGCGGGTGATGGCGCGCTCCACCGGCTGCTTGTCACGGTCATGGATTTCGATACGGTCACGGCGGACATCCGCAATGTCACCCTCTTCCAGAAACATGAAACGGTCGGTTACCGGCAGCAGTGCGAGCTGATCGGAGGCAATGAAGTTCTCGCCGATCCCGACGCCCAGTACCAGCGGGCTCCCCTCACGGCAAACGACCATATGGTCCGGCTCATCGGCATGGATTACCGCAAGGGCAAAAGCACCGCGCAGCCGTTCAATAGCGGCACTGACAGCCTCGTAAAGATTTTTGTTCAGGCGATACTGCTGTTCAATCAGATGCGCGACCACTTCAGTGTCGGTCTGGGAGGTGAATTCAAAGCCCTCGGCTTTCAGCTCTTCCCGCAGCTCCTGGTAGTTCTCGATAATGCCATTGTGGACGATGGCCAGGCGTTCGCCCGACATGTGCGGGTGAGCATTGATCTGTGATGGCTCACCGTGAGTGGCCCAGCGGGTGTGAGCAATGCCGGAAACGCCTTCCAGACCCTCGCCGGTTATAACGTCAGCCAATGCGGCAACCTTGCCGACTTCCCGGGCACGGTTTATGGCGTGATTACTGTCGATGATAGCCATACCCGCTGAGTCATAACCCCGGTATTCCAGGCGGCGCAGACCTTCCAGCAAAATACCCTGAACATCCCTTTCCGATACTGCACCTACAATTCCACACATGCTGCTTTCACCTGTCCGTTATAAAACGTTTAACTCACTTCTTCTTCGGCCGTTCCCAGCCGGAAATATTGCGCTGTCGACCGCGGGCCACCGCCAACTCGCTCTCTGCAACGTCACGGGTAATGGTAGACCCTGCCCCGATGGTGGAACCGGACGCTACAGTGACCGGCGCTACCAGAGACGTATTCGAGCCGACAAACACATCGTCGCCAACCACCGTTCTATATTTGTTGACCCCATCATAATTACAGGTGATGGTTCCTGCACCCACATTTACGTTACGGCCAAGCAAGGTGTCCCCGACATAGCTCAGATGGTTGATTTTGCTGCCCTCGCCCACGTCCACTTTCTTGGTTTCGACGAAGTTGCCGACCTTGGTGTTGGCAGCCAGGCGGGTACCAGGCCGAAGACGTGCAAACGGGCCGACACTTGCTCCCGCGCCAACCTCCGCTCCGTCGATCAGCGAATGCGCTTCGATCCGACTACCAGCGGCAATATGACTGTCCTTTATTACACACCCCGGTCCCACGCTGACACCCTCGGCCAGGGAGACCTTCCCTTCAAACACCACATTTACGTCGATCAATACATCCTGGCCGACGGACAGTTCGCCACGCACGTCAATGCGGGCAGGGTCGGCCAGGGTAGCCCCTTCGGTCATTAACCGATCAGCTTCCTGACGCTGGAACCAGCGCTCGAGTTCGGCGAGCTGGAGGCGGTTGTTGACGCCCTGGACTTCAAACTCGTTGCCTGGCTGGGCAATGGCAATATCGACCCCTCGCTCGCAGGCCATGGCAATGATATCAGTCAGGTAGTACTCACCCTGGGCATTCTGATTGGAGAGCTGGGGCAGCCAGTCCTTCAGGTGGCGCGCCGATACGGCCAGTATTCCAGTGTTCACTTCGCAGATCTGACGCTGCGCCTCGGTGGCATCCTTCTGCTCCACTATGGCACAGACTCTTCCGCTGTCATCCCGCAGGATGCGGCCATAGCCGTCGGGCTGTTGGAGGTTGACAGTGAGCAAGGCGAGTGACTGCTCACTTACCTGTGAAACAAGGGATTTCAGCGTCTCCACTTTGGTCAAAGGCACGTCGCCGTACAGGATCAGAACCTTCGCCTCGTCTGGCAGACCGGGCAGGGCCTGGGCAACGGCGTGCCCCGTACCCAGTTGCTGTTCCTGCAGAGCCCACGTCAGGTCCTCGGCGGGCGTGATCTGACGGACCTGATCCGCCCCATGGCCGATGACGCCATGGATACCGGAGGCGCCCAATTGGCGGGCGGTATCAATAACGTGATGAAGCATAGGTTTGCCGGCCAGCCGGTGAAGGACCTTCGGCAGTGACGATTTCATTCTTGAACCCTGGCCAGCAGCCAGTATCACAACGTGAAGAGGAGTCATACGAGTACCACGCTCCGGATTGGTAGCCAGTTCCAAAATCTGAAAATAAAAAAACCGCATCCTTGGTTGCCTGGCAACATTATGCTGTTCCCAGGCGACTCAGGATGCGGTTTCGGTGATCGGCAGTCCCGAACAGAAATGCTTAACGCATCTTGTTGCGCAGCTGCTGGATGGTCCGAAGCTGGGCAACAGCTTCGGCCAACTCGGCGGCGGCACGGGAATACTCGAATTCACCCGTTTGGTTAGCGAGTGCCTTCTCAGCTTCACGCTGAGCTTCAATCGCCGCTGCTTCGTCCACATCCTTGGCACGGACAGCAGTGTCCGCGAGCAGCGTTACCAGATTGGCCTGAACTTCCAGATAACCACCAGAGACGTAAAGGATTTCCTCCTCGCCGCCCTGTTTGATTATCCGGATGGGGCCCGGCTTCAACTGTGTCAGCAGCGGGGTGTGGCCCGGGGCAATACCCAGGTCACCTTCGGAACCCGCTGCGATCAGCATTTCCACCAATCCGGAATAGATCTTTGTTTCGGCACTTACCACGTCACAATGCACGGTCATACCCATGTTGTTGCCTCTCTGATCGATCCGGAAACAAGCGCTTGAGGCTCAGATTACTTCTTTGCCTTGCTCTTCATTTCCTTCGCTTTCTCGACCGCTTCCTCAATACCACCAACCATGTAGAACGCCTGCTCGGGCATGTCGTCATAGTCGCCGTTGAGGATGCCCTTAAAGCTGCTGATGGTTTCCTTCAGGGAAACGTACTTACCGGGAGAACCGGTGAACACTTCAGCAACGTGGAACGGCTGGGACAGAAAACGCTCGATCTTACGGGCCCGGGCGACGGTGAGCTTGTCTTCTTCCGACAGCTCGTCCATACCCAGAATCGCGATGATGTCTTTCAGTTCCTTGTAGCGCTGCAGGTTAGTCTGCACGCCGCGGGCAACTTCGTAATGCTCGTCACCGATCACCAGGGGATCCAGCTGGCGAGAGGTGGAGTCAAGCGGATCGATCGCCGGGTAGATACCCTTGGACGCGATGTCACGGCTCAGTACCACGGTCGCATCCAGGTGCGAGAAGGTGGTTGCAGGCGACGGG